>ERZ832317.1241-NODE-1241-length-33198-cov-7.065112_pt1 | contig 33198 bp, 27 predicted proteins | sample MGYA00519695_ERZ832317 | MGnify/ENA primary metagenome ERZ832317 (study PRJEB31850, sample SAMEA3708726) | human gut metagenome | biome: human gut; feature: human-associated habitat; material: faeces | place: China | collected 2014 ...
GCCCACACCTCGGCAGCATTTTTGAAAAACTGCTGCACCGAAAAACTTTTTATTTGCCTGCGGCTCGTATCCTGCAACCAACCACAAACCATCCCCACCGAAAGGAGTTGATTCCATGGCAGCCTTTTCTGTCAGTACCGCTTTACTGGATGCAGTAGTACTCGCCTGTGTCGCACAAGGCGACACCTACGGCTATGAACTCACCCACCAAATCCAAAGCGTGTTCTCAATCTCAGAGTCCACACTCTATCCCGTTTTGCGGCGACTGCAAAAAAACGAATACCTACAAACCTATGACCAGCCCTATCAAGGGCGAAACCGCCGGTATTACCACATCACCGATGCCGGACGGACGGCTCTGGAAGCCTATTGTTCCGAATGGCAGCAGTACAAACAACAAGTTGATCAGTTTTTAACCAAAAAGGAGGATACACAATGACTGAACAAGAATATCTCTCCCGTCTGGAACGTGCTTTGAAAGATGCACCCGAAGACGACCGCAACGAAGCGTTGGCATTTTATCACGGCTATTTTGAAGATGGCGGCATTCCCACCGATTCCCCCGAAGAAGCAGCTGACCGCCTGCTTCACGATGGAAAACCCACCGTTCCGGGAAAAAAGAAAACCACTTTCGGCTGGAAGTTAACTGTTATCATCCTGACCTTTCCGTTCTGGATTGGCATTCTGGCGGCATGGTTCGCCCTGCTCGTCACCGCTTGGGTCGTGCTGGCAGTGTTCCCGATTGCCTTGGCAGCCGGCAGCATTGGTTCGCTGATTGGCGGCATCAGCTACTTCTCTATCTATTATCCCATCGGATTACAGGGAATTGGCTGGGCACTCGCTGGCGGTGGTTTAACCATGCTCTGTTGGAAACCCTGCCTACTTGCTATCATTGGACTTTGGAACGTACACAAATTATTGTGGCAGAAATTCCGCCGCTGGATGAAGAAGGAGGTTGCTTATGAAACCGTTCAGTAAATGTTATTATCTCAACGCCTGTGGGCTGTTGCTTGCTGGGCTGATTGTAACAGGAATCAGCGTGGGGGCTGGTGCTTGGAACACTGAAAAATACGGCGAAGCCCTAAACCTCAAAGACCGCTACTTTGAAGTGACCGAACCATTCACCAGCATGCAGCTGACCGCTGACACTGCAAATGTCGTTGTAAAGGCAACCGATACGGACACTTGCACCGTAACCGCCACTAATATGCCGGAAAACACCATCAAGGTTACAGTCGAAGACGGTAAACTCTGCATCAACGCTGTTCCAGAACATCGCAAATGGTATCAGTATTTTCAAATGGGTGTCAATTCTCCCACTTCCACCATTACGCTTTCCCTACCGATGAATGTCTATGAACAAGTGGAACTGCAAAACGACATCGGAAACCTGACTTTGCAGAATGTTCACGCTGACCGTATCTCTTTAAAAAGTGACACTGGTGATGTAGATTTGCAATCCATCACCGGAAAGACCTGCTCCATCACAAACAATATTGGCAGCCTCTCACTTCAGGAAGTACAGATACGGGAACAAACCGATATTCAGCAGGATACCGGTGACTTGGAACTGAACGACTGCACCTTCCACGGCAGCAGTGCTATTTCCACGCAGATTGGCAGTATGCACCTGTCTGACAGTGAATTTTCTGCGGCTACCATTGAAAGCGATACGGGCGACATCCGTCTGAAAGATTGCACCTTCTATCAAGTCTGCACCATCAAGAGTAACGTTGGCGATGTCAAAGGCTCACTGCTTGCAGATGTCAACAACACTTCCATTGATGCAGATACAGACGTTGGCTCGGTTTCGATTGACGGCAAAAAGACAGGTTACCAAATTCCCAACGCCCTGAACACCATCACCATTCAAGTCGATACCGGTGACATCCGCCTCACCACCCAACAGCCAAACGCTTCCTGATTTTCATGTTCTTTATCCAACTTCCAATTTTTCCCGAATGGGTTCTCCATGTCTATTGTGCAATGTGACGGAAAATCATGCCGAAATTTTTGCATCTATTTTTCAAAAAGCGGTTGCCATTTTTTGAATCTTATGCTATAATAAAACGGAACGGGCGTTTCGAGTCGGTAGATTGCCGGACGCTCCCGTCTGATTACGAATCATAGAAAGGAATCTGTTATGAAATTTGGACACTTCGACGACGTGAATAAGGAATACGTCATCCAGAATCCGAAGACCCCGTACCCGTGGATCAACTACCTCGGCACACAGGCGTTCTTCTCCCTCATCTCCAACACCGCCGGCGGCTATCACTTCTATAAAGATGCTCGTCTCCGCAGAATCACCAGATACCGTTACAACAATGTTCCGGTTGATATGGGCGGACGTTACTTCTACATCAAGGACAACGATACCATCTGGTCTCCGGGCTGGGCTCCGGTAAAAACCGAACTGGACAGCTATGAATGCCGTCACGGTATGGGTTATACCGTCATTACTGGTAAGAAAAACGGTCTGTCCGCAGAAGTTACATTCTTCGTTCCACAGGATTACAACGGCGAAATTCAGAGCGTTGTTCTCAAGAACGAAAGCAACGAAGCAAAGACTTTCAAGCTGTTCTCTTTCGTAGAATGGTGTCTGTGGAATGCACAGGATGACTCCACCAACTTCCAGCGGAACTTCAACACTGGCGAAGTTGAAATTGTGGATTCTACCATCTTCCACAAGACCGAATACAAGGAAAGAAGAAACCACTTTGCTTTCTACACCGTAAATGATACCATTGACGGTTATGATACCGACAGAGAATCCTTCTTGGGTCTGTACAACGGCTTTGAAAATCCGCAGGTTGTTGCAGCTGGTAAGGCTTCCAACTCTGTTGCAGACGGCTGGTCTCCGATCGCTTCCCACTACAAGGAAATCACCTTGCAGCCGGGCGAATCCAAGCAGCTGGTCTTCATCCTGGGTTATGTTGAAAATCCAGTAGAAGAAAAGTTCAATGCAGATGGTTCTATGAACAAGTCCAGAGCATATGCAATGATGGAACAGTACAACACACCGGAAAAGGTGGCTGCTGGTTTGGCTGCTCTGAAGGAAATGTGGAACAACCTGCTGTCTAAGTACACTGTAAAGACTCCGGATGACAAGATGAACCGCATGGTCAACATCTGGAATCAGTATCAGTGCATGGTTACCTTTAACATGTCCCGTTCTGCTTCTTACTTTGAAAGCGGTATCGGCCGTGGTATGGGCTTCCGTGACTCCAACCAGGACTTGCTGGGCTTCGTTCACCAGATTCCGGATCGTGCAAGAGAACGTCTGATCGACCTCGCTTCTACCCAGTTTGAAGATGGCGGATGCTATCACCAGTATCAGCCGCTCACCAAGAAGGGCAACAACGAAATCGGCGGCGATTTCTCCGATGACCCGCTGTGGATGATTCTGTCTGTTGCAGCTTACATCAAGGAATCCGGCGACTACAGCATTCTGGATGCAAAGGTTCCGTATGACAACGATGAAAACAAGGCAAAGACCATGATGGATCACCTCGAAAAGAGCTTCTATCATGTATTTGAAAATGTTGGCCCGCACGGCCTGCCGCTGGCAATGCGTGCAGACTGGAACGACTGCATCAACCTGTCCTGCTTCTCTTCTGAACCGGGCGAATCCTTCCAGACTTCTACTTCTCCGAAGTACGGCGAGGACAAGTATTCCAAGATTGCAGAATCTGTTATGGTTGCTGCTCTGTTCACCTATGCAGGTCCGGAATACGTTGCAATGTGCCGTCTGAAGGGCGACGATGCAGCTGCTGACAAGGCACAGGCTGCTATTGATAAGATGAAGGACAACATCATGAAGTACGGCTGGGACGGCGAATGGTTCTTGCGTGCATATGATGACTTTGGCAAGAAGATGGGCTCTCACGAATGTGAAGAAGGCAAGATCTTCATCGAACCGCAGGGCTTCGCTGTTATGGGCGGCTGCGGCAAGGAAACTGGTGCAGACCTGAAGGCTCTGGAAAGCGTTGACAAGTGGCTGAACTCTGAACACGGTCTGAGCCTGAACCAGCCGGCATTCACCAAGTACTACATCCAGTACGGTGAAATTTCTACTTATCCGGCAGGCTACAAGGAAAATGCTGGTATCTTCTGCCACAACAATGCATGGATTATCTGTGCAGAAGCATTTGTTGGCCACGGCGACAAGGCATTTGAATACTACAGCAAGATTGCTCCGGCTTACAGAGAAGAAAAGTACTCTGACCTGCACAGAACTGAACCGTATGTATACGCACAGATGATTGCTGGTAAGGATGCAAAGCGGCACGGTGAAGCAAAGAACAGCTGGCTGACTGGTACAGCAGCATGGAACTTTGTTGCAGTTTCTCAGTACATTCTGGGTATTATTCCGGATTGGAACGGTCTGAAGGTTGACCCGTCTATTCCGCACGAATGGGATGGTTTCACTGTTTCCAGACAGTTCCGTGGCAACACTTACGAAATCACAGTCAAGAACCCGAATCACATCTGCAAGGGTGTTCAGTCTGTTACCGTTGATGGTAAGCAGATTGAAGGCAACGTTCTGCCGGTATTTGACGGCGGCGTTCACACTGTTGAAGTGGTTATGGGCTAAGCATTTGCTGCGAATTTCCGATTGATAAAAAGAAGAACCCGATTCATCCGCACTGGAATGGTGTGGGTGAGTCGGGTTTTTATATTGGTTGTAAGAACCGAGCCGCAGGCAACTGCGGTCAAGCTGGCTCAGCTTGGCGGAGAGGGATTGTTAAGGGGGACAAGCTGTCCCCCTTAACAAAGGTATTGATTAGACAGTACTAAAACCGGAGAGAAATAAACTGCTGTTCGCCATTTTAAAAGCAAAAAACTTCAAACAAACTGTAATCTAAGAAAGATTCATAACTAATTCGGGCAACGCAACCACTGGCGAACAGCACGAAGGCAGATAGCGAAGCGATTCTGCCGAACCGTACGCAGTTGGTTTCTCAAAGAATAAATTCATTGCACCTGTTTCATTGAAGCAGGTGCAATTTTTTATGTGGTGTTTCATGTGAAACATTGCTCTTAGGAAAATCATTCGAATCCGGTTCGGCAAGGCTGGGGCACATCCCCAGCTTGCCTTGGGAACCGCAATTGCCCCTGAAACCTTGTATCCTCATTACAACCTCTTGATTTAAAAGGCAATTGCGATTCTTCCAATTGTTTCTTAGATTTTTGTTTTCGTTTATTGTACAGTTTCATTTGCTCCGCAAATGTGGGCTGCTCGCCCACGCCTCGCCAGCATTTTTGAAAAATTGCTGGATCAAAAAACTTTCATTTACCTGCGGCTCGTTGCTTACAGCCAATATTAAAAAAACTGCGGACATGGATTTTGTCCGCAGTTTTTATTGTTCCTTATAAATTAAGCAATCGGCTTATCATCTTCCAATTCCGTTGCCGGATGGTTGTCATAATCCATCTTTCGCACATGATACTGCACATCTTCCAAAATCTTTCGATTCGCTGCAACCGTATCCCCCAGCAATCCCATGATAATGGTCTGAAATCCAATCATCAGCAGCACTGCTGTTAAAATCAGGGACTGTACATGACCGCTGCCCTCGCCCATACCAAGGTAAACCAAGAACCGAATCCCCAGCAGAACGCCCAGTGCAAAAATCACTGTGCCCAGCGTGCCGAAGAATTTCAACGGTTTATACATGACAAAAGAACGGGTAATGACAGAAGCAGAGCGTTTCATATACCGCCACATGCTGGAGAACAGACGGGATGGACGGGTTTCCGGATTCGTACGAATCGGAACAGAACCAATCGCCATCTTGCTTTGTCCTGCCTGAATGATGGTTTCCAGCGTGTAGGTGTATTCGTTGACCACGTTCATCCGCATGGCTGCCTCTCTGGAATAGGCACGAAATCCGCTCGGTGCATCTGGAACATCGGTCTGAGAGGCAACCCGTACCACCCAGCTTCCCAAGTGCTGAAACTTCTTTTTCTTCCATGAGAAATGCTCTGTTTCATCAATCGGGCGTTCACCGATTACCATATCGGCTTTCTTTTGTAGAATTGGCTGTACCAGCTTCTCAATATCCGCTCCGCAATACTGGTTGTCCGCATCGGTGTTGACAATGATGTCAGCTCCTAACCGCAGACAGGCATCCAGTCCGGCTAAAAAGCCTCTTGCGAGTCCCTTGTTGCGGCGGAACGAAACAATATGATGAACGCCTAACTTTCGGGCAGCCTCTACGGTTGCATCTTTGCTGCCGTCATTGATGATGAGGTATTCAATCGTGTCAATGCCGTCAATATGTGTGGGCAGGTCGTGAATCGCCAGCCCGAGGGTTTCTGCTTCATTGTAGCAGGGAATCTGTATCATTAATTTCATTGCTTCCAATACTCCCTATCTCTTTAATAAATAATAACTGCTTGTTTATAGCACTGTTCGTAGCATTCTTTGAACCGATCCATGTCATATTCCATTTCGCCGTTTAGCGAGTCGTTGACAATGACAACATTGCGATTCAAGTCATAGCCTTTGAGCAGGTAGACATGTTCATTTTCCAGCCAGTAGACATCCAGATCTTTTGGTGTCGTTGTGCCGCCATCGCTGTTGGTTTCGACATAATTATAAATGGTATATGCATAAATTTCCTGAATATCCATGAGGTCAATGCTTGCCCAGACGGCAACTGGATGATTGCTGGCAACTTCTCGCAGCAAGTCTTCAAACTTTGCCCCCGTGAGGTCTTTGACGATTCTGCCGCTGTTCTGTGCAGCAAGATATTTTCGGGCAGTGTCTACGATGACTGGAGCGTAACAGCCATATCCGGCAGAGTCGTATGGTGAGCCAATGAATGCTTGTTGAAAGGTTGCTTCTCCCTCGCTCTTACAGGTCAGATATCCCTCGACAAGCTGTACCTTGTCCACTTGAAATCCAACTGCATCCAGCAGCATGGCAAGCGTTGTAACTTCGCAGCCAGTCGGCAGTTCCGGCAGCTGTAAAATCGGGTCAACTTCCATGGAATAAGTTGTGGGCAGGTCACCAGAAATCAAATACTCTGAAGTTGGCGGGTCAGTGACCGTAGTTTGTGGAATAGTAGGGGTTGGTTCGGGAGCCGTTGTTTCCGGTATGATGGATGCTGGTTCAGGAACCGTTGTGGTTTCCTCTGTGGTGGTGGTTGTTACCGCAGCGGTATTGTTTTTTTTGTCATTATGGGAGTGAACACAGGCAACGCAGCCTTTCCGGATGAGAAAGACAAACAATGCCAGTAATAACAAGGCGATGATTCGCCGGTTTCTGGCTTGTGTGCGAGTCACACGCTTTTTTGGTTGGGGGGCATGTGGTGTTGCAGACTCTGCCATAAGAGCAATCCCACCTTTCTAATTTCTATTTTGTGGTTTCTCCTTATTATAGCACGAAAACAGGTTTCGGTCAATGCATGGAATTCGACAAAACGGGAAATGGAACGCAAGTTTTTATAGCAAAACTGTAAAAAGCGTTGAATCTTTTTCCGATTTTGTGGAGCAAAAATGAAAAAACGGACAACATCCAGCTGCCCGTTTTCTTTTTTTGTTGATAAAACGTTTATTTTTCTGCGGCTGCCGAGGCAAGCATCAGCTTGATGCGGTTTTCCTGATTGACTTTTGTTGCACCGGGGTCATAGTCGATGGCAACAATATTTGCCTCTGGGTAAGCCTGCTTGATGGTACGGGACATGCCCTTTGCCACAATGTGATTCGGCAGACAGCCGAACGGCTGGGTGCAGATGATGTTTTTGATGCCGTGTTCAACCAGCACCGCCATTTCAGCGGTGATCATCCAGCCTTCGCCCATGCAGATGCCCTGATTGGTATATTTGTCAGCGGCTTTTCGCAGTTCTTCAAAGTCATGCATTGGCGTAAATACACCATGTTCCTGCATACAGCGGATGGTTTCCATTTGCTTGCTGTGCAAGAACTTGTAGCCAATGCCGAACAATGCGGTATGTAAGTTGCGATATTGATAGAGTTTTGCATTGTTTTCCGAGTTCGCTGCACAGTACAGAACAAACGACATCAGCGTTGGAACGACTGGTTCGCAGCCCTCCTGCAAGAGGAAATCTTCGAGGTGGTTGTTGGCGAGCGGAGAATATTTGACATAGATTTCTCCGATGATGCCGACCCGAATTTTCGGCTTCTGGCTGCGAGGAATTGCTGCGAAGTCCTCCAGCATTGCCCGATACCATTTCTTTGTGTGGCGGTAATCATTTGTGCGGAACAGCTTGTCCAGTTTGTCTTGCCACTGTTCCAGTGTCTTTTGCGATTCGCCCTCGTTCAGTTCATAGGGGCGGCACTGGTTGTAGATGGTCATGAGCAAGTCGGCATACAGAACACCATAAACCAGCTTGATGCAGAGCGGCAGTGTCAACTGAAAACCGCTTGCCTTTTCGAGTCCGGCAAAGTTCAGAGAGATGACCGGAACTTGTGGAAACTGCTGTGCCATGCATTTCCGGAGCAGATGAATGTAGTTGGATGCCCGACAGCCGCCGCCCGTCTGGGTGATGAGCAGGGCAGTTTTGTCCGGGTCATATTTGCCGCTTTTCAGAGCCTCCATAAATTGTCCAACGACAAGCAATGCTGGGTAACAGGTATCGTTGTGAACATTTTTCAATCCCTCTTCTACGACCGTATGGGAGGAGGATTCCAGCAGTTCCATGTTGTAACCGAACTGACTGAAGATGGAGATCAACAGCCGAAAGTGAATGGGCAGCATATTCGGCACTAAGATGGTGTGCGTTTTCCGCATTTCGGGGGTAAATTGCTGATATTGCATAAATCACAAACTCCTTGCAAACAGCCTGCAAACAGGGGAGCATCTGCCGGAACGCATTCCGGCAGATGTCCCTGCTTTTTATACAGACACGGGTTCTTTTTCGTTCTTCGATGCGACTTCGGATGGAGCAGCTGCCGGCTTTTGCGGAACATCTGCACCAATGGCAGCCTTTAAACTCCGCAGCCGGATTTTTGCAGCACCTAAGTTGCTAATTTCGTCAATCTTCAGCTGGGTATAGAGTTTTCCGCCCTGTTCAAGAATCCGGCGGACTTCGTCTGTGGTGATGGCATCAATGCCGCAGCCGAACGATACCAGCTGTACCAGTTGGAAATCCGGCTGTGTTGTGACATACTGGGCAGCCCGATACATTCTGGAGTGATATGTCCACTGGTTGAGTGCCTGCAATTCCGGTGTGTGTGCGAGTCTGGCAATGCTGTCTTCGGTAATGACTGCCATGCCAAGGCTGCTGATGAGTTTATGGATGCCGTGATTGATTTCCGGGTCAATGTGGTATGGTCTGCCAGCGAGAACCAAAATCGTCTTTCCAGCCGCTCTTGCCTGCCGGACAATTTCCTGTGCAGTCTGGGCAACCTGGTTGTGGTACTGTTCAAGAGCCGCAAAACCATGTTCGAGAGCCGCTGCAATTTCTTTCTTTGTGGCATAGTCAGACAGACAGGCATATAAAACGGTAATCAGATGTTTCCGGCGGTTCAAGTCTAGGAACGGATGCAGGAAATTCTGTTCGTTTAGTTTTTCGTTGTTTGCCAGCAACAATTCCGGATAATAGGCAACGACTGGGCAGTTATAATGGTTGTCAGAGTCGCCCTCATCCAGATTGTACGTCATGCACGGATAGAAAATGAAATCCACGTTCTGTTCCAGCAGGCTTTCAATGTGTCCGTGTGCCAGCTTTGCCGGATAACAAACTGTATCAGACGGAATGGTACTCTGTCCCTTGTAGTAAGTCTTGCGGGTGCTCTCTTCGGAGAGTTTCACAGCAAAGCCCAAATCCGTGAAGAAGGTATACCACAATGGCAGCTGGTCGTAATAGTGCAGTGCCATTGGCAAGCCAACGGTTGCCTTTGGCTGTTCCGGTTGGCGGTCGGTGAGAGAGCGAAGCGTTTCATATTTCCAGTCAACCAGATTCGGAATCTGGTCTTTCTTAGAAACCCCTGCACCCCGTTCGCAGCGGTTGCCGGCAATAAAGCGTTTTCCGTTCGAGAACCGTAGAATTTGCAGGTTGCAATGTGCGGTACAGCCGTTGCAGGTGGTATTCTGTGTGCGATAGGTGAGGGTGTGTAAGTCCATCAGGGAGAGCAGCGTACTGCTGCCGGAGGTGTGTTCCTTGGCGTAAATCGCAGCCCCAAACGCTCCCATCAGTCCAGAGATTGCCGGACGGATGACGTTCCGCCCCATTTCTCGTTCAAAGCAACGCAATACGGCATCATTCAGGAACGTGCCGCCTTGTACAACAATGTGTTTCCCGAGGTCTTCCGGTGACTTCGCACGGATAACTTTATAAATCGCATTTTTAACAATCGAACCGGACAGACCAGCGGAAATATCGGCAACCGTTGCACCATCTTTCTGTGCCTGTTTGACACTGCTGTTCATAAAGACGGTACAGCGAGAACCAAGGTCAACCGGACGTTCTGCAAATAAGCCCAGTTTTGCAAATTCTGCAACATCATAGCCCAGAGCATTGGCGAACGCCTGAATAAACGAGCCGCAGCCGGAGGAGCAGGCTTCATTCAGCATAATGCTGTCGATTGCTCCGTTTTTAATCTGGAAACACTTGATATCCTGCCCGCCGATGTCAATGATAAAATCCACATCTGGACAGAAAAACTCTGCTGCTCGGAAGTGGGCAACAGTTTCGACAATGCCGAAATCAATGCCAAGTCCTGCTTTCAGCATTTCTTCGCCGTAGCCAGTGACGGCACTGCCGCAGATTTTCAGGTTCGGGTTCTTTTTCTGGTAGAGGGTTTCGAGGGCACGCTTCACGCATTCGAGCGGCTGCCCCTTGTTGGTTTCATAGAACGAATAGAGCAGGGAATTATCTTCGCCAATCAATGCCACTTTTGTGGTAGTCGAACCAGCATCAACGCCTAGGTAAGCATTGCCCTGATAGGTGTGCAGGTCGCCGTGAACAACGTCGTTTTGTGCATGGCGTTCCCGAAAACGGTCGTATTCCTCCTGATAGCCGAATAGCGGCTTGTCAGCAATCACGGTATGATTGGTTTCAGCGGATTCGATTTGTTTCAGCAGGGCTTCGCCTGTGACGGGTTTATCCGCACTGTTCTCCGCAGCAAGGGCACAGCCATAGGCAACAAATGTTCTGCCATCTACGGGGAAAATTGCATGTTCTGCATCTAGGTGCAGCGTCTGCATGAAGGCATTTCGCAGTCCTTGCAGGAAAGAGAGTGGACCACCCAAGAAGAGCACATACCCTTGAATTTTCCGCCCCTGAGCCAGACCGGAAACGGTCTGGTCTACCACCGCCTGATAAATGCTGGCAGCAACATTTTCCCGTTTTGCTCCCTGATTCAGCAGCGGCTGAATGTCGGACTTTGCAAAAACGCCGCAGCGTGCAGCGATGGGATAGGTGCGGTCTGCATGCAATGCCATCTGGTCGAGTTCATCCACAGTGACATCCAGCAAGGTTGCCATCTGGTCGATAAAAGCCCCCGTACCGCCAGCACAAGAACCGTTCATACGTTGTTCCACGCCGCCGGTGAGGAAGATAATTTTTGCATCTTCTCCGCCCAGTTCAATGACGGCATCTGCTTCAGGATAGCGTTCTTTTACGGCGAGAAAGGCAGCATGCACTTCCTGTACAAAGGGGATTTTTGCAGCAGTTGCAAGTCCCAGACCGGCAGAACCAGTCATATGCACCGAGAACATCGTTGCCGGATGTTCCTTGATAATGGCTTGCAGTTGTTCAGAAACGGCTTCCTTGACTTTGGAAAAGTGCCGCTGATAGGTACTGTGCAGGACATGATGGTCTGCATCTAAAATGACGGTTTTGACAGTGGTAGAACCAACGTCAATTCCGAGTGTATACGCAGCCTTCTGCTGCAATTTGATTTCACTCACAAAAAATCTCCTTTCAAAGGGCTTTAGAAAGCCGCTGAAACCCCGTGCTGCTTTCGATGATGCAAAATAATTATTCGATATCCCCGTTTACAACCACTCTCGGTACACGCTTTGAAATGCCGCAAACGATTTCATATCCAATTGTACCATAGAAGGCAGCCAGTTCATCCGGTGTAATCGTGACATTGCCCTCTGTTCCGAACATGGTGACTTCATCACCCGGCTTGACAGGGTCTTTTACCTCGGAAATATCCAGCATCAGTTGATCCATGCAGACTCTGCCGACAATCGGGCAGGCAACACCGTGCACAATGGCATATGCCTTATTGGAGAGCAGGCGAGAATAGCCGTCTGCATAGCCAATAGTAACGGTTGCGATCCGGCATGGATGCGAAACGGTGTAGGTTCTGCCGTAGCTGATGCAGTCGCCTGCTTCCGCTTCCTTGATGTGGGAGATGACAGATTTCAGTGTCATGACCGGTTTCAGCGGCAGCGGAACGGGAACAGGATAGTTCGGCAGCAGACCATATAGAATGATGCCGACTCTTGCCAGCGTGCAGCGTGGATTTGGGCGGTAAACAGTTGCAGCACTGTTCATGAAGTGCAGGTGCTGTAACTGGTGTCCGTTTTCAGCGAGCAGGTCATAAACGGCAAGAATCCGGCGTTCCTGTTCGTCTGTGTAGGCGGTGTTTTCTGCATCGTTCGGGCAGTCTGCAACCGCAAAATGTGTGTACAGTCCTTCGATTTTCAGCTGCGGCAGTGCAAACAGCGGCAGCAGTTCTTCGACACAAGCTTGTGGGTCAGCACTGCGGAAACCAATACGTCCCATGCCCGTATCCAGCTTGATGTGACACCGAACCGGTTCACTGCCAGCATGAGCCGCCAGTTCCTGAGCATATTCTGTGGACATGACCCCTTGAATGATGTGGTGTTTGGTGAGTTCCGGAGCGAGTTCCGGCGGCGTATAACCTAGGATAAAGATTTCACTGTCTGGGCAGTACTGCCGAACAGAGAGGGCTTCTTCGAGATTGGAAACGGCAAACCAGCGAATGCCCATCTTGTGCAGGGCAGTGCAGATGACTGCATCTCCATGCCCGTAGGCATCTGCCTTGACGACTGCCATAAAATCGGTGTGTTCCGGCAGGATTTCCTGAATACAGCGGACATTGTTTTCGAGAGCGGACAGGTCGATTTCTGCCCAGGCACGATGTAGGATAGATGGTTGATGCATGATTGATTCCTTCTTTCCGCACGAATGGGGTGCGATTTTTAAAAAAATCTCTTGTTCTTTTTTCCAAAAACCAGTATAATAGAATAGGAAATAGGAACGAGGGGGGTTCTATGATTGTACCATAGAATCTGTCCTCTGTCGATACACAGAAATTACCATGAGATCAGGAGGGGCTGTTTTTGGAGCCAGTTGCATTTGTCTTGAATGCGGAGTATCCGCAATGTACAACTTTTTTACAATTCCCAGGGAAGACGGCTTGTTTCAGTGGACATCGGGAAGATGCCCTGCCGCTGGGAGAAACCGTGGTCGGCTATGCCGCAACAGACCTCTTAAAGACATTGTTGGCTGGGTGTATCGAGCAGGCGGTACAGGATGGGTATCGTTATTTTTTGGACGGCTTGGCGGAGGGCATTGACCTCTGGGCAGCCGATGATTTGATTTACCGTAAGCAGCATGGAACAGAAGTGCTGCATCTGATCGCAGTTGAACCGTGCCTGCACTATCTGGAATCCCGCCGCAGCGGTCGGGAGGCAATGTTGCACTATGTGGAACATTGCGAAGCAGTGATCACCATACCGTATCAGGGAAAGTTTAGTTTCCTGCGGCGGAATGATTACATGCTGGAACACAGCTGGCGGCTGATTTGCGTGATCCATAAAAAAGAGGGCGGAACAGCGTATACTTTAAAGCGTGCGATTCGGGAGCGAAAAGAAATTGCCTGCATTTCGATGGAAAATCGGGACTTGCTGTTTCAGTTCGCCATGCACTTTCTCGAAACGGGGGAGAAAGTACCCCAGACGGCAGCGGAGCGGTTTGCCTATTATCACGGGCATCCGGAGCGGCTGCGGCTGTGTCAGTCCCTCTTAAAAAGGTATGCGAAGTGGTGAGCCAAATAGAAGGGCATGCTGCTATTCATCATACCATAAAAAGCGAAAAAATGCAAACGAAAGCACGTTGTTTTTCGCAGAAAATATGTATGCAGATAACAAAAAACCGCATGTCGTCCAGACAACATGCGGTTCGCTTTTTTTAGAAAACGTGCGTCTTAGTCAGCAGCGTTGAGCTTCTTAGCCAGCTGGGACTTCTTTCTTGCAGCTGCGTTCTTATGCAGCAGACCCTTTGCACAAGCCTGGTCAACCTTCTTGATGGCAACACGGATTGCAGCTTCCTTATCAGCAGCATTTTCTGTGCAAGCCAGATCAGCCTTCTTGATCATGGTCTTGAGGTTGGACTTTCTTGCCTTGTTGGCAGCAGCCTTTGTAGCGTTTACACGAACTCTCTTCTTAGCGGATTTAATATTTGGCATAACTTGTTACCTCCTGCTGTAACTTCAAAATTTTCTGCATATGCGAGTTGGTTTGTCAGCGAAAAGCGGAAGTGACACGGTACCGCTTTCTTGCAAATGGAACGACCATATGCGGATGCCATCGGGTTCTATGACATCATGACTAACCTTTATTATAACACAGCTTGTGGAAAATTGCAATTGCAGATTTTGAAAAAAATAGACGAAATTACGGCGTGGAAAGATAGCAGTTTGCACAAATTTATTGCAGTTGTCTGCGGGTGATTCCCTGAACGCCAGCACGCAGCAGTTTCATAGAAAGTTCCGCCATATGCTGGGCAGATTGCTGGCAGCCATCCTGTAACCACAGGTCAATCATGCCGACACAGCCGGAAAGAAAGAAACTGGTGACATAGTTCAAGTCCTGTGCATCCAAGTCTTTTTCGTCAGAGAGCAGCCGGAGCGTTTTCACGCCGTCCTCCGCAATCAGCTTTTCAAGTTTCCGAACAAAGGCAATATCGCCATTCGGACTCATCAATGCACGGCAGAGTGGCTGATTTTCGGCGAGAATGGCAAAGAACTGTTCCAGCTTGTCCGAAAATTCCTGCAGGGTAAGGCTGGTGTGATTTTTATCGATGATGGCAAGGAACTGATCCATCAGATTATTTTCGGTCTGTTCGAGCAAGTCATAAATATCGGTGTAATGCAGATAAAAGGTGGAGCGGTTGATGTCAACCAAATCCGCCAATTCCCGTACGGAAATATCTTTCACAGGTTTTTGCTGCATGAGTTGAATGAATCCGGCGAGAATCATTGCACGGGTACGACGCACCCGGCGTTCCTGTCGGGACGGGGTGGCAGAAGCAGTTTGTTGCATAAGAGAGCCTTCTTTCTGCTGCAAACGCAGCACGTTTTTTAAAAGTGTCTAGTAATAGGATAGCAGTTGCAAAATGAAATGTCAATGGACAATTTGATTAAAATGAGTTTATATATAAACAACAGGCGGCAAGAAACTTACCGCCTGCGATTCATGAATCAAATTTGGATGTCGTTACTGGGAAACTGCCTGCTTGTGGCTGACAATGGATGTTGTTTCTGGTTCTTCGGTGAAGTCTGCCTGTGTTTTTTCCCGCTTCCATTTCATCTTGTAAGCCGGAATCATCAGCAGGGTGAAGACGGCTGCCAGTGCAATCATTACGATATAAGTGGTAGCATTGCTTCTGCCGGTTGCAATTGAGCTCCGGAAGCCCTGAACTGTATAGGTGAACGGCATGAACGGCTTAATCACACGGAAGAACTTTGCGGACAATTCTGACGGATATGTTCCGGCACAGCCGCTCAATTGGAGTACCATGAAGACCAGCAAGATGAAGCTGCCGATTTTTCCGCAGTACATATTCAAGCAGAAGATAATTGCCATATATGCCATGGAGGAGAATCCAGCAACCAGAATGGTTTGCAGCATATCCTGCGGTGCAAAGCCGTTGAAGAGGTGGAGCAGCAGAACCATACCGATTGCCTGAACCCAAGCGACCATCAGCAGAACCGGTAATTTCTTTGCCCAGGAATGCATGGCATTCTTGCCAGTCAACGGAACTTCATATGGGCTGAACATGATGCAGTAAGCGAGGCAGGCAACCCAAAGACCCACTGCCATCATGTACGCTGCCATTGCGTGACCGTTGTTTTCAACATGGCTTGCATAAGTTTCTTCGGCATCGACCGGAGAAGCGAACATATCATAGGTATCATCGGTGCTGTTGATGTCACTGATTTCTGTTGCACCATCCTGCAACGCTGTCCACAGTGTGCCAGAACCATCAGTCAAAGTAACCAGACCATCTTTCAGTGTTGCAGAACCATCTGCAAGCTGAACCGCACCATCCTGCAAAGCGGCTGCACCGTCTTGCAATTGTTTTGCACCGGATAACAAGGTGTCATTCTGTGCAGTTAATTGACCTGTACCATTGGAAAGCGTCTTGCTGCCGCTTTGCAGCTGATTGATTGCAACGGTCAAGGTCGGCATTTTTTCAACTAAGGTAGAAATTCCATCGTCCAGTGCAATTGCACCATTCTGGAGACTGCTGCTGTTGCTGTGGAGTGTTCCCAGTCCATCGGTGAGAGCACTTGCACCTGCTGCGGCAGTCTGTAAACCGCTCGACAAGGTTGCAGAGCCATCGCTCAGACCTGCTGCACCGTCTGTCAGTGCAGATGCACCCGGTAACAACTGGTCATCTACGGCACTCTGTACGGTCTGTAATCCGCCGGACAGAGAAGCAAGGGCTTCATTGGCTGCCGGAAGGGCTTGGTCTGCACCGGCTGCCAGCTGGTTCACTGCATCCGGAAGCTGTGCAGACGGTTCCAGAGCGGTTGCCAATGCGGTAACATCGCTTTGCAGCTGTGTTGCAGCTGTGGAAAGGCTGCTCATTGGTTCTGCGAAACAGCCAAGCAATTCCTGCTGGCTTTCAGCGTCCAGACTCTGGAATGCATCTGTGCTCATTAAAGCTTGCTGTGCAGATTGTAAGGATGCCAAGCCGCTGCCGAGCGTCTGTAAGTCGCCAGCAACTGCCTGCATCGCTTCTGTAGTTGCCGTTCCGCTGTTGGAAACGGAACTCTTTAGGGTATCAATGCCAGTTTGTAACTGTTCCAAACCAGCCGATAAAGTTTTGATTTGTGCAGCGGTTTCTTCGTTGCAGCTCTGGGAAAGCGAGCTGGAAAGCTGTGATAAACCAGCTTCGAGCTGTCTGCTGCCTTCATAGAGCTGTGCAGCACCGTCCTGCAAGTTCTGAGAACCAGCGGAAAGCTGCTGGCTGCCGCTGGAAAGGCTCTGTGCACCGGTGTAAGCACTGGCAACGCCTTCTGTATAGGCATCGACACCACTTTGCAACTGGCTTGCACCGCTTTGCAGCTGGCTTGCACCATCCGTCAGCGGAGAAACGCCATCTTGTAACTGGTTCATGCCATCTTCCAACTGCTTTGCACCGTCATCTACTTGTGCAACGCCATCTGTGTAAGCAGTTAAACCATCGGTCAATGTACCGCAGCCTTCCTCAAGGGTTAAGGTGCTGTCTGCTAAGACTTTCAGGTTATCGCTCAGCGTAACGCTGCCGTCTTTTAATTCTTTTGCACCATCATCCAGTTCCTTTGCACCATCTGCTGCATCCTGCATACCATCACCGGCAGTGCCGATTTGGTCAAACAAGGTTTCCGTATAGGCTTCTGTAATGGTACTGGAAACTTCGGTTTTGAGTTTCTGCATCGCTGTTTCGCTCATTTTTGAGGCGATGTAGTTTGTGCCCGGATTGGTCTCGTAGTAAAGCTGTACCTTTTTCGGGGAATCATCCAATACCGTTGCCGCATTAGCGGATGTATCTTCCGGAATGGTGATTGCCATGTAATAAGTGCCATCTTCTAGCCCATCCTGTGCGGTTTTGGCATCCACAAAGGAGAAGTCCAAACTGTCGTTATCCTTGAGGTTGTCAATGAGGTCATCCCCAATGGATAAGGTCTGGTCGTGGAACGTTACGGACTGGTCTTGATTGACGACCGCAACGGGCAAATCGCTGACGTTGCCATAAGGGTCCCACATTGAACCAAGAAACAGTGTGGTGTAGATGGTTGGAATCAACACAATGCAAACGGTTGCAATTGCATTGAAGTGCCGTTTCAAGAAAGACGGCTGTTTTTCTTCTTTTTCTGCATGTTTCATTCGGTTTCCACCCTTTCTGTGAAAAAAGGACAACTGTCTAATGATAGATGTTCGTTGTCTTACTGTCATTATTATAGACAATTGTCGCTTAAAAGTCAATAGTCGATTATTTTTGAAGTGTTGAATACGCAACGGATAGAATGAAAACAGTTGATATATACAACAGAAACGGGAAAAATGATGAGATTTTGACTGTAAAAAGTGTAGAAGAGTTTTGCAACGAACCATTTTATTTTTGGGATATTTTGCAAAAAAGCAGCGACTTCTTGGAGAGAAGCAGCTGCTTTTTTGGATGATTGGCTGTAAGCAATGAGCCGCAGGCGAAAGAAAAGTTTTTTGATCCAGCAATTTTTCAAAAATGCTGGCGAGGTGTGGGCGAGTAGCCCACATTTGCGGAGCAAATTTGATTTTGCAACTTTGTTTTCCTGCTGCAATTGCATGTTTTGAAACTGTCCAATTCAAATAAAGTTGTATCATGAGAATCAAGGTTACAAATTCGGACAAGGCAACGGGGCAATTGCAGTACGTTGGTAGGCAAAAGCAGGGGTGGAACCCCCTTTTGCCGGATGCGAAAGATCGGTTTCCCTAAGAGAAGTTCTTCTAGGGAAACCATCTGAATCCGGTTCGGCAGAAACGCTTCGCTGTCTGCCTGTGTGCTGTTCGCTGGTGGTTGCGTTGTCCAAATTACCTATGAATCTTTCTTAGATTTCTGTTTTTCTGAATTTTTTATGTTTCTAGAATAGCGAACAGCAATTTCCCTTGTTTCTCCTAGATTTCAATAATATCTAATCAATACGTTTGTTAAGGGGGACAGCTTGTCCCCCTTAACAATCCCCCTCCGCCGAGCTGAGCCAGCTCGACCGCAGTTGCCTGCGGCTCGTATCTTTGCAAGCAACCGTATCTAAAATTCCCGTTTTCTGGAATTTCCTAGCCAAAAAACAACATTTTTCGCTGAAAATATGGAAGAATGAACAAAAATATGTCCCGATTTTGTGCACAATGTGGGTTTACACGGCTGAAAAAGTGTGCTATAATAGGTCTAAACTCGAAATTTATGCGTTGCAGACAGTGGGGTGCAGCGTCTGCACACAACCCTTGAAATGGAGGAGAAGATTCTCATGAAAAGAACAATACTTGCTGTTTCTGCATTTGCAGCTTCTTTGATGGTCAGTGCTGTAGCAGTTTCTGCTCCGGTACAGGCAGAAGAAATTTTCCACAGCCGGAAGGCTGTTGCGGAAGTTGTCGCTACAACACCGCTTTATGAAGCACAGGACGATACCCAGACGACTACCACAACTACAGATTTGAGTGGCGGAAACAATGTGGAAACCACCACAACACTGGATTCGGCAGTCACTGGCAGTGAAGAAACCACTACAACCACCACAACTGTTCCGCTGCAGGTTGTAACTGTAAACGCAACCCTGCACGCTTCTTTTAATGGCGATAAGGAAGATGCACCGTCTACGCCGATTTCCATCAGCAGTGATGCTCAGCAGGAAACTTATATGATTTCCTGTGATTTGACAGACCCATCCAAAGCGTTGGATTATGTTTATTTGGATTTTGCCCTGCCGGATGCAAAGCAGTCCATTCGGACATTCTGCCCGAACTTTACACCAGCAGTCACAAAGGTTTCCACAGGTGCAGACCTCTTGACGGATGTTCCGTATACGATGGGTGCAAATGCAGTCAACTATACCTATACCGATGCAACTGGCAATCAGTATGTGCGGGTTGTTCTGTATGATGCAACCACAACCGGAGATGGCTACTTGGCACAGAATGCAGCAATCACTGATAAGTTGCAGTTGACATTCCAGCTGACAGGCTTGGAATCTTTCGACCCAACAGTAACAACCACAGCAACCAGCGATACCGTTACCACTACAACGGTTAACGTCAATGGTGCTTATGATACCAGCGGTAAGGGCGGTTCTTATAACAGCGGTAAGGGCGGCAGCAGTTCCGCTCCAACCAGTACTTCTACTCCGACACAGACCGCTGACCTGAGTGTTGGTGCAATTGTCGTCGGTGCAGTGGCTGCTGTTTCTCTGGCAGGAGCTGCGTTTACTGTTACCAGAAGAAAGAAGAAGTAAGATTTCTTTTTTGAAATGCATTCCATCCGCCGCAAGCCGGAATTGATTCGGAACGGCGGATGGTTTTTTCTGTTTGTGTCCGGAAGATTGCTGAAAAACAAATCGCCATTTTGTGCAGATTGTATATTTACAGTGCATCAAAAGTATGGTATAATAACTTCAGGTATCGAAAAAAGATGCAGACGAACGAAAAATGTGAGGATGTATCGGGGAAGTACATCGTCTGTAAAGAGAGAAAAGAATGGAGGAGACACCGCATGAAACGCATCATCAAGGGCGTTTTGGCAGCCGCTTTGGTAGCAACTGCACTGACTGCCGGAACGATTTCTTTTGCAGCGAATACAGAGGTATCTGCGATTGAGGGCGTAACTGCAACGCTGACCGGTTCGCTGGATGACAGTAATTTTGCTTATTATGGTGTTGGAAAGACCAATAAAAATATCGAAAGTACGACCGCTAATATCTCCAGTGATGGGGAATATGTCATCAGCTGGACGGTTTCCGGCAATGCTTCTACTGTCGATTATTTGTATTTGGATTTGAATTTTCCGTCACCGATTAACACACAGCCAATCAAGGACACATTTCCGGATTTGAACATTGTTGTAACGGAAGTAAAAACCGGTTCTACTATTGTGGATTATAAGATGGGAACGAATGCCGTCAATTATGACTATCTGAATGGCGGTTTGGATTCGGTTCGGGTAACACTTTGCGACCAGTCCACTGCAAACAATGGTTATCTTTCCAAGCAGACTGCAATTGGACAAACCTTGTCAATAACTTTCCAGGTATCTGGTTTGGGCGATGACAGTACAACACCAGTTACGACAACGACCATGCCGGTACAAACGACACCGATTCAGACAACTATGGCAACCACGTTGCCCGTAACACAGCCAGCAACGCCGGTTGTAACCACAACAGCAGTTGTGGCAGCAGGCAGCGGCAGCACAGGCGGTATTCCAACGCCAACGCAAACAGCAGATTTGAGCGTGGGGGCAATTGTAATTGGCGGTGTTGCAGCCGTTTCCTTGGCAGGAGCTGCCTTTACAGTAACTCGAAGAAAGAAAAAGTAAACACGAAAACGTGTAAGAATAAAAATAAATAAAAAAACATTGCCGTTCTTTGCAGAACTTTTGCAGGGGGCGGCAATTTTTTGTTGCCGAAACAAAAAAAATCCCTGTCCGAATTTACTCGAACAGGGAATCTTGAAAAATCATAGGAAAAAAAGCTTATTCGTCATCTTCCGAAACAGTCGGTTCAGACGGTGCTTCTGGTTCTACTTTATCTGCTGCCATGGATGCACAGGAATCAGTATCTTCTTCTTCATCGGTGCAGGCATCTGCATCACAGCAAGGTGCTTCACACATCGGTTCGTCTGTGCCATCACAATCGCAGTCTTCACCGCCAATGCAATCATCTGTGCCAGCGAAATCACAGCCACAGCCGTCATGATGTTTCTTCCGCAGCTTTGTAACGAAGAAAATCGTTCCGAGCACAACGGTAGCAGTTGCCAGAATAATGGATACAATGGTGCGTGTTTTCATAAGCTCCTCTTTTCTCCGCAGAATGTAGCATATTAGTCTTTTTGTGTTTCGTTGTGACAGGTTCACTTCTGCGGCAGTGCCGCTGTCTAATGATTATTATACCATGTTTCGAGAAAAAATACAAGACTTTTACCGAATCTTTTCGCTTTTTCTGCGATACAATTTTGTGATTTTTGTTGATTTTAATACAAAATATGTAGAAAATGATTTCTATTTGGGGAGAAATAGAAACAGTTCTGACAAAAAAATCCGCCGCACAGCTGGAATGCCATGCAGCGGAGAAAAATGGATTGCGTATCGTTAACGTTTAGTCCTTTGCGATATATGGGAGATCCTGGTAGCCTTCCATGTTCAGAACGAATCTTACCAGAACTGTGGTATCCTTTTCACCAATGTTGTCGATGTCATCTGCACTCTGGTCGCAGTTTGCATTCCGCAGAGCCTGATCGCTCAGCTGTACAACGCCAGCCAGATACTTGTTCAGCATTACAGCGTCCAAGATATCTACAACGCCATCCAGATTTACGTCACCGATGTTATCTGCATTCGGGTCAACAGTGGTTGTGCTGCCAGCAGTTGTTGTGGTAGCTGCTGCGGTTGTGGTTGTATCCTTGTCGGCAGTCGTGGCAGCTGCTGCGGTTGTAGTTGTACCCTTGTCAGTTGTCGTGGTATCCGCAGCCTTTGTGGTGGTCAGTGTTGCAGTAGTAGTTGTTGTTGTAGTTGCAGTAGTAGTGGTTGTGGTAACCGGCTTCGGGTCTGTGCCATCGCTGGAATCCATGTAAACGATACCGCATCCAACCGTAGACATATAAACCATACCGAACTTGTTCATGTCGCCAACGAGGAAGTTTCCGTTACCAGTACCGCCATAGAGGTGGTGCAGGTTGATGGCAACCCAAGTTTCGCCGGCATCGGTCGAACGATAAACGCCTTCCACATCATCATCACTCGGCTTGCCGTACATATACAGGGTATTCACGCCGCCCTCTTTTTCCGGAGCACCGTAACCAATAGTCTTGCAGTAAGAAACATTATCCAGCTTTTCAACCTTCTTGCCGTAGTCGGTCACATGGTAAGCACCATAGTAGCCAGCACCTAACATCAATTCGCCATCGCCTAAATAAGCGATTCTTCCGGCACTGTCGCACTGGTCATACATTGCAACGTCTGTTTCTTCACTGAAGGTCTTGCCGTAGTCGTGGCTGACATAGAACTTGTAGCAAGCATCCGAGAGATCCGGTGCTGGCTTGGAATAGCCCCAAGAAGAATTATAATAAGTGGAGTATGCATAGACAATGCTCGGGTCATTCTTTTCTACCTGCATAAAGGTTGGCTTTGAACCATATGCAGAAGCAATGCCGCTGCAAGCTGTCCAGGTCTTGCCGTAGTCATCGGAATAAGAAACGTTCGTTGCATTGTCACCGCTGCTCTTGAAGAACCGATAAGAACCGTCTTCCAGCTGCGTGATGGCAGCCTTACCGCCGGTCGGGCATTCCATCTGTGTCCAGTTCTTACCGCCATCCAGCGTGTAATAACCAACACCCTTGCCCTCTGCACAACGCATCATAACGTCTGGATTCTGTGGGCAATATGCAATTGCACTGGCAGAACCGCTGCCGCCAGTTGCTGCGGTCATAGTCGGAGAATAACGGTTAGAATTGACAGTATCGAGGTGTTCAAAACCGTCATAGTCACCGATAACAGAATACGGATTCTTGCCCGGTGCACTGATCATATCGAGTGCAACGACTTCTTCAATGCCGTCTGCTTCAAAGTAAACGACTGGCAGTTCATCCCAAGTATTGTCGCAAGCGAAAACACCGTTACCAGAAGTAATCAGGAATCGGTTAGAATCTCGTGGGTCGAGTACCATTGCACCGCTCCAGTGAACAGCATAGCCACGAATCCACGGTCTGCCGCCATCTTGCAAATAATCTGCCTGCAACGGGCCGCCCCAAGTCGTTTCATTACCCGGTGTGATGCTTTCCCAAGTTGCACCGCCGTCGGTAGAACGGTAGAACTGAGAACCCCATGCAACAGTATTATTTTTCCATGCATTTGCGTCCCACATCTGAGAATAACCGAAGTCGCAGCTGGTTGCAATCAGCTTATTGGCATCCTTCGGGTCGCCATAAACCGCACCATAAGCGTGGTTGGTTGTCGGGCTGATGTCCGTTGCTTCGCCAGTCTTTGGATTGTACTTATACAAAGCACCGCCACCGCTGAATGTGGTGCTGCCGCAGTAGGAGATCAGGAGGTTGCCGTCTGCATCCACATTGATTCTGGACGGATAGTAATTGGTCGGCAGGTCTTTGCTCAGCGGCTGGAAGTCATCCGAACCAACATCAGCAACAACCAGACTGTTTTCGCCCTGAATGGTCGTACCAACATAAACCTTGCCATCCTGAACATGAACGATGGAAACACCGTTCTGGTGATAATATTCTTCATCGGTCAAAGATCTTGCCATGTGGTCTGTCCAGGTCGGCCACTTGATGGAATTTTTGAAGAGTCCCAAGTCATCATAGCCCTTAACGGCTTCCCAGGTGTCGCCGCCGTCTTTACTCATAATCAGGGCAGAGTCACCGGAAGCAACGTCACCGCCGCAATAGATGATGTTCGGGTTGTCCGGATCAACGGAAATCGCTTCCCCGAACTGTCTGCCTTCGCCGTTTGCGTGAACTTGGATCAGGTCAGTGACATCAATGCGGTCAAAGGTTTCACCGCCATCCCGAGAACGGAAGATTTCGGTTTTTGCATCGCTGAAATATGCACAGCCACAGAGCAGATAGATAGTGTCATCATCTGTTGGGTCAATGCACATCGCATCAACACTCAGGAAACCACGTTCGGAGTCGTTCAGGTCGTCCAGCATCTGATCCCAGTTGCCGGTATCATAGTTGTACTTGTATGCACCGCCAACGTCTGTCCGGGCATACATGACATTTTTACCGGTGATAATACCGGATACAAAACCGCCGCCGGCAATACCGAGTGTCCCAACTTTGGTTTGGTCTGCAACGCTATCGGTTGCAGCGGAAGCTGTCAGAGTTGTAGAACTGCCCAGCAGGCTGGACAATGCCAAACTACCGCAGAGAACAGCACCTGCGGAGGTGGCTGCCAGCAGTCGCTTCATTGCTTTCTTCATAAAAAAATCCGCTCCTTCTTCATATAACATCAATTTCATTCCGTTCGGGCAGAGAAATGCCCACTTCTAAGGATTTATTATACCATAGATTGTGATAAAATGCAACTATAATTGTAAGAAGCAGCTTTATTTTTGTGCAGGATGCTAATTTTTATGGGAATCCACTTGACAAAATGCACAAAAACCGGAAAAAGCAATGCTTTCCACCGTTGAAATTTGTGTAAAATTACAAATGACAAAAACCAGCGAAATGTGTTATAATGAAGAGGATACCATGTGGGGTCTTGGTGTCTTACCCATCGGCAAAACGCAGCAGCAATGCTGTTTTTGAACAATAGGAGGAATACGGATGGCAAAAGCAGATGAAACAAAACGGAATCCCAGTTCCGATTTGGATGATGATATTTTTGCAATATTGAATAGTACCCGTCCAACGTATCCGGGCGGAGGGCCGAACGAACAGAAACCAGCGACCCAATTAAATCGGAGAGCCGTTTCTCAACCCAACCAACCAACGCAGCCTCAGACAAACCGCCCGTCGCAGCGAACACTGGTTCGCCCGGCAGCTGCCCCACAGCAGCAGCCAACACCAGCACAGGCAGTTCCGCCGGTATCCAACCCGACCGCTGCTCCGCAGCCGGAACAGCCGCCCGTTCAGCAGCCACAGCCTCGGCAGGTGATTTCTCACGCTGCCACGGCAGAGGATGCATGGCGGCCAGTTGTTCAGCCGAACCGTCCGCAGCAGTCGGCTGCTTCGGAAGAACCGCTGCCCCGTCTGCAAAAGCGTCCGGTTGTATCGCATGCAATGCCGGAGCAGGAGGACAGGGACTTAGAAGAATCGTGGCCGGATGTAGATACATTGGAAGAAATCCAAGACGAGCCGCCGCAGGAAGAACGCCGTCGGCTTCCAAAGGGCAGAAAAACGCTGGCAATTATCATTGCCGTGTATGCATTGATTCTGGTTGCTGGGTTTGCAGCTCGTTTCATTATCAATGCAGTGCAGAAGAACAAGCCAGAGGATGCAAGTTCGTCTGTCAGCAGTTCCAGTCAGGTGGATGACAGCAGCACACCAGATGTAACCGCTGCGGAAACAACGGAAAAAGCTGCCGCAGGAGATGCAGAAATTGTTTCGATTACGCCGGATGAAACCTATTTGGCAGTATTGGAAGATGGTACGGCAACCATTAAGGTTTCCCTGTCCGCCCACGGTGCAGCCAATGGCAGTTCCTTGCAGTGGACATCCAGTGATGAAAAAATCGCAACGGTAGACGAAAACGGAGCAGTCAAGGGCGTTGCCGCAGGAACTTGTACGATTTCTGTTTCTGCGAAAAATGACCCGAGCGTTTCCGCAGATGTGGACGTTGCCGTCCGGCATCTGGAGGAAAAAGACGGATGTACTTATGTAGACGGGATTTTGATTGTCAACAAGACTTACTCGCTGCCGGAATCTTACGATCCGCAGGGGTTGACACCGGAAACACAAACGGCATTGGATGAGATGATTGCGGATGCGTATGCAGCCGGATTGAATCTCTATGATGCTTCAGATTATCGTTCTTATCCGGATCAGATTGCTGTTTATCAGGAATATTGTGTGCGGGATGGCTGGGAAGAGGCGGATACTTATTCTGCTCGACCGGGACATTCTGAACATCAGACCGGAATGGTCATTGACTTCAACGACATCAGCAGCGATTTTGATGATACCGCAGAAGCCCAGTGGCTGGCAGAAAACTGTGCGAACTATGGATTCATTGTCCGGTTTCCAGAGGGCAAAGAACCGATTACCGGATATAAATATGAATCGTGGCATGTGCGGTATGTTGGCGTGGAAACCGCAAAGGAAATTATGAGCCGTGGCATCTGTCTGGAAGAATACCTTGGCGTGGATTCTGAGTATAAAAACACATGGCCGGAAGACCCGTGTAATCCAGAATCTGGGGTATCAGAACAGTAATTTTTCACAGTCGACGATTTTTCATTTTGAAACAGCCCGAAAAAACAAACAGCAGGTGATACACCAATTTGGTGCATCCCTGCTGTTTTCTTTTTTGCAGATTGCATAAAAAAGTCGAAAAAAATTGCCGCTGGAAATGCACCAGCGGCGAAAAACATATGTAGAACAAAAGAAAGGAGACAACAAAACGAGTGATAATAATTCAACATTATTCTCACTGTTCTTATTATAGCGTACTTTTCGGAAATCGTCAAGCATTTTTCGGAAAAAATGCCTGAAATTCGGATTTTTGGGCAATGTGACCAAATTATATGAAATTTTGTAGGAAATTTTTACAGTGAAATGCATTTTTTCAAAGTGGGTCTGCATAGATTCCTGAAATCTGGAAATACTATGGCTGCACAGTAAAACTGTGACAAGAAAAGAGGTGTGGGAAATATGTGGGATAAATTGGCATTGATTTTGCTCGTGATTGGCGGTGTCAACTGGGGTCTGGTTGGCATTTTTGAATTTGACTTGGTTGCTTGGCTGTTTGGCGGTGCAACCAGTGCTTTGAGCCGAATCGTCTATATTTTGGTTGCCATTTCTGCTGTTTGGTGTATCTCGTTCCTGTTTCGGCGGGAGGCACTGGCAACCGATGCCGCTTAACAGCAGGAATTTGTAAAGCCCCCCAAAAATCCCCCACAGAATCAAGGGAAGCACCGTTGCCGTGTTTCCCTTGTTCTGTTTTTCGGGGGATTTGCATATACTGCACCAAAAGCATGAGAAATTTGTAATGCGAAAAAGGAGATGGAATGATGCAGCAAACACCGAAAACCGCTGCCGAATATCAGGCTGAAATGATGCAGCTTTACCGCCGTGCCCATCCGGAAACAGAAGTGCCGACTGCTCCGGCGACAGAACCGCCTACACCGGAAATTCGCACTGTTCCAGAAACATCCATGCCGCCGGTTGCTCCAGAAGTACCGCCAGAGCCAGTTCCAGAACCAATTTTAGAATCGCAGCCCATGCCAGAGATACCAGAACCACAATCAGAGCCACTTCCTGAGCCGATGGCAGAACAACAACTGCCGGAAGAACCGCAGCCACTGCCGGAATCGGAAGAACCATTGATTACCGGAACAGGGGAGGTATTGGATTTTCCACAGCTAAAAACGGAAGAAGTACCGCCACCGCAGACGCTGCCATTAGAACCGATTCCACCGCTGACCCCAAAGACATCCTATGGATTTTTGAAGGTTATTACCCGAACTGCCAGCGAAGCCATGCCGATGCCAAATGTCACTGTGACGGTTTCGGCTATTGTAAACGGGGAATCTCGGCTATTTTATACAACAACCACCAACGAGAGCGGAGAAACTGAACGGATTCCGCTGCCTGCTCCGGTACAGAAGTCGGAGCAGCAGACAAATGAAATTCCCTTGTTCCAGAGTTACGATGTCAGCATCCATTATCCGGGCTATTTTCGGATGGAGAGCCGCAGTGTTCCGATTTTTGTCGGAATCACGTCGCTGCAAAAGTTTGCAATGATTCCGCTACCGCAATTCTCCGATGCCACGACACAGACCATTATCTATGAAAATACAGAGCCGAAGCGATAAACGGGCAACACAACCACCACCAACGAGAGCGGAGAAACCGAACGGATTCCGCTGCCTGCTCCGGTACAGAAGTTGGAGCAGCAGCCAAATGAAATTCCCTTGTTCCAGAGTTACGATGTCAGCATCCATTATCCGGGTTATTTTCGGATGGAAAGCCGAAGTGTTCCGATTTTTGCCGGAATCACATCGCTGCAAAAGTTTGCAATGATTCCACTACCGCAATTCTCCGATGCCACAACACAGACCATTATCTATGAAAATACAGAGCCGAAGCGATAAACAGACAGCTGGAAATGTGCCGGATACTATTATAATAGGATAGAAAGGAGATTTCTGTTTTTATGCCGAAAGGAGAACCGTATATTCCGGAAACCATTACTGTACATCTGGGCAGACCGGATGCAGATGCAATGAATGTAGAAGTGCCATTTGCAGATTACATCAAAAATGTTGCTTCCAGTGAAATTTATCCAACATGGCCAGAGGCAGCCCTGCGGGCAAATATCTATGCCATTATTACCTTTGCCCTGAACCGCATTTATACAGAATGGTACCGTTCCCGTGGATATCCGTTTGATATTACGGATTCCACGCAGTATGACCAGAAGTATACCTACGGAAGAGAAGTCTTTGAAAACATCAACCGCCTAGTAGACGAACAGCTGAACACCTATATTCGCCGACAGGGAACAATCGAGCCTTTGTTTGCAGCGTTCTGTAATGGAACGACAGTCACTTGTGAGGGGTTGTCGCAGTGGGGAACGGTTGGACTGGCAGAGCAGGGGTATTCTCCCTATGATATTCTGACGTATTATTATGGGGATTCCATCGACTTGGTGCAGAATGTTCCGGTGCAAACGCCCACGCAGTCCTATCCCGGTTTTCCGTTGACACTGGGATACAGTGGGGAAGATGTTCGCCTGTTGCAGATCCAGTTGAACCGCATCAGCCGCAATTATCCGGCAATTCCAAAAATCGGCGAAATTACGGGTAGTTTTGGCTATCTGACACAGGAAGCCGTACTGAAATTTCAGGAGATTTTCAACCTCTCGCCAACCGGAACGGTGGACGAAGCAACGTGGTATCGAATCGCCTATATTTATACCAGTGTGAAACGGTTGGCAGAATTGAACTCCGAGGGCATTGCACAGGGAGAATTCTCCTTGCAATATGAAGAAGAATTGCATATTGGCATGCAAGGGCAAAATATCCGGGCATTACAGTATTATCTTGCCATGGTCGGGGCGTATTATGCAAATGTAGAGCCAGTTCCGATCACCGGATATTTCGGGGAACAGACGGAAACTTCTGTCAAGTCGTTTCAGCGGACGTATGGACTGCCGGAAACTGGCGTTGTAGACCGGGCAACGTGGTATGATTTATACCGTGCCTATATGGGCATTCTGGATTCCATGCCGCCTCTGGCGGAGGAAACAGAAGAAATTGTCCCGTTTCCGGGAATTGTCTTGCAGGAGGGTGTAACAAGTCCGTATGTGCGAATTTTGCAGGAGTATCTGAACTATGTTGGGCAGACCTATCCGGAAATTGGTTCGGTGCGAGTGACTGGTTATTTCGGGCCAATGACACGTTCGGCAATTACAACCTTTCAGCGGTTGTTTGGCTTGGTCGAAACCGGAACGGCAAACGTGGCAACTTGGAACGACTTGACGAGTGTTTATTCCGATTTAAAATATGGCTATCAGAAGCAGCCCTATCAGAATCCGGGCTATATCATCACTTAACCGGACGGTCTGACGGGAAAAGAGAAAGGACGGTTTTCCATGAAACGAGAACGCATGGTGATTCTGCTGTTTGCCGTGCTGCTGGCAGCGATTCCGGTTGTACCGGCTCTGCTGCTGTCCCAGCATACACCAAAATCTGAATCCGAATCCGCTGCGGAGCAGTCCAAAGCGGCAGACGATTTGCCGGACTTTTCCGTGCTGGATGTTTCCACAGGGGAGGTGCTGGCAGTTTCGGTGAGGGATTATGTGATTGGGGCAGTTTGTGCGGAGATGCCAGCAACATTTGAGCCGGAAGCACTCAAGGCACAGGCAGTCGCTGCCCACACCTATGCGGTGCGGCAACAGCTGCTGGAGCAGGAAAATCCAACACCAGAGCTGTGCGGAGCAGATTTTTCCAATGACCCAGCAGAATATCAGGCGTTCTTCACGGAAAATCAGGCGAAACAATACTACGGGGCACAATTTGACACCTATTATGAAACGATTGCAGAGGCTGTAGACGATGTGCTGCCGTATCTGCTGACCTATGAGGAAGAGCCGATTATTGCAGCGTTCTGTTCGATGTCTGCCGGACAGACGGAATCGGCGGAAACAGTTTGGGGACAGGCTGTTCCATATTTAGTGCCGGTAGACAGTGCAGCCGATGAAAGTGCACCGCATTTTTTGGAGGAAGTTTCGTTTTCCAAGAATGATTTACAGAAAGCCATGAAAACGATTGCACCAAAGGCAAAATTTCCGGCAGACCAGCCGGAAAGCTGGCTGACGGTGGAGGAGGTTTCTGACTCCGGAACGGTAAAAACAGCGAAAGTCGGGGGCGTTCCCGTGAGCGGACAGGATGTTCGGGCAGCATTGTCCCTGCGGTCGGCAGCGTTTACCGTGGAGGCTGAAACCGATTCCATTGTGATTACAACAAAGGGTTATGGGCATGGGGTCGGAATGAGCCAATACGGGGCGAATGCTATGGCAAAGAATGGGGCAACGTGGAGAGAAATTTTAGCATATTACTATCCGGAAACGACGTTAACAGATTGCACTTAAAAATTGATTGTCTGGATTTCACCACCAAAAACAAGAATTTTTTCATCCTTTCCCCCGCAAAATCCCCCCAATCACACCAGAAAAGCAAACAAATCCACCGCTTTCACGGAAAAAATCCGATTTCGTGCGAAAGCATCTTGACAAATGTCGAAAAGTAGAGTAAAATAGATATAATCTAATCAAATCAACAATCACGACCGGCAGCGTGCTGGCTCGGTATGCAAAAGCTGTTTGAGTGTGTTCCATTTTCATGGAATGCCCTTGACAGTTTTTGTGTATCCGGACACAATCGAAAAAACCGGTGCAAAAAAATGGAGGGAATTCAAATGGAAATGTGTGAAAAGTTCGGAAAACAGGGTCTGACATTTGATGATGTGCTGCTGATTCCAGCAGAGTCCGACGTAACGCCGAATATGATCGACCTGCAAACTACGTTGGCTGGTCATGTCAAGCTGAACACCCCGATTATGACTGCAGCGATGGATACCGTCACTGAAGCAGCAATGGCAATTGCAATTGCAAGAGAAGGCGGTATCGGTATCATTCACAAGAATATGTCCATTGAACAGCAGGCAGATGAAGTGGATAAGGTAAAGCGTTCTGAAAATGGCGTTATTGTCAATCCGTTCTCCCTGACCGAAGATCATTTGGTTGCAGATGCAGATAAGCTGATGGGCAAGTATAAGATTTCCGGCGTTCCGATCGTAGACCGCACGGGAAAGCTGGTCGGCATCATCACCAACCGGGACATGCGGTTCCTGACGGATTACAGTGCACCGATTTCCGACGTGATGACCAAGGAAAACCTGATCACTGCTCCGGTTGGCACAAGCATGGAAAAAGCACAGGAGATCCTCCGCCAGCACAAGATTGAAAAGCTGCCGCTGATTGATGAAAACGGCTATCTCAAGGGCTTGATTACCATCAAGGATATCGAAAAGGCAGTACAGTTCCCGAACTCTGCAAGAGATGAAAAGGGTCGTCTGCTCTGCGGTGCAGCCATCGGTATTACCGCAAATGTTCTGGAACGGGCACACGCATTGGTCGATGCACAGGTAGACGTTCTGGTTCTGGACTCTGCACACGGTCACAGCAAGAACATTATGGAATGTCTGAAGAAAGTCAAGGCAGCATTCCCGAATACACCAGTCATTGCCGGAAATATTGCAACCGCAGAAGCTGCGGAAGCATTGATTCAGGCTGGTGCAGATGCCGTTAAGGTTGGTATTGGGCCAGGTTCTATCTGTACCACTCGGATTGTTGCTGGTATTGGTGTTCCGCAGGTTACCGCTGTTTATGACGTTGCTTGTGTTGCAAAGAAGTATGGCATTCCGGTCATCGCTGATGGTGGTATTAAGTACTCCGGCGACATTGTAAAGGCATTGGCAGCTGGTGCAAATGTTGTTATGTTGGGTTCTCTGCTGGCAGGCTGCGAAGAAGCACCGGGCGAAACAGAAATCTATCAGGGCAGAAGCTTCAAGGTTTATCGTGGTATGGGCAGCTTGGCAGCAATGGCAAACGGCTCTAAGGATCGGTATTTCCAGGAAGGTGCAAAGAAACTGGTTCCGGAAGGCGTTGAAGGTCGTGTTCCTTACAAGGGGAGCGTGGCAGACAGCATTTTCCAGCTGGTCGGCGGGATTCGTTCTGGTATGGGTTATTGTGGCTGCAAGACCATTCCGCTGCTGCATGAAAAGGCAAAGTTTGTACAGATTACAGGTGCAGGTCTGAAGGAAAGCCATCCGCATGACATTCAGATTACCAAGGAAGCACCGAACTATTCTGCACATATTTAATGAGAAAAACGCTGTAAATTTACAGAGTAAAACGAGAAAAAGCATCGCTTCGGCGGTGCTTTTTTGTTTGTAGAGGTGTGTTGCAAAGAACGAGCCGCAGGCAAACTAAAAGTTTTTCGGTGCAGCAGTTTTTCAAAAATGCTGCCGAGGTGTGGGCGAGC
>ERZ832317.1259-NODE-1259-length-32926-cov-11.515743_pt1 | contig 32926 bp, 26 predicted proteins | sample MGYA00519695_ERZ832317 | MGnify/ENA primary metagenome ERZ832317 (study PRJEB31850, sample SAMEA3708726) | human gut metagenome | biome: human gut; feature: human-associated habitat; material: faeces | place: China | collected 2014 ...
TTGTGGGGTCAAGGGGCAAAGCCCCTTGCGGAGTCCAGAGGCAGAGCCTCTGGCGTTCCCCTTAGAAAATCAAGTCCATGCTCCGCAGTTTTTCGCGAAGCCAGCTTTCGGATAGGCCGGATTTCTGCGACATTTCGCGAATTGTTAAGCCCGATAGGTATGCGTCAGACAGTACCTCCGGGTCGCTCAGGTTGTCCCAGTCGATGTCCGGGATGACCGGCGCGGGCGGGGGCGTGTAGACGGGCTTGGGCGGCATCGGCTTGGGGGCGGTGCGCACCGGGTTGCGGAACGCGGCGGACTGCGCCCGCTCCGCCAGCAGCTTCACATTCGCCTTCATCTTCCGCTCCTGCGCCACATACGGGCGAATCACCCCCAGAAACGCTTCGCCGTAGCGCGCGGTCTTGATTTCGCCCATGCCGCTGACGCTCCGCATTCCGTCCAGCGTCTCCGGCTTGCGCCGTGCCATCTCCGTCAGCGTCGCGTCGTTGCAGATGATGTAGGGCGGGACGTGGTGCAGCTTTGCCAACGCCATCCGCACCTGCCGCAGCTGCTCGAACAAATCGCCGCCTGCCGGGGCTTCGATTTTCCCGATGCTGCCGATTTTCTCCGCCGTCGCCTGCTGTCCCAGATGCGCGCCGTCCGCTCCTCGCCGCCGCTGCCGGGCGATTCCCTCCGCCTCGCCGTAGCGCGCGCCGCAGCAGGCGCTGCAATGCCCGCAGTCCTGCGCTGTATTCTCCCCGAAGTACCGCAGGATAAACGCCCGCAGGCAGCCGGGCTTCGTGCAGTAATCCACCATTCGGTTCAGGCGGTTCATGTCCTGATAGCGCACTGCCGACTGCTCCGCCGCCGTCATGTTCTCGTTTGGCTCGGTGTGCTCAATCATCCACTTCGCGGTGAAAATGTCCGACCCGTTGTACAGCAGGATGCACTCCGCCGCCTCGCCGTCGCGTCCGGCGCGCCCGGCTTCCTGATAGTACGCCTCCATCGAGCGCGGCATTTGGTAGTGGATGACAAACCGCACGTTGGATTTGTCGATGCCCATGCCGAACGCGTTCGTCGCGACCATCACCGGGCAGGTGTCGTACTGAAATTTCTCCTGATTTTCCTTGCGCTCCTCATCGCTCAACCCCGCGTGATAGCGCGTCGCGTCGATGCCCGCGCGAATCAGATTATCGCAGACCTGTTCGACCGCCTTGCGCGTTGCGCAGTAAACGATGCCGCTTTCGCCGCGTTTCCGGCGGAGAATATCCATGAGGGCAGCATCGCGGTTCTTGGGGCGGATGACCTCGAAGTAGAGGTTCGGGCGGTCGAAGCCGGTCGTGACCGTTTCCGGGTTTTGCAGGCGCAATAGGCGGATGATATCTTGCCGGACGCGCTCGGTTGCGGTCGCGGTGAACGCGCCCAGCACCGGGCGGGTGGGCAGCGAATCGACGAAATCCGCGATGCGCAGATACACCGGGCGAAAATCCTGCCCCCACTGGGAGACGCAGTGCGCCTCATCCACGGCAAGCAGAGAAATCGGCATGGATTGCGCCATCGCCTGAAACGAGGGCGTTTCGAGGCGCTCCGGGGCGACGTAGATGATTTTGTACGCGCCCTGCCGCGCCCGCTGCATGGCGAGTTCCATCTGGCGCGGGGTGAGTGAGCTGTTGAGGTACGCAGCTGGAACGCCCGCGCTTTTGAGCGCCGCCACCTGATCCGCCATCAGCGAAATCAGCGGCGAAATAACAATCGCGACCCCCGGCATCATCAGCGCCGGCACCTGATAGCACATGGATTTTCCTGCGCCCGTTGGCATCACGCCGAGTGCGTCCCGGTGGTGCGTCAGCGCATTCACCATGACCTCCTGCCCCGGTCGGAACGCCTCATGCCCAAAGTACTTCCGCAGGGTTTCCTGTGCTTGCATCCGTTTTTTTCCTTTCTTATGGGAGGACGTGGGGAGGCGCCAGAGGCTCTGCCTCTGGACTCCGGCAGGGCTCTGCCCTGCACCCGCGAAGGGTCTTCGACCCTCGCGACACCCTTTTCGCGATTGAGTTGGTGACACTCTCATACTGGTTCCGCGTGTTTATTGGGGGGACGCAAGGGGCGCTGCCCCTTGACTCCGCCAAAGGGTCTTCGACCCTCTGGACTCCCTTTCGCGCGATTCAGTTGGTGACAACTGCATACAATGTCCGCGTGTTTATTGGGGAAACGAACCTGCGGTTCAGAGGTACTTCACCTTCACCGTCGGCGGAAGCATCTCCGGCACGTCCTGCCCCTTCGCCAGCACCAGCACCTCGATGCGGTACAGGCGCATCAGCTCCGGCAGCGTCAGTTTCTCCGTCTCCAATTCCAACACGCGGTCAACGCACCGCAGCGCCAGCAGCGAACTTTTCCGCACATCCTGCGCACATCCGGTCAGCGCGACCGTCAGGTGTCCGCCCTCGTCCTTCGCGCGGGTCAGGAACGCAATCGCCTCGTGCGACAAGTCCGCAAATTCCCCGATGACCATCACGCGGCGCATGATGCCGCCGGAAATATGGCGCATGAGGGCGCTCTCGAAGCGCACCGCCAATTCGCTCTGACGCACTTCGCTCGTCTTGTCGCGCGTCATGAGCGCCAGCGCCATGTCCTTCGCGCTGATTTCGCCCTTCACGACCGCGTTCACCGCCTTGGCAATCGGCATTTCCACCTGATAGCGCTCCATCAGCTGCATCGCGGCGGGCAGCGCGTTGATGCCCTCCACCGTGCCGACCTGCCGAACGGCTTCCTGCGGCGGAACACCCTGTCCGATGAGGATGCCGCAGCGGTTGTTGCGGCTGTGCATGGATGTTGCGGTCACGATGAGGTCGCCGATGCCCGCCAGTCCGCCGAACGTGTACTCCGCGCAACCCATTTTCAGCCCCAGACGGCTGATTTCGGCAATGCCGCGCGTGATGAGGGCGGCGCGGGCGTTGTCGCCGTTGCCCAGCCCGCTGGAAATGCCGACGGCGAGCGCCTCGATGTTCTTCATCGCGCCGCACAGCTCCACGCCGAGCACGTCCGTGTTCGTATAGGTGCGCATACAGGTGTTCATGAACACGTCCTGCACCGTTTCCGCCACCTGCATGTCCGTGCAGGCGGATACGATGGAAGTCGGCATATCAAGCGCGACTTCCTCCGCGTGGGTCGGGCCGGACAGCGCGACGAGTTTCACATGGTCATGCTGCCCGTCCTTGCTCAATTCGTCGCGGATGACCTCGGTCATGGTCATGAGTGTGTCCGGCTCAATGCCCTTGGCAACATCCACGATAATCTGTCCGTCCGGGATGAACGGGCGCGCGCTTTCCGCCGTCTGCCGAATCGCAATAGACGGCACGGCGAAAAGCAGAATATCCTTGCCGCTTGCCACTGTCTGCAAATCGCAGGTGAAATGCACCGTTTCGGGGATGACCAGCCCCGGCAGCGCGGGATGCGTGCGCGTTGCGGCGAGATTTTCGATTTCCTTCGGGAATTTTGACCACACGGTCACGTCGTGCCCGTTGCGGTGCAGAAGCCGCGCCAGCGCGATGCCCCATGTGCCGGAGCCAAGAATGCCAATTGTCGTCTGGTTATTCATGCGATGTTTCTCCTTCTGCTGGATGATGGAAGTTCAGCTCGCGCATCAGCATCTCGTAAAACTCCCTCTGATCGCGCCGCAGCCGAATGAAATGCCCTTCGGGATTCAGGAAGCAGTGTTCGGATGTGCCGGTGAACACACGCGTTCCGTCCTGCTTCGTCATGTCGTAGCCAATCGTCAGCACGACGCCGTTGAACGCCTCCACGCGCACATCCACCGTGATGCGGTCGTCGAACGTCGTCGTCGCCAGATACTTGCAGTTCACCGCCGTCACGGGCGAAATCACCCCGCGGCGCTCCAGTTCCGCATACGGGAAGCCGAGCTGCTCCAGATACGCCACGCGCGCTTCCTCCATGAAGCGGATATAATTCGAGTGGTGCGTCACGCCCATGCGGTCGGTTTCATAATACTGCACCCGATGTGTTAATGCTTGCATTGCTTACCAATTCAGGCGGCATCCGTCCGCGGAGCAGCCCGTTTCCTCCTGATTTTCTTCCGCCGGAATCACGCCGCGCAGCACGTCCGTCATTTCCGGCAGCGTGTACGCCCGCAAGCGGATGCGCTGCCCGTTGACGAAGAGAATCGGCACGCCGCGCGGATGATAGGTGTCCAGCGTGTTTTGGATGGCGGCCTTCACGTCGTCCGCGTAGGTGCGGTTTTCCAGCGCCTGACGCATTTCGTTCGCGTTCAGCCCAATCTCCGCCGCCAGCGCGCACAGCACGTCAATTTGCCCAATGTCGCGCCCATCGACCCAATACGCGCGGTAAACCCGGTCGCTCCACGCCTCGTGCTTGCCCGATTTTTCCGCCAGCACCGCCCCTTCAAACGCCAGATACGTCATTGGGCGCGGGCGGATTTCCGGCGGAAGCTGCATGTTCAGCCCGACCGTCTCCGCGGGTTCTTTCAGCCGCGCGAAATACGCCCGATGCTCCTCGTCGCAGATGTCAGTCGCCTCGCCGCCTTCGGGGGTCAGCGCATACGGATGCTCGATGATTTCCGCCTCTTGGTGCAGCGTTTTCAGCGCCGCGCGGAGGTTTTCTTTCGTGACAAGGCAGAACGGGCACACATAGTCTGTCAGAAAATCAATGGTCAGCATGGGGATTTCTCCTTTCGGGGGATCATCAGCCGTCGTCGTCGCGCCAGCACTCGTTTTTCGCGCTGCCGTCGCGGTACGTCGGTTCATAGGGCGACATGTCCTCGTCGTCCTCATCGGGGGACACGCGGTCGCTGTCGTCAGGAATTTTGCGGATGCGCTCCATCTTCGCCGCCTCCTTGCGTTCTGCCTTCTATCATACCACTTTCGCGGGAGGACTGCAAGGGGGAAGAAAAAGCGCCTTGCCCCGGCGGGTGCGCGGAGCAAGGCGGCGAAAGGAATTTGATTGCGGGTTAGTTGTTCAGCCAGTCGTTTGCGTCGGGGTAGGTGTAGGGGATGTTGTTGGTTTTGGCGTACTCGGCAGCGTAGGAGCTGCGCGGGACGGTGAGGGTGAGGTTGGGGCAGCCGGAGAACGCGTAGTCGCCAATGGCGGCAACGGAATTGGGGATGGAGACGGAGGTCAGGGATTTGCAGTAGGAGAACGCGCGGTCGCCAATGGAGGTAACGGAATCGGGGATGGAGACGGAGGTCAGGAAAGTGCAGGAGCCGAACGCGTAGTCGCCAATGGAGGTAACGGAATCGGTGATGGAGACGGAGGTCAGGGAAGTGCAGGAGCCGAACGCGCAGTCGCCAATGGAGGTAACGGAATCGGGGATGGAGACGGAGGTCAGGGAAGTGCAGGAGTCGAACGCGTAGTCGCCAATGGAGGCAATGCCCTGTGGAATGGTATAAGTTGAAGACTTGATGCCGGCAGGATAGGAAATCAAGGCTTTATCGGCTTTTCGGAACAAAACGCCATCAATGGTGGCAAAATACGGATGATCAGGAGAAACAGAAATTGTTTTCAGCTTGGAACAGCCTACAAAAAGATTCGTACCAATTTGTTCAACGGAATCGGGGATGGAGACGGAGGTCAAGGAGTCGCAGGAGTAGAACGCGCTGTAGCGAATGGAGGTAACCGTCTTTCCAGCAATCTTTGCAGGAATGGCAAGGCGGTCTGCGCTCCCTTTGTATCTTGTAATTTCTATTGTACCATCATCCAGCAGCGCATACTGGTAGTCGCGCTCATTCTCCGCCGCTGCCCCCGTCCAGCACGCACACACCATCACAACAACCATCAGCAATGCCACAAACCACTTCTTTTCCATTAGAACAACCTCCTTTATGCCATTATCATACACAACAAGCCTTCATTTGTCAATGCGATTCCATAAAAATCCCCCAGCATATCCACGATACGAAAATATTTGTTCGTGTTCGCCTTGCATGGTAAGGACAAAATGTGCTATACTGTGTTCCTAAGCCAAGGAGGATTGCAACGATGAACGACCAAATCATCATTCGCGGCGCAAGAGAGCATAACCTGCGCAATGTCAGCTTGACCGTCCCGCGCGACAAGCTCGTTGTGTTTACGGGGCTGTCCGGGTCGGGCAAAAGCTCGCTGGCGTTCGATACCATTTATGCCGAGGGACAGCGGCGCTATGTGGAAAGCCTGTCCAGCTATGCGCGGCAGTTTCTGGGGCAGATGGAGAAGCCCGATGTTGACCAGATTGACGGCCTGTCCCCCGCCATCTCCATCGACCAGAAAACCACCAGCCGCAATCCGCGCTCGACCGTCGGCACGGTGACGGAAATCCACGATTATCTGCGCCTGCTTTATGCGCGCGTGGGGCATCCGCATTGCCCGAAGTGCGGCAAGGAAATCCGCCAGCAGACCGTTGACCAGATGGTGGATGCAATCGTCGCCTACCCCGAAGGCACGAAGCTGATGGTGCTGTCGCCCGTCATCCGCGGCAAAAAGGGCGAACATGTCAAAGTGTTCGAGGAGGCGCGCAAGAGCGGTTTCGCGCGCGTGCGGGTGGACGGCGAGCTGTATCGGCTGGAGGAAGTGCCGGCGCTGGACAAAAAGAAGAAGCATTCGATTGAAATCGTCGTTGACCGCCTGATTGTCCGCCCCGGCAGGGAGTTCCAGAGCCGTCTGGCGGATTCCATCGAGACGGCGACGAAGTGCTCCGGTGGCTTGGTCATCATGGACATGATGGACAAGGGCGAACTGCTCTTCTCCATGAATTACGCCTGCCCGGACTGCGGCATTTCCATCGAGGAACTCAGCCCGCGCATGTTCTCCTTCAACAGCCCCTATGGCGCGTGTCCGGCGTGCAGCGGTCTGGGCTACCGCATGGTGGTAAGCACGGACATTCTGTTCCCGGATAAGTCGCTGTCCCTGCGGCAGGGCGGGCTGAACGCGATGGGCTTCGGTTCGGCGGATGGCGACGGCGTGACGGCGCAGTATTTCCAAGCCTTATGTGACAAGTACGGCTTCACGATGGATACGCCGATTCAGGAGATTCCCGAAGCGGGCATCCATGCCCTGCTCTACGGCACGGGCAGCGAGAAGCTGACCATGACCTATGACACGCCCAGCGGCAGGGGAACGTATTCCACGACGTTCGAGGGCGTGATTCCGTCCTTGGAGCGCCGCTATGAGGAAACAGGCAGTGAAGCCATGAAAGCCGCCTATGAAGAGTACATGGCGGAAGAACCCTGCCCCGTCTGCCACGGCAAGCGATTGAAGCCGGAAGCGCTGGCGGTCACAGTCGGCGGCAAGAATTTGTATGAGGTGTCCAGCCTGTCCATCACGGATGCGCGGGCGTTCTTTCAGTCGCTGGCGCTGACGGAGAAGGAAAGCATGATTGCCGCGCAGATTTTGAAGGAAATCAACGCGCGCATGGGCTTTCTGGAGGACGTCGGGCTGGGGTACCTGACATTGGCGCGCGCGGCAGGGTCGCTGTCCGGCGGCGAGGCGCAGCGAATCCGGCTGGCGACGCAGATTGGCTCAGCGCTTATGGGCGTATTGTACATTCTGGATGAACCGTCGATTGGCCTGCATCAGCGCGACAACATGAAGCTCATTAACACCTTGAAAAAAATGCGCGACTTGGGCAACACGCTGATTGTCGTCGAGCACGACGAGGACACGATGTACGCGGCGGACTGGATTGTGGACGTCGGGCCGGGCGCGGGCATCCACGGCGGCAACATCGTCGCGGAAGGCACGGTGGAGGATATCAAGCGCAATCCGAACAGCATCACCGGGCAGTACCTGTCGGGCAAGAAGCGCATCGAGATTCCCGACGTGCGCCGTCAGCCGAAAGGCTTCCTGACCATCCGCGGCGCGAAGGAGCATAATCTCAAGAACATTGACGTGAAAGTGCCGCTTGGCTGCCTTTGCTGCGTGACGGGCGTGTCGGGGTCGGGCAAATCCAGCTTGGTGAACGAAATCCTCTACAAGCACTTGGCGAAGGTGCTGAACCGCGCGAAAACCCGTCCCGGCGCGTTTGGCAGCATGGAGGGCGTGGAGCAGCTGGACAAAATCATCTGCATTGACCAAAGCCCCATCGGGCGCACGCCCCGGTCGAATCCGGCGACGTACACCGGGCTGTTTGACCAGATTCGCAAGATCTTTGCCGCCTCCCCCGAAGCGAAGGCGCGCGGCTACAAGGAAAACCGCTTCTCCTTCAACGTCAAGGGCGGGCGGTGCGAAAACTGCTGCGGCGACGGGATGCTGAAAATCGAAATGCACTTCCTGCCGGATATTTTCGTGCCGTGCGACGTGTGCAAGGGCAAGCGCTACAACCGCGAGACGCTGGAAGTGACCTACAAGGGCAAGAATATCTCCGACGTGCTGGACATGAACATCGAGGAAGCCATCACCTTCTTCGAGAACCACGAGAGCATCCGCCGCAAGCTGGAAACGCTCTATGACGTCGGCTTGGGCTATATGAAGTTAGGGCAGGCATCGACGACCCTTTCCGGCGGCGAAGCGCAGCGCGTGAAGCTGGCGACGGAGCTCAGCCGCCGCGCGACGGGCAAGACGCTCTATGTCTTGGACGAGCCGACGACCGGGCTGCACATGGCAGACGTGGACAAGCTCATCGGCGTTTTGCAGCGCCTGACCGAAACGGGCAACAGCGTGCTGGTGATCGAGCACAATCTGGATGTCATCAAGGTGGCGGACTACCTGATTGACCTCGGCCCGGAAGGCGGCGACAAAGGCGGCGAAATCGTCTGCGAAGGCACGCCGGAGGAAGTCGCCGCGTGCGAAAAGTCGTACACGGGGCAGTTCCTCAAGAAGATGCTGGGGAAACGCTGATTTCTGCCGCGCAATGCGGATGCCGTCAGCGCGAATCCGATTCCGAAGCGAATCACCATTTGAAAAATTGACGAGGCGGATGTGCCTGCCATCAGCGGAGCGCACCCGCTTCCTGCTGTGCGAAGATGCAACATTCCCGGAAATATGTTGAAATTCATCGAAAAACGCGATATAATGGAACAAGTTAATCTGCCGGAAAGGGGTGAGCGGCTTGAAGAAACATGGAATCCGCGGCCTGCTGATACTGGCGCTGATTTGGGCGCTTATCGGCGCGGCATGGGCGGAGGAAATGCTGCCCGCCTCCATCCGCGAGGCGCAGTCCGCTGAAGAGGCAAACGCGCTGCTCATCCAGTCTGATACCGGCGAACGCTTGAATGTTGTGAGCGGGCAAGTCCGCCTGATTGTCCAGACGCGGCGCGATGACATGTTCTGTGCTGATTACTGGCGTTCGGGCGAGGAAAAAGGCGAATTTGACCTGACTGCGAAGGAAAACCGCTACGGCGCGCCTTATGCCTACTACATCGGCACCATGTGCACGCGTGCGGTGTACTCGATGGCGCTGTCCTACCTTGGCGTGGATATGACCCCGGTGGATATGAGCGTCCTTGCCCAGCGGCGCACGCTGAATGAGCCGTACGACGAAATCACGGCGCTGGTGGATGGTTTGGCGCGGCGTGGATTGACCGAAGCGACATTTGATGAAATGATGGCGCAGTATCTCAACGATGAGCGATATTCGCCGCTATATATATATATGAAGCGGACGAACGGTGTGGGCCATGCGCTGCTGATTGTGGGGTATAATGCGGAGCGGAAGCGGTTTGTGGCGGTTGATCCGTCGCCGCGCGGATTTCAAGGGGATACGGTGCGGACGTATGAATTGTCGTTTGCGCAGAATCGCCAGCGGGTGATGCGCTGCCCGTACGCGAAGGACTTGGAAGGCGCAAAGGTCTTGCAGGTGTATCAGTGGTATTGGATAGGGGAAGAAACAGAAAAAGAATAGGCGCGGCACAAAGGGGCTAAACACGCGGAAAAAGGATGGAGAAGAAGCCGTCTCCATCGCGCAGAGGGGTCAAAAGGGGAACTTCGCACGTCCGCAGACGCGCCCCCTAAGACGCGCTATTACACCCTCGTCTGTCCTAAACACAGCCATGTAACCTTTTCTTCATGTTCCGCAACGTTCAAAGTAGCCTCTTCCGCAAATTGTATTCAAATTGTACACCACCTGTACTTCAACTGTTTTTTTTGCATTTTCCAGCCGAAAACAGCCTATTTTTTACATTCAGCACTTTTCTTTTTCTCTCATCCGTGATAGAATAGAAGCGTGAATACTTCTTATTGTGCAGTCGGACGTCAGGCAGTAGCAATTTGAAAGTTCCGTTTCTCCTTGCGCTTGTTTTGTCGAGTTTTTACTTCCATTTTTTTCTGCCGACTTTGAAGGAGGTCCTTTCCCGTGGATGATGCGAAACGCCCTGCGCCAGAAACCGTCAATTTCTCATCCTGCCGAATTGTGAGCGTCCGCGCTGTACCCGCCGCAAGCCCGAACTTCGCGCCGGTGTACTGCCTAATGACGTCGGAGGTGGACGGGTTCCCTATACAGCAGGCAATTCCGCTCATCCCGGTTGGCGGAGCAGTGCAGGGCGCGCAGACGTCGCAAGCCGTTCAGCCCGCACAGCCCGTGCCTTCCGTGTCGTCGTTCGCTGCATCCGCCCGCCCGAAGCCGCCTCAGCTGCCCCTGCCGAAATCGCAAATCCCGACGCAGTGGGAAATTTCCAGTCTGCTGTCGTCTCTCGGCGTGCCTGCGCGTCTGTCCGGCTTCTACTATCTTGTGGATGCGATTCTGTATCTCCTGTGTCAGCCCATTGAGACGCGCTGCATGACGATGGAAGTCTACCCGACCGTTGCGCGGCGATACAGCACGTCGCCGCTGGCGGTAGAACGCGCGATTCGCACGGCCATCAACCAATCGTGGCAGGAGCAGAACATTCCGCTTTACTGCGCCCTATCGGGGCGGAATCCCGCGCCGCATGAACCGCGCCCCACGACGTGCGAGTTTGTGGCGAACGTGCTGATGTTCCTGCGGATTCATCTGGCGGAGCTGAAGAAGTGAATATTTCTGGAGATTGAAAAAGCCAGCGGTTTTGCGCCGCTGGTTTTCTTGTATCTTTTTGGGTTGGGTATCCGTTTGGAGGGGGAAAGCAGGGGCAAGGTGCGGTGGATCGGCTATGTGGTCGCGCCCATTTGGCGCGACAATGTGCAAGTAGTGGGTAGAGCAGCTTGGGGGCGCTCCTGCGGGAGCGCAAAGTTACTGGCAGGGACGCTTCGCTGCCTGCGCCTTTGTTGGCGGCTTCCTTGGAATTGGTCGGACGAGGAACAGTTGGGGCGTTGCCCCAAACCCCACAAGGGGCGCTGCCCCTTGACCCCGCCAAAGGGTCTTCGACCCTCTGGACTCCCATTCGCGCGATTGAGTTGGCTTCTCCTCCATGCTTTGCCCGCGTGTTTATCCTTTTGGTGCTGCGACTTAGTCCTTTTCCAACTTCACCTTACCGCACGATTCGATAATACCGCCTCGATGTCAGCAAATACATCAGTGCATAAATCACCGCAAACACCACATGGCATCCAATCCCGATTCCATAAAACAGCGAGTCATTATGCAATCCAAATGCCCCTAAAATCAGCCGAATCATCGGCATCGCAAACAGCATATGCAGCCCCGCCATCAGCAGCGGCGCAAAGAACACCGTCAGCACCTGCGAATTGACGCTCCGGCGAATTTCCGCATCCGTTAAGCCCACTTTCCGCATCACGGCAAAGCGCTCCGCATCCTCATAGCCCTCGCAAATCTGCTTGTAGTACATAATCAGCACCGCCGCAATGGAGAACAGCGGGCCCAGAATCATGCCGAGGAAGAAGAGACCGCCGAAGAGAGAAAGACTGTCCCTGCGGCAAAGCGCACGCGTATCCACATTCAGGGAAGACATGCCGTAAAATTCTTTTCCCGTCGACTTCATTGCCTCCCAGCTTCGGCTGCGGAGCGTCTTGACTAATTTCTCCTGCGTGTCCGTGTCCGTCTCCGAATCCAAGTCGAAATGCAGCGCCAGACGATCCATCATCATCGCCTCGCCGCTGTTCTCCCCGACCAGCGCCGTTATTTCGCTGCGGAACGCTTCCGCATCGTTGGTGAAAACGACCAGGCAGCCCCATGCGCTTCGGTAATCCGCGCTGAGCAGCCGCTTCGGCAACTCCTTTTCCGCATGAATCATGCGGTACGGCGCAGAGCCGTAAAAGGACATGCTGGAAAACGTTTCGTTGGTCTTGAACGACGCGTACAGCAATTCCCTGTCTGCCAGCGTCACCGTTTCGCCCGTCGCCTGCTCATAAACAGACAGCGGATACACCGTCAGCTCCAAAACATTCGCATTGAGCGAATCTGCATCCGTGATAATGCCGTAATCGCCGTTTTGCACCTTTCCCGTTGCTACCAATGCGCGCTGGGATGTGATGTTTTCCGGCGTCAAGCCCATTTCCTCTGTCACGTCCAGCGCCATCTGCTGCATAGCGTCCAGCCGTTCCCAGTTTTCTTTGCCGTCCCGCGCCTCCAACCCTATTGTCAGGTTGACGTCCTGCGGGCAGATGGCGTCCACCATGCTGTCCGTTCCAGCAGACAGGCAAACCGTCGAAGTCAAAATGACCAGCACCATCGTGCAGAGAATGCAGATGGTCGCCATGCCCGCGCCGTTGCGCTTCATGCGGTACGCCATCGCGGATACGCTGATGAAGTGGCGCGTCTGATAATAGTAGCGCTTGCTCCTGCGCAGCATCCGACACAGCGTCACCGACCCGGACACAAACAGCAGGTATGTTGCGATAATCACCATCAGCACCGCGACGAAAAAGAACATCAGCGCTTCCATAGGCGATTGGCTGACCGCCGCCAGATAGTATGCGCCCAGAAGAATCGCCAGTCCGGCGAGGGCGAAGAACCAATTGCCCTTCGGCGGCTTTTCGCCCACGCTTTCACTTTTCAGCAGGGCGACAGGGTTCGTCAGGCGCATCCGCCAGAGGTTCGCCAGCAGAATCAGCACATAGATACCGCCGAACAGCAGCAGCACCCACGTCACGCCATCCGGATAGAACAGCTCCATCGGCACGGTGTAATCCGCGTGCAGCAGGTTAATCAGCGCCATTTCGACCAGCCGGGAGAGGCTCAACCCCAGCAGCAAACCGCCAGCGAATACCAGCAGCGCCGTCAGCAGCGTTTCCCACAGCATCACGCGGGCGATATTTCCTTTGCCCATGCCGAGGATATTGTACAGCCCGAACTCCTTCATGCGCCGCCGAATCAGGAATGAATTGCAGTAGTAGAGGAAAATCACCGAGAACACGCTGATGACGATTTTGCCCATTTGCAGCACCATCAGCGTCGTGCCGCCCATGCTGAGCGCGCCCATCAGCGCCGGTCGTGTCAGGTAGTTCATGATGTAGGACACGCCCACCATCAGGATGCCCATCAGCAGATATGGCAGATATGTTTCCGCGTTTTTGCGGATCCCCTGCCATGCCAGCTTGGGATAAAGCAGTGGTTTCTTCATGCCATTTCACCGTCCATTGCGTCCTTGCGCGTCATCACGGTCAGCGCGTCGCTGATTTTCTCGTAGAACTGTTCGTTCGTCATTTCGCCGCGGTAAAGCTGGTGATACACCTGTCCGTCACGGATGAAGAGGATGCGCCCCGCGCGGCTTGCCGCCTTGAGCGAGTGCGTCACCATCAGCAGCGTCTGCCCAGTCTGGTTGATTTGCTGGAAGACGTCCAGCAGCGCGTTCGTTGCGCGGGAATCCAGCGCGCCGGTTGGTTCGTCCGCCAGAATCAAGCGCGGATGCGTAATCAGCGCCCGGCACACGGCGGCGCGCTGCTTCTGCCCGCCGGAGACTTCGTAGGGGTACTTTTCCAGCAGGTTCGCAATCCGCAGCTGATTGGCAATCGGCAGCAGATTCGCCTCCATCTCGCGCCAGTTCATGCCTTGCAGCACCAGCGGCAGGAGAATATTGTCCTTGAGCGAGAAGGTGTCCAGCAGGTTGAAGTCCTGAAAGACGAACCCCAGCTGATCGCGCCGGAACGCTGCCAGCTGATTTTCACGAATCGCGCTGATATCCTTGCCGTCCAGCAGCACCGTGCCGCTCGTCGGGCGGTCAAGCGCCGCCAGTATGTTCAGCAGCGTCGTTTTGCCCGAACCCGATTCGCCCATAATCGCGACATACTCGCCCTCATCCACCGTGAAGGACACATCCGTCAGCGCCTGCAACTGATTGCCCCCGAACCGCGTCGCATACACCTTGCGAATATTCTTTGCTTCCAGCAATGCCATGATTCTTCCTCCTCAAAAGCCGCGCTATTTCCGCGGGTGAATTTCCTTTTGACACGTCTATTCTACCACGCGCCCGACCGCCCCGCCATCGAATCGGGTGACATTTTGCCCGTCCTGTGTGACATTTCTGTAAGATGCGGTGATTTTGCTTGCAATAAAGCAGCAATACAAGCCAAGCAGCATGGCGCTGCGAAGCGCGAAGGAGTCAAGGGGGCGACCGCGAACTTCGTTCGTTTCCATTGCCCCCTTGTCGCGCCCGCAGGCGCGAAATCCCCTGCATGGATGCAATCCCTTGCAAAAAAATTTCCCCCGTTGGGAACAACACCCCACCCCTCATCGTTTCTCATCATGCAGGGAGGAAAAACCCCCCGACACAAAACGCAATTGCGAAGGCATAAATTCCTGAACGACTTTTTGAAAGGCAGGTACATCCCCATGAAGAAGCTGATTTCCCTTATCCTCGCCCTGATGATGGCAATCCTTGCAATCCCCGCGCTGGCGGAGGATGCCCAAGACCCCGATATGGCGGTTGACCCCAACATCGACCCCGATTTTCTCGTCGGCGCATGGGAAAGCTGGACAGGCAACCCGCTGGAAATCCCCGACGACGTGAAGTACATCTTCGACCGCGTAACGGATGAACTCATCGGCGAACCCTATAATTATGAAGCAATCGCCATCCTTGGCACGCAGGTTGTCGCTGGAACAAACTACTGCTTCCTCTGCCGAAAGATTTCCTACGAGACGGGCGAAACGATTGGCTATACGCTTGTGTATGTTTTTTACAGCCTGAACGATGACGTGGAATTGCTGAATGAGCAAGACATTGTGTTTGCGCCGGATGCAACATCGCCGAAAGTCGCGGAATCCACCGACGCGAACGGTGAGATTCTCCCCGGTGCATGGGTAAACTGGGCGGCTGACCCGCTGGATATCCCGGAGAACGTGAAAGCGGCGTTCGACAAGGCGCTGGAAGGGCTCGTCGGCCACACCTATGAGCCGATTGCCATCCTCGGCACGCAGGTCGTTTCCGGTATGAACTACTGCCTGCTCTGCAAGACCACCGTTGTCACGCCCGATGCGCCGGTGTCCTACACGCTGGTGTACATCTACGAAGCGCTGGACGGCACGGCGGAAATCATGCGCATTCAGGACATTGTGTTCGACGCGTTTCCGGCGGAAAACGGCTAATCCCCCAACAAAAATACGCGGTATGGAGCAATTACGTTCCATACCGCGCTTATTATATCGAAAATTAAGAATTGCGGGAGTAGTTCGGGGCTTCCTTGGTGATGGAGATGTCGTGCGGATGGCTTTCCGCCAGACCCGCGCCGGTAATCTTGATGAACTCGCTGTTCTTGCGCAGGTCGTCGATGTTCTTCGCACCGCAGTAGCCCATGCCGGAGCGGATGCCGCCAACCATCTGGAAGATGGTGTCCGCCAGAATTCCCTTATACGGCACACGGCCTTCAACACCTTCGGGCACGAGCTTCTTCGCGTCCTCCTGGAAGTAGCGGTCTTTCGAGCCGTGCTCCATCGCGCCCAGAGAACCCATGCCGCGGTACACCTTGTAGGAACGGCCCTGATAGATTTCGGTCGCGCCGGGGGCTTCGTCCGTGCCCGCGAGCATACTGCCGAGCATGACGCAGGAGCCGCCTGCCGCCAGTGCCTTCACGATGTCGCCGGAATACTTGATGCCGCCGTCAGCAATGACGCGGATGCCGTGCTTATCAGCCTCTTCCGCGCAGTCCGCCACCGCCGTTACCTGCGGCACGCCGATGCCTGCCACAACACGGGTCGTGCAGATAGAGCCCGGCCCAATGCCGACCTTCACGCAGTCAACGCCCGCGGAGATCAGGTCGTGGGTTGCCGCCGCCGTCGCCACATTGCCCGCGAACAGCTGAATATCCGGGAAGCGCTTGCGGATGGCTTCCACCTGACGCAGCACGCCGACGGAATGGCCATGCGCCGTATCGATGGAAATCACGTCCACCTTTGCGTCCAGCAACGCTTCGATGCGATCGAACACATCGTGCGTCACGCCGACCGCCGCGCCGCAGAGCAGACGCCCCTTGGCATCCTTAGCGGAATTCGGGTACTTCGTGGACTTCTCAATGTCCTTGATGGTAATCAGCCCGCGCAGCATACCGTTTTCATCCACAATCGGCAGCTTCTCGATGCGGTGCTTCGCCAGAATCTGCTTTGCCTGCTCAAGCGACGTGCCGACGGGCGCGGTGATGAGGTTTTCGCTGGTCATGACTTCGCTGATTTTGCGGCTGTAATCCGTTTCAAAGCGAAGGTCGCGGTTGGTCAGGATACCGACAAGTTTGCCGTCGCGGGTAATCGGCACGCCGCTGATGCGATAGCGCGCCATCAGGTTTTCCGCGTCCTGAATCAGGTGATCGGGAGAGAGGAAGAAGGGGTCGGTGATAACGCCGTGCTCAGAGCGCTTCACCTTATCAACCTGCGCTGCCTGTTCTGCAATGGACATGTTCTTGTGGATGATGCCCAAACCGCCTTCGCGCGCCATTGCAATGGCCATGCGGGAATCCGTTACCGTGTCCATTGCGGCAGACATCAGCGGAATGTTCAGCTTAATCACAGGGGTGAGCTGAATCGAAAGATCGACTTCCTTGGGCAGCACTTCACTGCGGGCCGGAACCAGCAGCACATCATCGAACGTAAGACCTTCCCGAACAACCTTTTGCAGCATGGGCGAAAATCCTCCTCGTAATGCGTCTTTTTTTGCCGAAACTGGAATCTTCCAGCCTCAGTTTGCCGTAGGTTATCGGTTATTGTAACAAACTTCAGCCCCTTTGTCAATGGCTTTCCCGGCGAAATTTCGCCCTGCAGAGGGGCGGAGCAATGCTTTCCTGCGCTTGTCCTGCAGGGTTCCTTCCTTTTTATGATTTTGCTTGTCACCCCTGCTTTTCCGCCGCTTCTCCCTTTTTCTCCTTTGGCACGGGGAGAAGCAGCCGCAATTCAAACCATCCATCCTTCGTATCAATTGTCGCCGACCCGCCGTAGCTGTTAGCAATGCTCTGGATGCTCTTCAGCCCATAGCCGTGGTAGCGCGCGTCTCGCTTGGTTGTCGTCGGCATACCGTCCACAAAGCGCAGCTCGCCGCTGTAACAGTTCTCCACGCGGATGCGCAGAAAGTCCTTCTGGCGCATGGCGGAAACGTGAATCAGGCGCTGCTCCGGGTTCGGGAGTTTCTTCACGCTTTCGATTGCGTTATCCAGCGCATTGCCAAACAGGGCGCTGATGTCCATCGGGTTCATGAAATCCAGCGCCTGTCCGTCGGCGACGCAGGTCAGGCTGATGCCTTCGCTCTGGCATTGGATGGTCTTTGCGGTCAGAATCGTGTCCAGCACGCGATTGCCGGTCTTGTTCTGCGCCTCGTAGGTGCGAATCTGCTGCTCCATCTGGTCGAGGTACTCCGTGCGCTCGGCGGCGGAGGCGGCGCGCAGCAGCTGAATATGGTGCTTCAGGTCATGATACTTTTGGTTGACCAAGGCAATGGATTCTTCTGAAATGCGGTAACTCTCGTACTGCATGTGCAGCAGCGACTGCAAATGCTCCATTTCACGCTCCGTGCTGATTTCCAGAATGACGACGTGATAGGCGAACAGCATCGCGACGCCGCCGAGGTCAACGGTGGTGCGGATGATGAAGATTTCCGCCGTGAACTGGCTGGAAAAGGGCGTTCCGGTGAAGGCAAAGCTGATGTTGCTGACGGAAAAGACGGCAATCGCAAGGACGGCAGCGGTGAACAGTTCCCGCGCGGTAATCTTGATGAGCTTTGAGCCGTCGCGGTATTTCCGTTCCAGCAGAAACATGGTGTAGAGGATGATGGCGTGGACAGCTGCAAAAACGAGTATCGTTGTCCAAACCGTGAGCGGCAGCCCCGGCACCGTCACGAAGAAATAGAACAGATACCACGCCAGCGAGGCGGAAAATTCGCCCAAGATGAATGCACGGGCGCAATAGTAGCCCGCGTTCGCCCATGGCATGTGCGTTGCAATGCGAATATAGAAAAAAATCAGCGCGACCGTCACGCCCATGCAGGGGAAAAAGCCAATCGCGGAAACACCGTCCGTCAGCGTCATGAAAACGGCAATCAGGGCAAGAAATCCAGCGCTGATGCCGAATTTCCTGCCCTTGCTGAATGGGCTGCCATACAATTGAATATAGAAGGTACTGCTCAGCCAGTATGCCAGCGCATAGAGCAGACCCGGCGTATGCGACAAATCGACGTGCATCATTTGCCTACCTCGTTGATGTAGTTGTTCAGGGCGTCCAGAAACGCCTTTTTCTTCGGGCGGCTGACCTGAATCTGATCGCCGTCCACGTCCGCGCAGTTTTCGTTCACGCCGTTGACGTGTTCCAGATTGACCAGATAACACTTGTTGCAGCGGAAAAAGTGGTATGCCGTCAGTGCGTCTTCCAATTCGGACAGAACGCCTTTCGCCTCCAGCGTTTCGCCGTCCAGATGGTAAATCAAACTGTGATTGACGACCTCGATATAGCGAATCTGGGAGATATCCAGCTTGCGCATTCCGCCTTGGAAGGGAACGGAGATGAATTTGCGCGTGCGGTGCTTCATGCGTTCCAAGGCGCGCTGCATCCGCTGCGAAAAAGCGAAGTAACTCACGGGCTTGAGCACATAATCCAGCGCATCCACCGTGTAGCCCTTCATGACGTACTGCGGCGTGCTGGTAATAAAGAGGATGACGACCTCCTTGTCCACCTTGCGAATCTCGCTGGCAGCTTCCATGCCGTCCATGTAGCGCATCAGGATGTCCATGAGGATGATATCGTAATTGCCGCTGTAGTCCTCGACGATTTCCGCGCCGTCCGGAAAGATGGAGACGTGAATCTTCTCGTTAATCTCCTGCGAAAACCGTTCCAGATATTCTGTCAGTGTGCGCTGACTGCTTTCCTCGTCTTCAACCAGTGCTACGTGAATCATCGGGCCGACCTCCTTTGCAAACAGCTTGGTTTCCAATAGTATAGCAAATCTCTTGCGCGAAAGGAAGCCTTTTCGCACGGAAAAAGCAGGCGAAATGCCTATAATGTTTTGCACATTGTGGATATGCACAAAACCAGCCTGCGAAATCTGGGAGAATTACTGTATAAAATCCACACACGCCAAAATAAAGACAGTTCGCGCCGAAAATGTGCTGCGTGATTATTTTCTGCTATACTAAAATCAATCTCAAGCCTTGGTGAAAGGAAGGAAACACATGAAGGCGAAGAAATTTACCCCTGCAATGAGAGGCCTTGCGGCACTCATGACCTGCCTGATGGTTCTCTCCATCGTCGGCACGGGTGTGGCAAACACCTACCGCGGCGCACTGGACGATACCTTGGGTACGGAGAGCTATGTGACCATCAATGACGACAGCGCGGCGCGCTTCAAGACCGACTACGCGACCATCGAAGACATGGCGGCGGCGGCGCGCGACATCGCCATCCGTGAAGGCGAAGAAGGTACGGTCGTCATGAAGAACGACAACGGCGTTCTTCCGCTGAAAGCGAACGCGAACGTTGCCTTGTTCGGTCTGGCGGCGTATAATGTCTATGGGCCGAAGGGCGGCAACGCGGACGCGGCATCGCTGGCGGATGCGCTGGCAGGTGCAGGCCTCAACGTCAACGAGACGCTGAAGGACTACTACCTGAACACCATCATCAACATGCACACCGAAATGCGCGCCAACCGCTGGACGGGCAAGGAAGTTCCCACCACGGTGTATGACCACATGTACGTCAGCGCGCCGGGCGACTGGACGACCTACCAGATTGCGGAAGTGCCGCCGGCGGAGTTCGAGGCGCTGGGCGTGCCGGCAAACTGGAAGGAAGCTATCGTCAAGGACAGCATCGGCATCTGCGTGTTTGCGCGCGGCGCCGGCGAGGGCAATACCTACAAGCCGGGTTCTGCGCTCAACTACGCGGGTGAAGCAACCGGCGAAGACCCGCTGAAGCTTTCTGCCGATGAGCTGGCGGTTGTCGAGGCGGCGAAGGAAACCTGCTCCAAGGTCATCGTGCTGCTGAACACCGGCAACAACATGATGATTGCCGACATCGCCGAGGGCGGCTCGCATGAGGTGGACGGCATCTGCTACATCGGCTGCCCGAACGACTACCAGACCATCGGCATCGCGAACGTGCTGACCGGCAAGGTCAACGCGACGGGCGCGCTGGCAAGCGCTTTCGTGCGCGACCACCAGTCCATCCCGGCGGTGCAGAACGTCGGCGGCGACTACTTCGCGGATTACGAAATCGTCTGCCGTAATGACGACCCGCGTTATCCCGGCAAGGAAATCGGCAATATCGGCACGGGCTCCTTCGGCGGTGCGGATACCTACAACGGCGGCATGTACATCGTCGAGGCGGAAGGTATCTACGTCGGCTACAAGTACTACGAAACCCGTTACTTTGACGCCGTCATGGGTCAGGGCAACGCCAACAGCGCGGCCGGCGCAACGCAGGGCAGCGCGTGGAATTACTCCGACGAAATGCTCTACACCTTTGGTCACGGCCTGAGCTATCTTGATTACACCCAGACCATCAAGAGCGTGACGGTTGACCGCAGCGTGAACGGCAACATCACCGCCGTCGTCGAAGTGAAGAACAACTCCAATCAGGACGGCAAATTCCTCACCCAGCTGTATGTGCAGCAGCCCTACACCGACTATGACCGCACGAATCTGGTTGAAAAGTCCGCGGTCATGTTCCTGAACTCTGCCAAGGTGGACGTCGCCGCCGGCAAGAGCAAGGAAGTTACCATTACTATTCCCACCAAGTATCTGGCAAGCTACGACGCGAACAACGCCAAGACCTACATCCTCGATGCGGGCGACTACTACTTCACGGCAGCAGCCGGCGCGCATGAGGCGGTCAACAACATTCTGGCGGCGCAGGGCAAAACCGTTGCTGACGGCATGGACGCGGCGGGCAGCAAGGCTGTCGTGAGCTGGAAGCTCGATCAGCTGGACAACACCACCTTTGCCATTGCCAACAACACGACCGTTACCAACGTGGCGGACGACGCCGACCTGAACTACTGGCTGCCCGGCACGGTCACTTACCTGACCCGTCAGGACTGGAACACCTTCCCGATTAACTACAACAAGCTGAACCTCAAGATTGCTGACAGCCCGAAGAAGGATCAGTGGATTGCCGAAATGCGCGGCGAAACCTACACCATCTCCGACACGGGCGCGGCGGCGGAAGCTGTCCCCGGCCCGAAATTCACGGCATCCGAAATCGGCGCGGAACAGCTGAACAACATCAATGACCCGTACTGGGACAAGCTGGTTCATGCCATCACCATCGACGAAGCGGTCGGCGCAGTTATCCACGGCGGCAGCCGCTCCGATACCCTGACCAACATCGACAACCCCGTCGTCATCCAGAACGAAGGCCCGACCGGCATCAGCGCTGGCTACACCGACGAGGCGACTGGCAAGACCTACAAGTTCAATGTCAACTCCCAGACGCTGCTGGGCTGCTCCTTCAACCCGGAACTGGCGTATCAGTGGGGCTTGGTTGAGGGCAACTCCTGCCTGTGGGTTGAACGCTACGACCTGTGGGGCAGCGGTCTGACGCTGAACCGCACGCCGTACAACGGCCGCAACTACGAGTACATCTCCGAAGACCCGATGCTGACCAACGTCATCGGTCGTGAAGTGATTCAGGGCTGCTCCGACAAGGGCATCATCAACGGCCCGAAGCACATGGGCTTCAACGATCAGGAACACAACCGTGCCGGCATCTCCGCGTACATGACCGAGCAGAAGTTCCGTGAAACCGACCTGCGCGGCTTCGAGGGCGCGTTGAGCGATGCGTTCGGCATGGGCGTCATGATTGCCTTCAACCGCATCGGCGCAACGAACGCTTCCCACCATGTGGGCATGATTCAGAAGATTGTCCGCGGTGAATGGGGCTTCAAGGGTCTGATTTCCACCGACATGATGAACAACTACCTGTACTTCAACGCCGAATCCATGGTCATGGCGGGCATCACGCAGGTTGCTGACTTCGCGGCGGACAACAGCCACATCAACCTTGGCGAAGGCGGCGTGGACGCGGTTTGGCCGCACATTTCCCTCGAAACGGTGTCGAAGGACTCGAACCTCGTTGAGCAGGCGCGTGAAAACCTGAAGTACCAGCTCTACATCTTCGCCAACAGCGCGATTCTGAACATCTCCACCCAGCGCGTGAACACCTGGTGGGATACCGCTCTGACCGTCACCACCTACGCCAGCAGCATTCTGGCTGTCCTGTTCTTCCTCGCGTGGGTTGTGCTGACGCTCCTGCCGGAAAAGAAGCCTGTCGTTGTGCGCGTTGAGAACAAGCGTTGAGGACAAGGAGGAATAAACATGAACGCCACGAAAAAACTCTCTGCCGGCGCTTGGCTCTCCATCGTCACTTGTGTCCTGAGCCTTGCCGCGCTGGTTGCGTATCTGATTAACACGTCCGCTGCCGGCTACTTCCAGAATGCCACGGTGTCGAACCTTGTGCTGATGGTCGTGGGCGCGGCTGTGCTGGAGGCGGCTGCGGTCGTCTTGAGCATGGTCAAGGGCGCGAAGAAGGTTGTAGACCTGCTGACGGGCCTGTGCCAGATTGCGGCTCCCGCGCTGCTGGCGCTTGCCTTCATCAATCTGGTGTCTGCCCGCGTCGAAGGGTTCGCCTTCATTTACTTCTCCAACGCGGATGTGCTGCTTGAAGTGCAGACGGCGGCGAATATGTCCTCCGCCACCTGCGCGATTGTGAATCTGGTGCTGCTGGCCGTTTCCAGCATTGCCGGTATCGTCAGCGCGTTCTTCACCCTGAAGAAGTAATCGAACTTGCGGCGGTCAGGGGAATCTCGACGATTCTCTTGACCGCCGTTTTCAATCTCATTCGGCAGGTGGTAAACATGTTTCAGATTCAATCGTTTACTTGCGAGGGCTTGCGCGACCATCTGGTGACCGACTGCGCCGCCCCGACGTTTGCCTATTTCGTCTCATCCGACCGCGCGGGCGCGTCCGTTCAGTCCGCTGAACTGACGGTGAACGGCTGGACAATCCGCAATCCCGACCAATGCGGAACGCGCTATGCCGGGCAGCCGCTCAAGCCCTTCACAACGTACACCGCGACGCTTACCGTCACGTCGGACAGCGGCGAAACAGATACTGCCCGCCTGACCTTCGAGACGGGACGGTTGGATACGCCGTGGCAGGGCAAGTGGATTACCGACGGCGCGTATGTGTTCAAGGAAAAGAAGGTTTCGCCCGTGCCGATGGTGTTCCGCAAGGCGCTGCCGCTTCGGGGCGAAATCGCGCAGGCGAAGCTGTACGCCACAGCAATGGGCATCTACGAGCTGAACATCGACGGGCGGAAAGTCGGTGAACGGTATTTCGCGCCCGGTTTCACGTCCTATGCGCATCAGCTGATGTACCAAACGTATGATGTGACGGACATGCTGCATTCAGGCGGCTGCATCACTGCGACGGTCGCGGGCGGCTGGGCGGTCGGGTCGTTCGTGTTCACGCGCGTCAACCGCGTGACGGCAGACCGTCAGGCGCTGCTGGCGGAGCTGCGGATTACCTACCGCGACGGCAGGACGGATGTCATCGGCACAGACGAAAGCTGGCAGGTGACAGAGGACGGTCCTGTCCGCATGGCGGATTTCTACGACGGCGAAACGTATGACGCAACCATATCACTGGACAAGGCGGCTTGGCGGAGCGCCGTACAGGAGCGTCTGCGCGTGAAGCCGAAGCTGATGGCGGATTACGGCGCAGACGTGAAGGAACACGAGACGTTCGCGCCCGTAAGCTGCAAGAAACTGGGCAATGCGCTGATTTACGATTTCGGGCAGAATTTCGCGGGTGTGGTGCGCCTGACGGTCACGGGAAAACGCGGGCAGAAGATTACCATCCGCCACAGCGAAGTGCTGAACCCTGACGGTACGCTGAACACGGCGTTCCTGCGCACGGCGAAAGCGACGGCGACGTACATCTGCAAGGAAGGTCGTCAAACTTGGTCGCCGCGGCTGACGTACATGGGCTTCCGCTACATCAGCGTCGAGGGCGTGCGGGAAGAGGAGGTGCAGATGACGGGCGTCATGCTGTACTCCGACATTCAGCAGACGGGTTCGTTCCGCTGCTCGAACGAGATGCTCAACCGCCTGCAGGAGAACATCGTCCGCAGTGCGAAGTCAAACTTCATGGATATCCCCACCGACTGCCCGCAGCGCGACGAGCGCATGGGCTGGACGGGCGATATTGCCGTGTTCGCGCCGACGGCGGCGTTCAATTTCGACATGAACCGCTTCTTGGACAAGTGGCTTCTGGATGTGCAGGCGGAGCAGCTGCCGACGGGCGGTCTGCCGAACACGGTGCCTGTGCAGGGCTACGGCTTCCCCGCGACAATGCCGAAAATGGCGGTCGCTTGGTGGGGGGATGCGTGCGTCCTCGTGCCGTGGGCGCAGTATATGGCGCGGGGCGATGTGGGCGTGCTGCGCCGGATGTATCCGACGATGAAGAAGTACGTCAACGCCTGCCGCTTCTGGTGCGGCTTCGGCTTCGGCAAGCACCGTTATCTCTGGGAAATGCCCGGCACACTGGGTTTCGGCGACTGGGTTGCGCCGGACGTGCCGCAGATGAGCCAATGGCAGGGGCGCATTAAGTGGACAGGCACGGCGTCGCTGTGCAACACAAGCGCGCTGCTGGCGAAAATCGCGGATATTCTGGGCGAAACGCAGGACGCGAAGCACTACCGGGCATTGTCCGAAAAGACCGCCGATGCGTACTGCTCGATTCTTACGGACGGCAACGGCAAGCTGCTGGAGGAGTTCCAGACCGCTTACGTCCTGCCCATCTACCTGAATATGTTCCCCACGCAGCAGATCCGGGAGAAAGCCGCTGCGAACCTCGCCGCGCTGGCAAAGCGCAACGACTGGTGCATCGGCACGGGCTTCCCCGGCACGCCGTACATCCTCTTCGCGCTGTGCGACAATGGGCAGGTGGATGCCGCATACCATATGCTGCTGAACACGAAGTGCCCCTCATGGCTCTACGAAGTCAAGGCGGGCGCGACGACGATTTGGGAACGCTGGGACGGCTTGGACGAGAACGGCGTCTGCCCGATTGGCGATGACGGCACGGACAAGATGATTTCCTACAACCACTACGCCTCCGGCGCGGTCGGCGACTTCCTGTACCGCCGCATTGCGGGCATTGAGCCGACGGAGGCGGGCTACAAGGCTTTCCGTGTCAAGCCGATTCTGGGCGGCGGGCTGACGAGCGCCGCCGCGAAGGTACGCACCCCTTACGGCGACGCAAGTGTGCAGTGGAAAACGGCGGAAACCACCTTCACCGTGACGGTATGCGTCCCGGTCGGCACGCGCTGCGAACTGACATTGCCGGATGGCACGAGCCAAATACTGGCGAGCGGCACGCACACGGCGACGTGCAGCATCAGCTGATTTGGTCAAATATGGATTGCGCCCGGAATGCGCTGAAGGCTGGCGATTCCGGGCGCTTTCTGCTTTTTTTACATTCATGGGTTGACACAACAAAAAACGTCTGTTATAATGATGGCGAATCGGGAAAAGCCCATGCGGCTGCCCCGAAAGAATTTGCAGCGAAAGGAAGGCGATTGTGCGTGGACATAAGTCACAGTAGACGCAGCAAAACGTTGGATTGCGCCATGCTCCGCGGACACTCGCCGTTCGCGGACTGACATTGCCTGTTTTCAGGTCGCCGTTTTTGTGCCCTTTTGTATGAATAAAGGGGTGAATTTCGGCTGACAGCACAACAGGTGTGTTTGTGTACGCTTTTTTCCACCGTTTTGCGTGTTTTTGCAGGGCGGTGGTTTTTTCGTGCGCAAAATTTGATTTGATGATGATGGAAGGATGTGAGACGCATGGACGCGGGCAGTTATCCATTATGCTTTGCCTTTTCCCGGAGCAGCCATGAAATGCGGCGACCCATGCGTCTCTGCATCAGCCAGATTCTGTAAAGTATCGGTTTGCATGGCGCTCCTTTGACCGATGAACAGGAGGAAAAACGCCATGACGCTGAACCTGAAGAAGAAAGTTGCCCTGACCGCCTCGCAGATGCTGGCGGAAAACAACCGCGCGACCGCCGACCGCCTGACGTGGGCGGCACAAACCGACGAAGCGAATCTCCGCACGGCGCTGAACATGCCGGAAAATGGCCTCACGGAAGAAATGGCGGAAGAAGCCCGCGACCGCTACGGCCGCAATGTGCTGCCGACGAGCCAGCGCACGCCGCTGTACAAGCGTCTCGCCGCCGCGTTCATCAACCCGTTCACCGTCGTGCTGGTGCTGCTGGCGATTTTCAGCGCACTGACGAATGTTGCGATGGTCGATCCGGGCGACGAAAGCTGGGCGACGGTCATTATCATCACCATCATGGTGATGATTTCCGGCATCCTCCGCTTCGTGCAGGAGACCCGCAGCGGCAATGTCGCGGCGAAGCTCTCCGAGATGATTCACACGACAGTCTGCGTGACGCGCGAGGGCGAGAAGAAGGAAATCCCGCTGGAAGAAATCGTCGTGGGCGACATCGTGTCGCTGTCTGCGGGCGACATGCTCCCGGCGGACGTGCGCATCCTCCGCGCGAAGGACCTGTTCCTCAGCCAATCCAGCCTGACGGGCGAGAGCGAGCCGGTGGAGAAGTCCGGCGCGGTCTGCCAGACGGTTGGCAGCTTGACCGAATGCGGCAATCTGGCGTTCATGGGCAGCACGGTCGTCAGCGGCAGTGCAACGGCGGTCGTCCTCGCCGTCGGGCATGACACGATGCTCGGCGCAATGGCAAAGGCGCTGAACGTCAAGCCGCCGAAGACCACCTTTGAGAAGGGTGTCAACAGCGTTTCGTGGGTGCTGATTCGCTTTATGCTGCTGATGGTGCCGATTGTGCTGCTCATCAACGGTCTGAGCGACGGCGACTGGATTCAGGCGGGGCTGTTCGCCATTTCGATTGCCGTCGGTCTGACGCCGGAAATGCTGCCGATGATTGTGACCACCTCGCTGGCGAAGGGCGCCATGACCATGAGCCGCGAGAAGGTCATCATCAAGGACTTGAACGCGATTCAGAACCTCGGCGCAATGGACATCCTCTGCACGGACAAGACCGGCACGCTTACGCAGGACAAGGTGGTACTGGAATATCACCTGAACGTAGATGGCGAGCCGGACGACCGCGTACTTCGCCACGCGTTCCTGAACAGCTACTTCCAGACGGGCCTCAAGAACCTGATTGACATTGCCGTCATCGACAAGCAGCGTCAGCTTGGCGCGGATGAGCTGATTGCCCGCTTCAAGAAGGTGGACGAAATCCCGTTTGACTTCGAGCGCCGCCGCATGAGCGTTGTTGTGCGCGACCGCAAGGGAAAGACCCAGCTGGTTACCAAGGGCGCGGTGGAGGAGATGCTGGCGTGCTGCACCCATGCGGAAAGCAAGGGAAAAATCGTTCCGCTGACGGACAAGGTGCGCGCCTACGTCCTGCGCAAGGCAGATGAGCTCAACGGCGGCGGTATGCGCGTGATTGCCGTTGCGCAAAAGACAAATCCCGCGCCGGAAGGGCAGTTCACCACGGCGGACGAGAAGGACATGGTGCTCATCGGCTTCCTTGCTTTCCTTGATCCGCCGAAGGAAACGACCCGCGACGCGATTCACGCCCTGCGGGAATACGGCGTCGGTGTGAAGATTCTCACCGGTGACAACGAGAAAGTCACCTGTGCCATTTGCCGTCAGGTTGGGCTGAATGCTGATCACGTGCTGCTCGGCACGGACATTGACGCCATGGGTGACGAAACGCTTGCGCAGGCGGCGGAGGAAATTACCGTCTTCGCGAAGCTCTCGCCCGCCCAGAAAGCGCGCGTCGTCACCGTCCTGCGCCAGAAGGGGCATTCCGTGGGCTATATGGGCGACGGCATCAATGATGCAGCCGCGATGAAGGCGGCGGACGTGGGCATCAGCGTAGATACCGCGGTGGATATCGCCAAGGAAAGCGCGTCCGTCGTCCTGCTGGAAAAAGACCTGATGGTGCTGGAAAAGGGCGTCATTGAGGGGCGGAAAATCTACGCGAACATGATGAAGTACATCAAGATGACGGCTGCGTCGAACTTCGGCAACATGTTCTCCGTCCTTGCTGCCAGCGCGTTCCTGCCCTTCCTGCCGATGGCGTCCCTGCACCTGATTCTGCTGAACCTCATCTACGATATTTCCTGCACCGCGATTCCGTGGGACAACGTGGACGCGGAGTACCTCAAAGTGCCGCGGACGTGGGATGCGTCGGGCATCAGCCGCTTCATGCTCTGGATGGGTCCGGTCAGTTCGCTGTTCGACATTGCGACGTACCTGCTGCTGTATTTCGTGATTGCGCCGATGGCGTGCGGCGGCATGACCTTCGCGCAGCTGACCAATCCCGCGATGCAGGACAAGTTCGCCGCGCTGTTCCAGACCGGCTGGTTCATCGAATCCATGTGGACGCAGACGCTCGTCATGCACATGATTCGCACGAAGAAGCTGCCGTTCATCCAGAGCCACGCGTCCCTGCCGGTGATGCTGCTGACGATGCTCGGCATTGCCGTCGTGACGCTGCTGCCCTTCACGCCCCTCGCCGCGCCGCTGGGGCTGTGTGCGTTGCCGCCTGTCTACTTCGCCTATCTGGCGCTGATTGTGCTGGGCTACATGGTCTTGGCAACGCTGATGAAGAAGCTGTATATCCGCAAGTATCATGAGCTGCTGTAATGGGCTTTGATACTATTTCCAAATTCACCTGCGCCATCTGCTCGCGCCTTTTCCGCGCTTGCGTCCGCTCATTCCACTTAGCGTAGCGCTGCTACGCTGCGTTTCATTCGCGTTAGCCAGCGCGAAAAATTCGCTTCGCATCTTGGCGCATTCTCATTTGGAAATAGTATGACGCAGATAATCTGCACACAGCAGTTACGCAAAAACGGGTCAAGGGACGTTTTTTGATGCCCCTTGACCCGTTTATTTTGGCTCACACAGCCGCTTTTGCCTTCAAGCCCAACGGCGATAGCCGCGCTTTCTCCAGCGCCGTCACCACCAGCGGCACAACAATCAGGTGAATCACCGCGCCGACGGCCGTATTCACGAAATACGCCGTTACGAACGCTGGGAATGTGTACGCATTCCCCTGAATGCCCATCACGACCGCCTTCGCCGCGCCGCCGACAAGCCGACCCGCAAGCATGGCAATTACCATAGCAATCAGCATGGCCCAGCAGGTCTTGCTCATCTTCTTGCTCAGCATCGGATAGAGCAGCCCGCACAGCGCGCCGTACGCTGCCATTTCGAATGCCATCGGAATTGCGACTGGCACCAGCGGCGGCATACCGAACAGCACGCTCCGCAGCAGCGGCAGCACAATGCCAAGCCCCATGCCCCAGCACCAGCCGCACGTCAGGCCGCAAATCAGCACCGGAATATGCAGCGGACTGATGGCCTGCCCCAGCACCTGCACATTGCCCGTCAAGAAGGGCAATACAATGCCAACAGCCAGCAGAATCGCTGTTACCAGCAGGGAGTACAAACCGCTCTTTCGGTTCATTGCCATGAGAAAAAACCTCCAAAAAGAAAAATACCATGAAGAAAGCCGGGCATTCTCGTCCGATGGCTTCCTTCATGGAAACAAAAATAGCATAGCATATTTCGATGCGCTTGTCAAGCGTCACGCGTCGCCCTCGCCGATGTAGGTGAAGCGTCGATACGTCTTTCCGTCGCGCTCGATGACCTCATTCCACATGCTTGCGGGGCGCACCCACACGCCGCGCTCACCATACAGCGCGCGGTAGACCACCATTTCTTCGCGTGTCTCGCTGTGCGTGGCGATATAGAGGACTTCATACTCTTTGCCCTTGAAGTGACGGTAGCGTCCGGGCTTGATGGTTTCGCTCATGGTGTCTGCTCCTGATAAATGTCGTTGTACAGTCCCAAATCCATCAGCCGATCACGCAGGGACTGCATGTCCTCCCATGCGTCGCGCTTCTTCGACGGGTCGCGCAGGAGCGCCGACGGGTGATACGTCGCCATCATCCAGATGCCTTTGCGCTCGAACCACTTGCCGCGGTCGCGAGTGATGCGGATGTCCGCCCCAATGATGTTCTTCGCGGCGGTTGAGCCGAGCAGGACGATGACCTTCGGGCGGATGAGGGCGGTTTGGATGCGGAGGTGGAGCTTGCAGGCGGCGGCTTCCTCATCCGTGGGGACGCGGTTCTGCGGCGGGCGGCACTTGACGACGTTGCAGATATAAACGCGGTCGCGCGGGAGCGAAATAGCAGCGAGCATTTTGGTTAACAGCTGCCCCGCTGGGCCGACAAACGCAAGCCCTTCCTCATCCTCGACCTGTCCCGGCCCTTCACCGATGAGCATAAGCGGACTGTGGCGGTCGCCCTGTCCGGGGACTTTGTGGTGGATGTTCTGGCACAGGCCGCACATTTGGCACTGCGAGACTTGACGCTCGAAGAGTTCCCAAGAGAGGTCAGGCATGGCGCGTTCACCTTCTTAAATCATCGTCTGGAAGAGCGAGATGGATTGCAGAATGTCGGAATGAAGCCAATTCAGCAGGCTGACCAGCATCGTAATCAGCACCAGAATCACCGCGCAGCCCGCGATAATGCTGATGAAATCGCCGAAGCCGGATAACAAGCGCCAGTGATTCTGCCGCAGTTCCGCCTGTTCCTCTTCAGTCAGGTATAAATCCGGATCTTCGAGGGCTTCGTCCGCGAAAACCTCTTCAGCAGTCGGGGCGGGGATATCCGCATCATCCTCCGCGTAGTCCGGCTGCCACGCGTTTTCGTTGGTGAAAGTCGGCTGGGCATTTGGGTCTTCGGGACGCGCGGACTGGAATGTCGGGACATAGGGCGAATATTCCTGCGTGGCATCCGCGGAATCGGCATCCGGCTCGGACGCGGCGCGGCGACGGCGTTTGAGTTCAGGCATGGTGGCCTCCTGTTGAGAAGAATTTCGACCATAGAACGATTCAGCGGGATAAAAACATCCATATGCCGCGTTCTATGATTGGATGGGATACGATTTTCTGATGAAAACTCACGGCGCAGGTAAATCCGAAAACCGTATCATCAAACGTAATCCAGCCACGGCGCGGGTTCTTCGTCGCGCCCGGTCAGGTGTCCCTGACTGCTCAGACCGGGGAAATCCGTCTGCCGCAGCGCTTCGTAGAGAACGATAGCGACGGAGTTTGACAGATTCAGGCTTCGCGCTTCCGGGCGCATCGGGATGCGGATGCAGCGGTCGTAGACCTGCTCCAGCAGGTTTTCCGGCAGACCGCGCGTCTCGCAGCCAAAGATGAGAAAATCACCATCCTGATATGTCGCCTCGTGATAGCCGCGCGGCGCCTTTGTGCTCGCAAAGTGCATCCTTGCATCCGGATGCTGGCGGAGAAATTCGCCGAAATCCGGGTAAGTGTGGTAGGTCATCAGATTCCAATAGTCCAGCCCGGCGCGCTTCAGGTATTTGTCGCTCAGCGAAAAGCCCAGCGGCTCAATCAAATGCAGCGTTGCGCCTGTCGCGGCGCAGGTGCGCGCGATATTGCCCGTGTTCTGCGGGATTTCCGGGTTGAACAGCACGATGTTCATCATCGGTCAATCGCCTCCTGTGGATTCGCTTCTATTGTATCATTTGCGCGAACTTTTCGCAAGAGGTGGATTCTGCTTGACAACTGCCGGGTCGAATATTATACTATATGATAGAAATTGGAAGGAGTGGGAAGTTTGAAACAGGCACGGTGGATGCTGATGGTGCTGGCGGCGCTGCTGCTGAGCATCGGCATTGCTTCGGCGGAGTTAAACTACATTCTGCCGGACAGCAATTCGCGCGAATTGACATGGGATGAGGTCGCCCGCTGGGACTACGAAACGCTGGGCTACGCGTTCAACGAGATTTTCGCCCGCCACGGCTACGTCTTTCATCCCGGCGAAAAGTACGACAATTACTTCTCCTGTCAGCCATGGTATACGCCCAACCGTGATACCAACAATCAGCGCGCCGTTTATCCCTACCTCAACGCGACAGAATGGGCAAATTACGAGCTGATAAAGGAAGTGCGCGACTACAAGGCTGAAAACGGTGACAGCGGCGAATCCATGTGGACGTATTTCTCCGGCGGATTCGATACCCTCGGCGGATTTGACTATGTGCAGCTGCGCACGGGGCAGAACCTCCCGGTGTATTCCGCGCCCAGCCGCAATTCGTGGCGCGGCGCGAACGGCAAGGCCTCCGTCGGCACAAATGGCGCAATTTACAGCGCTGGATGGGAAAACGGCTGGCTGCTGGTGATGTACGAAACAAACAGCGGCTCGGTGCGTGTCGGTTACGTCAGCGGGGACGATATCCGCGGCGGCGTGCCGATGGATACGTCGCTGACGTTCTCGTATGCCGCCGCTACGCTGAATGCGGGCACTGCGCTGACGGATGACCCGGCAATGCGGAAAACGACGATTGCACAGCTGCGCGCGGGGACACAGGTGACATATTTGACGAGCTTTTTCAATAAATCTGCATGGGATTATATTGAGACGACGGTGGATGGACAGACGACACGCGGCTTTGTGCCCGCAGGCTGTTTGACGATTTATGGGGATTAAAGGGGGAAGTGGAAAAGGATTAAGTCGCAGCGCCAAAAGGATAAACACGCGGGCAAAGCATGGAGGAGAAGCCAACTCAATCGCGCG
>ERZ832317.1266-NODE-1266-length-32883-cov-35.065950_pt1 | contig 32883 bp, 20 predicted proteins | sample MGYA00519695_ERZ832317 | MGnify/ENA primary metagenome ERZ832317 (study PRJEB31850, sample SAMEA3708726) | human gut metagenome | biome: human gut; feature: human-associated habitat; material: faeces | place: China | collected 2014 ...
CCACAGAGTGCTCCTGCAGGGAATGACCGACGCCGGGGATGTAAGCGGTGACCTCATAGCCATTGGTGAGGCGGACACGGGCGATCTTACGAAGAGCGGAGTTCGGCTTCTTCGGGGTCGCAGTACGAACTGCGGTGCAAACGCCACGCTTCTGGGGAGAGGCGAGGTCGGTCTCCTTGTTCTTCAGCGTGTTAAGACCATACTGCAGAGCCGGGGAGTTGGACTTGTAAGTCGACTGCTGTCTGCCCTTGCGAACCAACTGGTTAAAAGTAGGCATTCTTGTTTCTCCTTTCCTGAAATGATGTGATATATATTTTTTACAGGATATCGGTAAAATATCCCGAAAAAACCTTAATTTCTCAGAACGGCGATCACCGCCGCACCAACGGCGATGCCCGCGCTGTGGCCAAGCTGCACCATCGTGGCGCGATCGTCGATCTCGATGTTCTCTTCGCGTGCGAGCGCTTTGATCGGCGCAAGCACGGCTGGATCTGCATCGCAGGCGATATACAGCTTTTCCGCGCGGTGTTCCCGCAGTGCACGCATCGTCTGCTTGATGCCCGCTACCTTGCGGCAAGTGGACAGATCCGGCGTCACGGCAGGTCCCTCCTGACGGTATGACAAATTCCGTGGGACATACCCACGCAAGTTGAAATTATACCATGAGGCACACAAGCCGTCAAGCGTTTTTTATGGCTGTCTACACAAAATAATCGCTGAAACGACGGGCTTTTCCCGAATTTTTTTGTGCGTTCCGCGCCGGCGCGTCAAACTTTTGAAAAGAGGCTGTCAAACTCTCCCTTTTTCCGCCAAAATGGCAAAAAAGAGACGCGGAATTTTCCGCGTCTCTTTTTACCTATTCAATACGTGAGGTCTTAACTCACACTTCGACGGCATTCGTGATGATGCGCGGCTCGTGCGGCTCTTCCTCGGGCTTCTCAGGCTCGGGAACGATCTCCTCGGCAAAGTCACGGTAGGCGTTCAGGCCTGCACCGGCGGGGATGAGCTTACCGATGATGACGTTCTCCTTCAGACCAACAAGGTGGTCGACCTTACCCTTGATGGCGGCTTCAGTCAGGACCTTTGTGGTCTCCTGGAAGGACGCGGCGGACATCCAGCTGTCGGTCGCAAGAGAGGCCTTCGTGATACCCATGAGCAGCTGCGTGGCAATGGCTTCCTGCAGCGGCTCGCCGGTCTCGGCGTTGACCTCGCCCGCGGCATTGCGCGCGCGGATCTCCTCGTTGGCATCCTCATACTCAAGCAGATCGACCATGGAGCCGGAGAGCAGGTTCGTGTCACCGGACTCCTCGACGCGCACCTTGCGCATCATCTGGCGGACGATGACCTCGATATGCTTATCGTTGATGTCAACGCCCTGCTGACGGTAAACCTTCAAAACTTCCTGAATGAGGTAGTCATGAACGGCGGACGTGCCGCGGATACGCAGGATATCGTGCGGGGACAGCGCGCCGTCCTGCAGCTGCGTGCCCTTGGCGATGACGTCGCCGTCGTTCACGCGCAGGCCGGTGTGCGGCACCGAGTAGATGCGGTTGTCGCCGTCGTCCGCGGTGACGATGATGTTGAGCAGGCTGCCCTTGGTCGCCTCTTCGAAGCGGACCTTACCGCCGATCTCGGCGAGGGTCGCCATCTTCTTGGGACGGCGCGCCTCAAACAGTTCCTCGACTCGCGGAAGACCCTGGGTGATATCGCCGCCCGCAACGCCGCCGGTGTGGAAGGTTCGCATCGTCAGCTGCGTACCGGGCTCGCCGATGGACTGGGCCGCGATGATACCGACCGCCTCGCCGGGGCCGACGGGCTTGCTCGTGGCAAGGTTCATGCCGTAGCACTTCGCGCAAACGCCGCTGTGGGCCTTGCACGTAAGCACCGTGCGGATCTCGACGGAGTGGATATCGAACTTCTCCATGAGGTCGGCATCCTCGGGGGTCATCATGTGATCCTTGGAAATGAGGACCTCGTCCGTGCCGGGCTTCATCACGTCGTGGACCGGATAGCGGCCGTTGACGCGCTCGGAGAACTTTTCGATGACCTGGCCGTTCTCGCTGATCTCGCTGATCGTGATGCCGCGGGTCGCGCCGCAGTCGTCGGAGCGGATGATGACATCCTGGCAGACGTCGACCATTCGGCGGGTCAGGTAACCGGAGTCTGCCGTACGAAGAGCCGTATCGGCAAGGCCCTTACGGGCGCCTCGGGAGGAGGTGAAGTATTCAAGGACGGACAGACCTTCGCGGAAGTTTGCCTTGACCGGGATCTCGATCGTCTTACCGGCGGTGTTGGCCATCAGGCCGCGCATACCGGTCAGCTGACGGATCTGCTTCATCGAACCACGGGCGCCGGAGTCCGCCATCATGAAGATGGGGTTGTAGCGGTCCATGTTCTTCTGCAGGGCGTCGGTGACGTCCGCGGTGGTCTTTTCCCACTCCTTGACGACGGCGCGGTAGCGCTCATCCTCGGTCATGAAGCCCATCTTGAACTGGTCTTCAATGTCGACGACGCGCTGCTCGGTCTCGGCAATGAGGGTGTACTTTGCCGGCGGAATGGTCATATCCGCAACGGAGATACTGATGGCCGCACGGGTGGAGAACTTGTAGCCCGTGGCCTTGATGTTATCGAGCACTTCGGCCGCGATGGTGAAGTTGTGCAGCTTGATCGTGCGGTCGACGATCTTGCCGAGCAGCTTCTTGCCGCAGACCTCGGTGATCTCGTAGTCGAAGTAGTTTTCGGTCGGCTCGCCGTTTTCATCCACGCGCCCCACAAAGCCAAGGTCCTGCGGGATGTTGCGGTTGAAGATGATGCGGCCGATGGTAACGCGCACGACCTTGCTGCCCATGGTGCCGTCCGGCATCTGCTTGACCGTGCGGACAAGGATGGGCTGGTGGATACCGATGAGGTGGTCGTTGTAGGCGAGCATGGCCTCGTCCTCGTCGCGGTAAACGTGCAGATTCACGCTGGCCTTCTCTTCGTCGGTCAGCTCGTCGTAGCGCTTGCCGGCAAGGGCAAAGTCAATGTCCTGCGGCCAGAACTCGTCGTTATCCATCTGGGAAACGCCGTTTTCAAAGCGCTCGAACGTGAGGTAGTAGGAACCCAAAACCATATCCTGCGTCGGCACCGTGACAGGGCCGCCGTCCTGAGGACGCAGCAGGTTGTTGGCAGAGAGCATCAGGATACGGGCCTCGGCCTGCGCCTCGGCAGACAGGGGCACGTGAATAGCCATCTGGTCGCCGTCGAAGTCCGCGTTGAATGCCGTGCAGTTCAGCGGATGGAGCTTGAGGGCGCGGCCCTCGACCAGCACCGGCTCGAACGCCTGAATACCGAGACGGTGGAGCGTCGGCGCGCGGTTGAGCATGACGGGGTGATCCTTGATGACGACATCGAGCGCGTCCCAGACCTCCGTGCGGCCCTTATCGACCATCTTCTTGGCGGACTTGATGTTGTTGGCGGCGCCGTCCTCGACGAGCTTCTTCATAATGAAGGGGCGGAACAGCTCGAGTGCCATTTCCTTCGGCACACCGCACTGGTAGATCTTCAGCTCAGGGCCGACGCAGATAACGCTACGGCCGGAGTAGTCGACACGCTTGCCGAGCAGGTTCTGACGGAAGCGGCCCTGCTTACCCTTGAGCATGTCGGAAAGGGACTTGAGTGCGCGGTTGTTCGCGCCGGTAACGGCGCGGCCGCGGCGGCCGTTGTCGATCAGCGCGTCGACCGCTTCCTGCAGCATGCGCTTCTCGTTGCGCACGATGATGTCGGGCGCGTTGAGCTGAATGAGGCGCTTTAAGCGGTTGTTGCGGTTGATGACGCGGCGGTAGAGGTCGTTTAAGTCGGAGGTCGCGAAGCGGCCGCCGTCGAGCTGGACCATCGGGCGAATCTCGGGCGGGATGACGGGCAGCACGTCGATGATCATCCACTCGGGCTTGTTGCCGGAGATGCGGAACGCATCCACGACCTCAAGGCGCTTGACGATACGGGCCTTCTTCTGGCCGCTCGCGCTCTTGAGTTCGGCGTGGAGCTGCTCGGACAAGGATTCGAGGTCGATCTGCTGGAGGAGCTTCTTGACGGCCTCGGCGCCCATACCGGCGTCAAAATCGTCCTCATACTTCTCGCGCATATCGCGGTATTCCTTCTCAGAAAGGATCTGGTTGCGCATCAGCGGGGTCTCGCCGGGATCGGTGACGATATAAGCGGCGAAATACAGCACCTTTTCCAGGATGCGGGGGCTGATGTCGAGCAGCAGGCCCATGCGGGACGGAATGCCCTTGAAATACCAGATGTGGGAAACGGGCGTGGCGAGCTCGATGTGGCCCATGCGCTCGCGGCGGACCTTGGCGCGCGTGACTTCCACGCCGCAGCGGTCGCAGATCTTGCCCTTGTAGCGGATCTTCTTATACTTTCCGCAGTGGCATTCCCAGTCCTTCGTGGGTCCGAAAATGCGCTCGCAGAACAGGCCGTCACGCTCGGGCTTGAGCGTGCGGTAGTTGATGGTCTCCGGCTTTTTCACTTCGCCGGAGGACCAGGAAAGGATCATCTCAGGGGAGGCAATGCCGATCTGAATTGCATCAAACGGGGTGTAGCTCATGTTTTATTCCTCCTCCTTATCAGTATCATCCGTGTAGTCGTCACCGTCACCGGCGGAAAATGCGCCGAGGTCATCGTCCTCATCGACCGGCACGTCCTCGATCGTGAAGCCGCTGCCGGTGATCTCGTCATCGTCGGACTTGTAGGACATCTCGTCGCGCATACCGGGGATGAAATCGTCCTCATCGTCCTTGAGCTCGATCTCGTCGCCGTTCTCGTCGAGGATGCGCACATCCAGGCACAGGGACTGCAGCTCCTTGATGAGCACCTTGAACGACTCGGGCACGCCCGGCTGCGGGATGTTCTCGCCCTTGACGATGGCTTCATACGTGCGCACGCGGCCGGTCACGTCGTCGGACTTCACCGTCAGGATCTCCTGCAGGGTGTAAGCCGCGCCGTAGGCCTCGAGCGCCCAGACTTCCATTTCACCGAAGCGCTGGCCGCCGAACTGCGCCTTGCCGCCGAGCGGCTGCTGCGTGACGAGGCTGTACGGGCCGGTGCTGCGGGCGTGGATCTTATCATCGACAAGGTGGTGGAGCTTGAGGAAGTAGACCCAGCCGACCGTGACGTCGTTATCGAATTTCTGACCGGTGCGACCGTCATAGAGCTCACTCTTGCCGTCCTCACGCAGACCGGCCTTGACGAGCGTCTCGCGGATTGTTTCCTCGTTCGCGCCGTTGAAGACCGGCGTGGCAACCTTCCAGCCGAGCGCCTGCGCCGCATAGCCGAGGTGCACCTCGAGCATCTGACCGATGTTCATACGGGAAGGCACGCCCAGCGGGTTGAGCACGATGTCGAGCGGCGTGCCGTCCGGCAGGTACGGCATATCCTCGCGCGGGAGGATGCGGGACACGACGCCCTTGTTGCCGTGGCGGCCTGCCATCTTGTCGCCGACGGAGATCTTACGCTTCTGCGCAATGTAAACGCGCACGACCTCGTTGACACCCGGGGACATCTCATCGCCGTTTTCGCGGGTGAAGCGCTTGACGTCGACCACGATGCCGGCCTCGCCGTGCGGGACCTTGAGCGAGGTGTCGCGGACTTCTCTCGCCTTTTCGCCGAAGATGGCGCGCAGCAGGCGCTCCTCGGCGGTCAGATCGGTCTCGCCCTTCGGCGTGACCTTACCGACCAGAATATCACCGCTGCGCACCTCTGCGCCGACGCAGATGATGCCGCGGTCGTCGAGATACTTCAGCGCATCGTCGCCGACGCCGGGGATGTCACGGGTGATCTCCTCAGGGCCGAGCTTCGTGTCGCGCGCGTCACACTCGAACTCTTCAATATGAATGGAGGTGTAGACATCCTCCATGACCAGACGCTCGTTGATGAGAACGGCGTCCTCGTAGTTGTAGCCTTCCCAGGTCATGAAGCCGACCAGCAGGTTCTTGCCGAGCGCGATCTCGCCCTGCGAGGTGGCCGGACCGTCGGCAATGACGTCGCCCTCGCTCAGGCGGTCGCCGACGGCGACGATCGGGCGCTGGTTGATGCACGTGCCCTGGTTGGAACGGGCAAACTTGATGAGCTTGTAGTCCTTGATCTCGCCGCTGTCGTAGCGCACCTTGACGTTGTCGGCCGACACGGCCAGCACAACGCCGTCGCCCTCGGCGAGAACGACCACGCCGGAGTCCACGCACAGCTTGTGCTCGATGCCGGTGGCGACGATCGGCGCCTGCGTGACCATCAGCGGCACGGCCTGACGCTGCATGTTCGCGCCCATGAGGGCACGGTTCGCGTCGTCGTTTTCCAGGAACGGGATCATGGCCGTCGCGATGGAGACCATCATGCGCGGGGAGATGTCGATATAGTCGACGCGGTCGCGGTCGACCTCGACGATCTCGTCGCGGTGGCGGCAGGTGATACGGTCGTTGATGAGGCAGCCGTTTTCATCGACAGGCTCGCTCGCCTGCGCGACGATGTAGCGGTCCTCGACGTCCGCCGTCATGTACTCGACGTCGTCGGTCACACGGCAGGTGCCCTTTTCCACGCGGCGGAATGGCGTCACAAGGAAGCCGTACTCGTTCACGCGGGCGTAGGACGCGAGGTAGCTGATCAGACCGATGTTCGGACCTTCCGGCGTCTCGATCGGGCACATACGGCCGTAGTGGCTGTAGTGCACGTCACGCACGTCGAAGCTTGCGCGCTCACGCGACAGACCGCCGGGGCCGAGGGCGGAGATACGGCGCTTGTGCGTCAGCTCTGCCAGCGGGTTGGTCTGGTCCATGAACTGGGACAGCGGGCTGCTGCCGAAAAACTCCTTGATGGAGGCCGTCACGGGGCGGATGTTGATGAGCGACTGCGGGGTGACCACGTCGAGATCCTGCAGCGTCATACGCTCGCGGATCACGCGCTCCATGCGGCTGAAGCCGATGCGGAACTGATTCTGCAGCAGCTCGCCCACGCTGCGCACACGGCGGTTGCCGAGGTGGTCGATGTCATCCGGCTCGCCGATGCCGTGCGCCAGGCAGCACAGATAGTTGACGGACGCGAACATATCGTCGGCGATGATGTGCTTCGGGATGAGCAGGTCGATGTTCTCCTCGATAGCTTCCTTGAGCGCGTCGCCCTCGTACTGCTCCATGAGCTGGCGCAGGATGATGCCGCGCACGAGCTCCTTGATGCCGAGCTCGGCCGGGTCGAAGTCAACGTAGTGCTTCATATCGACCATGCCGTTGCCGAACACGCGGATGGACTTGCCATCCACGTCCAGATAGACGTCATTGACGCCGGCCTCGGCGATCTCCTCGGCGCGCTCGCGCGTGAGCACCTCGCCCGCCTCGGCGATGATCTCGCCGGTCATCGGATCGACGACCGGAGCGGCCAGCATATGGCCGGCGATGCGGCTGCGCAGGCCGAGCTTTTTGTTGAACTTATAGCGGCCGACATTGGAAATGTCGTAGCGGCGGCGGTCGTAGAACAGGCCCTCAAGCAGGGACTCGGAGCTCTCCACCGTCGGGGGATCGCCCGGACGGAGCTTGCGGTAGATCTCGACGAGCGCCTCCTCGCGGGAGTTGCAGGTGTCCTTGTCGAGGGTGGCGACGATGCGCGCATCGTTATCGAACACTTCCTTGATCTGCTCGTTGGTGACGACGCCGGTCGTCATATCCGGGATGCAGGACAGCCAGGTGTTCGGGTTATCCGCCTTGTAGGCGCCCATGGCCTTGATGAACCAGGTCACCGGCAGCTTGCGGTTTTTATCGATGCGGCAGTTGAAGATGTCGTTGAGGTCGGTCTCGTACTCGAGCCATGCGCCGTGGTACGGGATGACAGTCGTGCCGTAGGTGGAGTTGTAGGCCTTGTCGGTCTTCTTGTCATAGTACACGCCGGGGGAACGCACGATCTGCGAGACGATGACACGCTCCGCGCCGTTGATGACGAAGGTGCCGCTGGGCGTCATGATCGGGAAATCGCCCATGAAGATCTCCTGCTCTTTGATCTCCTCGGTCTCCTTGTTGCGCAGGCGGACGCTGACCTTCAGCGGGGCCGCATACGTGGCATCGCGCGCTTTGCACTCCTCCTCGGTGTACTTCGGATTCTCGTCCATGGCGTAATCCACGAAGCGCAGCTCGAGGTTGCCGGAATAGTCGGTGATGACGTCCACATCCTTGAACACATCACGCAGACCCTCTTCGAGGAACCATTTGTACGAATTCTTCTGGATCTCCAGAAGATTCGGCATGCTCTGGATCTCCTCGTGACGGGCAAAGCTCATTCGTTCGGTTTTTCCGTAGGTGACTGCCTTTGGCATGGCGAACACTCCTTCTTTTGAGACTGTGAACACCCGGTAGGGTTGTGAAATACTTTTTTGACCTGTTGCATTTTTACGGTCAATCCGCTAAAATAATCTTGTAAGTTGCGGAAGTAGTTTCTTCCGCTTTCAAGACACATAGCGTGATATTTTACCATTTACGCGCGCTGGTTGTCAAGTGTTATTTTGTGAATTTTCCGCCGGCAGGAGCGTATCGCCCTGCCGCTTTTTTGTATCTTCGGAGGGATGGCCATGGATATCCGCATCTGTCTGCTTCTCGCCGCCGAGGCCGGGCTTGCGCTGGTGCTGCTGTGGCGCACCGGTGTGCTGCCGAAACCGGCGCACGTACTGTGCGCTGCGCTGCTGCTGACGGCGGCGTTTGTGCTGCGCGGTGCGTGCCTGAATTACGTCACGGACGACTACCGGAATTTTCTGAGCGTGTGGGTTGATTTCTTCCGCGCGCACGGAGGTCTTGCCGCGCTGCGCGCGCCGGTCGGAAATTATAATGTACCGTATCTGACGGTGCTGGCGCTCATCAGCGGCAGTTCCCTGCCGGATCTGCACCTCATCAAGCTCTTCAGCATTCTGTTTGACGTGCTGCTCGCGTGGTCCGTCATGCAGCTCGTGGGGCTGTTTCGCCGGAGCGCGGCGTGGAAGCTCGCGGCGTTTTTCCTCGTGCTCTTCTGGCCGACCGTCGTGCTCAACGGCGCGCTCTGGGGACAGTGCGACAGCGTGTATGCCGCCCTCGCCGTGCTGAGCGTCTATCTTGTCCTGTCCGGGCATCCGCTGCTCGGCGTGGTCAGCATCGGTGCGTCGTTCGCCTTCAAGCTGCAGGCCGTGTTCGTCATGCCGGTCTTTCTGCTCTTCTGGCTCACGCGGCGCGTCAAGCTCCGCCACGCACTCGCCTTTCCCGCCGTGTGCGTGGTCATGGTGCTCCCGGCCGTCATCGCAGGGCGCGGACTGTGGGACGCGCTGACGATCCCGTTTCAGCAGACGGGCAGCATCGGCACGGGGCTCAACTACAATTCCCCGTCCGTCTTTGCGCTCTTTCGGGACGTGGCAAACCCCGACACCGCCGCCAGGCTCGGCATCGGCGCAGCCGCGCTCGTGATCGCGGCGCTCGCCGTCTGGTTCTGGCTGCATCGGGACGACTGCTCCGACCGCGCGCTGCTGCTGGCGGCGGCGGTGCTCGCCGCTGCGATCCCGTTTTTCCTGCCGCACATGCACGACCGCTATTTCTTCGCTGCCGATGCGCTCACACTCGCCCTTGCAGCCACGTGGCCGCAGCTTGCGCTCCCGGCGCTGCTGTGCGAATTTGCCTCCCTGCTCGGCTACCACGCCTACCTGCGTATGCGCTACCTGCTGCCGATGGCCGACGGTGCGCTCGCGCTCATCGCAGCGCTCGCCGTTCTGACGGCCGTTCTGGTGACGGAGATGCGCCAAACTGCCCCCGCGGAGAGAAAAACAAAAAAATCGACCTGAGTCGAAAATTTGTGGTTGACATTCCGCGCGTATCTGTTATAATAACTCATGCATTTGACAAGTGCATATGCGTATGCGGGAGTGCTGGAATCGGTAGACAGGCAGGCTTGAGGTGCCTGTGTCCAACCATAGACGTGTGGGTTCAAGTCCCATCTCCCGCACCAAAAACGCCAAGGTACATCGTACCTTGGCGTTTTTGTTTTTCCCGAGTGCGCAAAAAGGCCTCCGGCGGAAGATTCGCCGGAGGCCTTCTGCAGTTATAAAGAGCGGCGCAGATTATCCAACGATGAAGTACAGGACCATGAGCGCGCACAGCAGGTACATGATCGGGTGGATCTCCTTGGCCTTGCCGCGCACGAGCTTGACGAGCACGTGCACGATGATGCCCGCACCGAGACCGTTGGTGATGGTGCCGGTGAAGGCCGTGAACATCATCATGACGCAAGGACCGATGGACTCATCGTAATCCGTGAAGTCGATCTCCGTGAAGCCCTTGAGCATGAGGAAGCCGACATAGATCAGCGCCGGGCCGGTCGCGGCATACGGGATGGCGACGAACAGCGGCGCGAGGAAGATGGTCAGCAGGAACATGATGCCTGCGACGAGCGCAGTCAGACCGGTGCGGCCGCCGGCCTCCACGCCGGAGGTGGACTCGACAAAGGTCGTGATGGTGGTGTTGCCGGTCAGTGCGCCGATGCACGTGCCGATGGCATCGACGAGGAAGGGGCGCTCAATGCCGGGCAGATTGCCGTGTTCATCGAGCATATTGGCACGGTTGGCAACGGCGAGCACCGTGCCGAGCGTGGAGAAGAAATCACCGAAGAAGCACACAAACACGAGGATCAAGCCGCTCGCGGTGAATACGCCCTTGAAATCGAGGTTGAACATGACGTTGCCGAGGTCGCCGAAATCCGGCATGGCCGCGACGCCGTTGAGCGTCGTCACGCCGAGCGGGATGCCGATAAGCGTGGTGGCGATGATGCTGATGAGGATCGCGCCTTTGACATGCAGGGCGTTGAGCACGATGATGAGCAGCAGTCCACCAATGGCCAACAGCACGGCGGGATCGGCGAGATTGCCGAGGGCGATGCCGTTTTCAAACGAGCCGATGCCGCTATTCTGGAAACCGAGATAGGCAATGAAAAAGCCGATGGATGCAGAGATCGCGATCTTGATGTTCTTGGGGATGACGCGCACGATCAGGTCACGCAGGCCGAAGACCGTCAGCAGGAGAAACACGATGCCGGAGATGAGCGTGATCACCATGGCCGCGCCGAAGCTCAGCGCCTGCGACTGGATGAGTGCGCCGAGGATGAAGTTTGAGCCCATGCCGGTCGAAAGTGCAAAGGGGAAGTTCGTGTAGAAGGCCATCAGCAGCGTGATGAGCCCGGACACGAGCGCGCAGGTGATCATGATGGCGGACTTGGTGATAACAACGCCGTTGACGTCCGTGATGTACGCCTCGCCGCCGCAGATCGCAGCCGGCTGGACAGCCAGCACATACGCCATAGTCATAAAGGTGGTCAGGCCCGCGATGATCTCGGTTTTTTTATCCGTACCGCGCAGGCCGAGCTTGAAGAATTTCTCCATCAAATACTCCTTATCCTTTCTCGTTAGCCGATTCGTTTATGCTTCCGTATCCGCAAACACGGGTACGAACGTCTGGTTCGTGCCGTTGACGAGGCCCATATCCGTAATGACCACGCTCGGCAGCACCGGCAGCGCCATGACGGCGGTCGCCAGCAGGGTGAGCCGTCCGCTGCTGATGGCATCGAGCGCAGCCTGCACGGCCGCGATCTCGTCCGCGACCTCGGCGCAGGGCTTCTGGCTCATGAGGCCGGCAGCCGGGAGCGCAATGTGCGTCTCCTCTGCCCCATCGATCACGCAGACACCGCCGCCGCATGCACGCAGGATCTCGGCGGCGCGGAAGGCGTCCTTCGGATCGTGGTAGCTGACGGTGAAGTTGTGGCTGTCGTGCGAGACGGTGGACGCGAGTGCGCCGCGCTCGAGCCCGAAGTCACGGTAGACGGCGATCGTCTTGCCGCCGCGTCCGTAGCGGTTGGCGCAGCAGACGAACACGAGCGACGGATCGCCGCTGATGTCGACCGCGCCGTCACGCACCGGCAGCTCCACCGGCTCAACGTGGCGCAGGATACGGTTGCCGTCCTCGGACACCATGACGTTGACGCGGATCGTGTCGCCGGTGTAGCCCTCGGGCACACGCAGCACGAAGGATTCCGGTCCAGTGATCTGCGGCATATTGACCGTGTTCGGCAGGTCATAGCCGCCCGTCATGCAGTCGCCGCCGAGATACTTGCCGTCCTCCGCGACGAGCACGCCCTCGGTGAACACGGCCTTCGGCCGGCTGCCGTCGAGCGCGTCGACCAGCTGCATATCGGCGATGTAGCCCGGTGCGATCGCGCCGAGATCGTCAAAGCCGTATTCGCGCGCGGCGTTGAGCGTCGCCATCTTGACGACCTCGCGGCCGTCGAGCCCGGAGGCGACCGCCTTGCGCACGACGTTGTTGATATGACCGACGGTGAGCAGATCCTTGGCGTGCACGTCGTCCGTGCAGACGGACACGAAATCACGCCACGGCTGATCCTTGCAGCCGTCAACAAGGAACGAAAGGTTGTCGATAAGGGAGCTTGCGCGGAGGTTGATGTGCATACCGGCGCGGAGCTTCGCGCGCACCTCGTCGGCGTTCACGCTCTCATGGTCGGACACCGGACCGCCGATGCGGTAGGCCGCGAGCTCACGGCCGAAGCAGTAGGGCGCGTGTCCCTGCAGGAACATGCCGCGGCGCAGGCCCTCATCGATGATGGTGTGCATACGCTCGCTGTCGTGCATGACGCCGACATAGTCCATGATCTCGGCAATGCCGACAACGTCGTCCATGTCGAGCAGTTCGCCGACCTCCTCGGCATGAAACTCCGCGCCGGCGTTTTCCATCCCGGGCAGGGACGGCACGCACGACGGGGCGAGCACATACTGGCGCAGCTTGGACTTCTTCGCGTTTTCAAGCATGAAGCGCACGCCGTCGAGCCCCATGACGTTGCCGATCTCATGCGGGTCGGTGCAGACGGTCGTCGTGCCCCACGGCAGAATGGCGCGGGCGAGGTTCTCGGGGATCATCATCGTGCTCTCGATGTGCATGTGCGTGTCGATGTAGCCGGGGATCAGATAGCGTCCCTGACCATCGTAGTACGACCTGGACGGAAGGATCGTCTTCTGTCCCTCCTCACGCACCAAAACGACAAATCCGTCCAGTATGTCGACACTGGCCGGATAGATTTCTCCCGTAATGACATTGAAAAACTGTACGTTGCCGATCGTCAGATCGCACGGGATCTGACCCAGAGCCGCCTGCATGAGGCGCGCGCGATCCTTGGCCTTGCGAGTACGCATCAATAACCCTCCTTGAAAATCGATCCATAAAAAGCGTTTCCGCTCTTTATCCAAATAAAAAACGGCGGAGCGTCTTTGACACTCCACCGAAACGGCAAAACTCACACAGCGATTATTAGCTGTGTGTGCTGCATTCCGGTAGTCGGGCAATTCAAGGGCCGCCCGGTAGAGACGCGGGGCCCATGTGACTTCCCCGCCTATACCTGAAAGTATCTGTGTGCACTTATTGGAACGCCTTGATTATAAATCTCGCGGCACCAAAAAGCAATTATTCAAGAATCTGAAACATACCGGCACTTTCGTTTTTTCTCTATCCATTTCGACGAATTCGCGCGTCCCGGGCAGGAAAAGTGCCCGGCGGTGCGCAAATCCGCACCGCCGGGCACCGCATTTCCTCTTATGCACCGCGCAGCATCGCGACCGCTGTGCGCGCCGCCGATGCAGCATCCGGGCAATAGGCATCCGCGCCGATCTCGTCGCTGTACCCCTGTGTGATGGGCGCGCCGCCGACAAAGATCTTCACCTGATCGCGGATGCCGCGCGCCTTGGTCAGCTCCACGACCGCGCGCATTTCCGGCATCGTCGTCGTCAGCAGCGAGGAGCAGGCAATGATGTCGCAGTGCTGCTCGACGGCCGCATCCACGAACTGCTCCGCCGTGACATCCACGCCGAGATCCACGACCTCGAGCCCGCTGCCCTCCATCATGATCTTGACGAGGTTTTTGCCGATGTCGTGCATATCGCCGCGCACCGTGCCGAGACAGACGCGGCCGACCGTCTCGCTGCTCTCCCCCGCCATGTGCGGCTTGAGCAGCTCCGTTGCCGCCGCCATGCAGCGCGCCGCGATGAGCATCTCCGGCACAAAGGCGCGGTTGGCCGAAAAGTCCTCGCCGAGTATGTTCATGCCGCGCACGAGCCCGTCGGTGAGGATCTGCTGCGCGTCATGCCCCGCGTCGAGCGCCTCGGTGCACAGCTGCAGCACGCGCTTCTGCTGTCCGCGCACGAGCGCCGCCGCGATGCGCGCAAACACGTCGCCCTGCGGCTGCTCCGGCTCGGACGCGGGCGCGGCCTGTGCCGCCGCTGCGTGTACGCTCCGGCGCGGCACGGGTGGCAGGTGCATATCCGGCACGTGCAGCACCGCGTTGTATTCGTCGATCGCCTGATTGAGATAGGTGTCCACGTGCGGATAGACCGTGCCCGCAAGACCGTAGGTGATCGACGGGATGAAATGCCCGCCCGGGCAGTCACGCCGCAGCACGTCACGCGCATAGGTCAGGATATCCTCGGGCGCTGCGTCCTTGCGGTCGATGGCCGCGCCGAAGCCGCCCATGAGCGTGAGCCGGCCATTGAGATGCTGCTGCAGCGCGGGGATGTCGTTTTCCGGCAGGACGCCCTGCCAGACCTGAATGCCGATCTCGGCCATATCATCCACGATCGGCACGAGATAGGAGTCGGCGTGGTGGATGGCGATGACGCCGCGCGAGCGGATATAGCCGTAAAAGCGGCGGTACGGCTCTTTGAAGAATTCCCGCCACATCTCCGGCTTCATGAACAGGGCGTTTTTCGTGCCCCAGTCGTCGTGCGAGAAGATGACGTCCGGCTGCAGATTGTCGATCAGCATGCGCACATACGTCAGGCGGTACTCGGTGATGTAGTCGATGAGCGCGTGCATCTCGTCCGGATGTGCATAGAGGTTCGTGAGCGTGTCCTCAAAACCCATGAGGAAGTGGCACTGCTCGAAAATGCCCGTGCCCATGAACCCGGCCAGCAGATGGTCCGGACCACAGGCAGCGCGCGCCTCAGCACGGCAGACCTCCCATCCCTCCGTGCAGGCAGCCTCCAGATCGGGAGCATGCACCGTCTCGCGCCAGCGCGTGATATCCGGGCACACGGCGAGGCCCTCGCGCGTGTCCGGCATCGGGCCGGGCGCATCCTCGGGAAACAGGATCGTCGTGCCCCAGCGGTCCTTGCTCGTCGTGCCGCGCTTGCGGTTGCCGCGCAGATACGTGTTGCACGGGTCGGTAAGGCACATGTGCAGTGCCTCATACTGGCGCAGCTGGCGCTCCGGCTGACCGTCGGGGCGGATGAGCTCGAGGAAGATCTCTTTCGGTGTGGACATGGTTTTCACTCCTTGTTGTACAAGACGCAGGATGTATACGTCATGGTGCGCGCCCCGTAGTTATAAGCAAGGCCCGAGCGCGTGCACACGTCGCTCACGAGCAGGCCATACGCCTCCATGGACGACAGGCGCTTGGTCGGATAGCGGCACGGCCGGTCGGGATATGTACAGCGCGCGCAGAGCGTGCACGACCCCGCCGTCAGCGGCAGGCAGCCCGGATAGGCGCGCCGCATCTGGCGGGCAAAGCCGGCAAAGCGCCGCTTGTGCGCCGCGCCGACGGCCTCGATGGTCGCATAGTCAAAATCGTCCTGCAGCGTTCCGGTCGTCTGCACGAGGATGCCGCAGGCATAACCCGCGATGCGGTGCGCAGCCGTCTCAAGGCTGCCGCAGCCGGGCGGACATGCCCAGTTGTGCCCGTAGCGGCCGCAGCGGTCAGCCGCACACATATCACGTACTTCCGCCATCGGCACCGCCGCCGCCATATTCATCTGTGCCCAGTGGGAAAAGCCGTTTTCGGCCGCGAGCGTCTCCGGATCGATCATACGCAAAGCCTCTTGACAAAGCAAAGTTTCGCTGCTTAGAATGTGTGTATCTTATCTTATAAGGGGGCGGCGGCCATGTCAAGCATCCATATTGAACAAAACGGCGTGACGCGCACCCTGTCTGTTCCGGCGGACGAGACGCTGCTGTCCGCTTTGCGGCGCGCGGGCTATTCCATCCCCGCCGCCTGCGGCGGAAAAGGGCGCTGCGGCAAGTGCCGCGTGCCGGTCAACGGTGTGCCGCGCCTCGCGTGCCGGGTCTACCCCGCGGACGGCGACACCGTCACGCTGCCGGAGAGCGCCGGCGGTGCGATCCTCACGCGCACGCTGCCGCTGCCTGCCTGTCAGCCGGGGCGCACAGGCTGCGCCGCCGCCGTCGATCTCGGCACGACGACCGTCGTTGCGCGGCTGTATGACCTCGCGTCCGGCGCAGAGCTCGCCACCGAGAGCGGCTGGAACGCACAGGCGCCCTACGGGGCGGACGTCATCAGCCGCATCCAATATACGCTTGAGCAGCCGGACGGGCTGCAAGAGCTCTCGCAGCGCAGCCGCGAACAGGTCTGGGCACTGACCGCGCGTGCGCTCGTGCGCTGCGGCCGTGACACGGACACGCTGCGCGAGATCACGCTCGTCGGCAACACCGTCATGCAGCACCTCTTCGCCGGGTACAGCGTGCGCGGCATCGCCGCAGCGCCGTTCCGGCCGGAGACGCTCTTTGCAGCACCCGGAGACGAAACGCTGCACGGCGTGCCGGTGCGCTTTGCTCCCTGCGTGGCGGGCTATGTCGGCGGGGATATCACGGCTGGACTGCTGGCCGCAGGCCTTGCAGAGCTGCCGGGCGAGCATCTGTTTCTCGACATCGGCACAAACGGCGAGATGGCGCTCGGCGGGCTCGGCGGCTTCACCTGCTGCGCCGTGGCATCCGGCCCTGCATTTGAGGGTGCGGGCATCTCGTGCGGTATGCCCGGCGTGGACGGCGCGGTCAGCCGCGTGCGGTATGATCGCGGCTTTGTATATGACGTGATCGGCGGCGGCGCACCGAAGGGGCTGTGCGGCTCCGGTCTGCTCGACCTGACGGCGGTACTGCTGCGTCTCGGCGCGATCGCCCCGGGCGGGCGGCTGCTGCCGCCGGAGCAAGCGCCGGCTGCGCTGCGCCGCCACCTCACGCGGGACACTGACGGCAACGGCTGCTTTCACCTGACGCCAGAGATATCGCTCACGGCGGCGGATGTGCGCAATCTGCAGCTCGCCAAGGCCGCCGTTGCAGCGGGCATCCGGGTGCTGCTGCAGCAGCGCGGTCTGACGCCCGAGCAGCTCGACGGCGTGTACCTCGCCGGCGGCTTCGGCAGCTATCTTGACCCCGAGAGCGCCGCGGCGATCGGGATGCTCCCGCGCGCCTGCGCAGGAAAACTGCACACACTCGGCAACACCGCGCTTGCCGGAGCTGCCGTGCTCACACTCGACGGTGCGCAGTGGCAGCGCATCCGCAGCATTTCCCGGGCATGCAGCTACCTTGAGTTCTCCGGCCGCGCAGACTTCGCCGCGGCCTTTACCGAAAATCTTTCGTTCCCGCAGCCATAACATTTCACGGAGGTTACGACCATGGAGATCCGTTTTCCCCTCATTCTTGACGGTGCGACCGGCACCGAACTGCAAAAGCACGGCTACGCCGGCGATGTGAGCGCCGAGCAGTGGACGCTCGCGCACCCGGACATCATGCGCGAGATCCAGCGCGGCTATGTCGCCGCCGGAAGCCAGGTGCTCTACACGCCGACCTTCGGCGCAAACCGCCAGAAGCTCGAAGAGCGCGGCATCTGCAACCGCACGGCGGATTTTAACCGCCGCCTTGCCGCGCTCTCGCGCGAAGCGGCAGACGGCAAGGCTTGGATCGCGGGCGATCTCGCACCGACGGGGCTCTTTCTCGCTCCGCTCGGTGAGGCGTCGTTCGAGGATCTGGTCGACATCTACACCGAGCAGGCTGCCGGTCTCGAGGAAGCCGGAGTCGACCTGTTCGTCATTGAGACGATGATGACGCTCTCGGACGCGCGCGCCGCGGTGCTGGCCGTGCGCAGCGTGAGCGACAAGCCCATCTTCGTGTCCTTCACGTGCGACGAGAGCGGCAGAAGCCTCTCCGGCACGGATGTGACCGCCGCGCTGACCGTGCTGCAGGGCATGGGCATCAGCGCCTTCGGGCTCAACTGCTCGACCGGGCCGGAGCAGATGCTCGTGCAGCTGCGCCGCCTGCGGGAATATGCCCGCGTGCCGCTGATCGCAAAGCCCAACGCCGGCATGCCCATCACCGTCGGCGGCAAGACCGTATATGACTGCACGCCGGAGGATTTCACGGCATTCGTGCAGCCGATGCTTGAAGCCGGCGTGGCCGTCTTCGGCGGCTGCTGCGGCACGACGGCGGCGCATATCAAAGCGCTGCGCGACGCGCTCCGGGGCGCGAAATTCGTCCCGCCCGCCCCGCAGCACACCGATCTGCTCCCCGCCGCGACGGAAAAGCTCCCCTGCTATCTGCCGGTGGACGCGGGACACGGCGCGGTGCTGACGGCCGGCGCCGATCTTGAGGACCGGCTGGCAGATGCGCTCGACGGCGACGCGCCCATGGTCGCGCTGCGCATTGACACATGGGAGGATATCGACGCTCTGACCGACGTGCAGTACCTGCTCACGAAGCCCCTGTGCCTCGTCTGCGACGATGCGGAGCTGCTCGAGGCCGCGCTGCGCGTCTATCAGGGGCGTGCGCTGTACGAGGGCGTGCTCCCGGAGTCAGCGCTGCTGCCCCTGTGCGACCGGTACGGTCTGTTAATTTGAACACTCGCCGCCCGAGGTGGTAAATTTCGCAGCGACCACACGCCCTTGAGGTAAAAAAGAGATGCAGGAGGATGCTGCGCCTGCCGGGCGGCCTGTGCAGAAATGCATGTTTTCTTAGCACATTTGTGACAAGAAAGTGCAAAATCGCAACACTTTTTGGTTGACATCGCGGCGATTATATGAAATAATCACAGTGTACTACGTTGGTACATCCGGTGCTGTGGGGTACACCGCGTGGGACAACCGTTATGAGAGGACACCCCCTCATAAACAGGAACGGAGCAGATACATCCCCCCGTATCTGCTCCGTTTTTCTTTTTAAATCACTCCGGCAGCCGCTCTGTGTGCCGCTTGCCGCCGAAAGACAGCACCGCCAGCATTGCAAAAACCGCTGCAAAACCCAGCGCGTCCCACAGTGTAAAGGGTGTGCTGAGCAGCGCCACGGCCAGGATCGCCGCCGTGACCGGCTCGGAAAAGCCGTAGAGAACGCTCTTTTCCGGTCCGATGAGCTTCACGCCCGTCATATACAGGTTAAAAGCCAGCAGATTGCCGAAGAGCACCACGAACAAAATGCCGCCCACGCCGCGCAGCGTCGGCGTATAGCCGAGCGTCCACGGGTGCATCGTGAGGGCAAAGAGCACCGCGCCCATCAAAAACGCCCACGACTGCAGCAGGCTGACCGGATACGCGCGCAGCTCCTGCCGCGGGCCGAGACAGTTATACACCGTCACGCACACCGCGCTGCCGACGCCCGCGATCAGCGCGACCGGCGACACGGCGAACGTGGTCAGGTCTCCGTGCGTGGTCAGCATCGTCACACCGAGCAGCGCGAGCACGATGCTCACGAGCTCATACAGGCGCGGCTTTCTGCGCGCAGCCGCGCAGGCGACCAGCAGCACCATCACCGGCGACAGATCCTGCATGATCGTGCCGACGGCGGCATTGGAAAACTGGATGGTCAGAAAGTACAGAAACTGGCTCATGCTCACGCCGAGCACACCGTAGAGCACAAGCATCACGGCGCTACCGCGCTGCCGCCACGGCGCGAAGAGGAGCTTGCGATCCTTCACCAGCCAATACGCAAACAGAAGCAGCCCCGCCAGCGACAGCCTGATCGGGATGAGCCACGTGGTATGCATTGCCTCGTGCGTAAAGAGATACTGCCCCATCGTGCCGGAGATACCCCAGCACACACCGCCGCCAGCCGCCATCAGCGCACCCTTACATTGTCTGCTCATGAAAAGCACCGACCTCTCTGACCCGAATACGCGCTATTATAGCAGAGCACGCAGACCGCTTCAAGGACTGTTTTCACAGGTTTCCGCCGATGGTCGCCCCTCCTCTGCTCTCTCGCCCCCAAAAAACGAAAAGAGCGCCCGGCCGGACGCCGGACGCTCTTTCCTTCAGGGGATGAAAGGAACATGAGAGAAGAGAGGATTTACAGACCAAGTACGCGCATTACTCGATCTCGAGGTGCTTGGACTCCGGCTTCACCGGGGCTTTCTTCGGCATGGTCAGGGTCAGGACGCCGTTTTCATAAGCGGCCTTGATGCCCTCGACATCGATCTCGGAGACGTTGAAGCTTCTGGTGTAGGCACCGTAGTAACGCTCACGGCGGATGTAGCTGTCCTTGTCGCCGCTCTCGTCCTTCGAATCGGTGTGCTCAGCCTTGATGGTCAGAATGTCGTCATCAATGTCGATGTGGATGTCCTCCTTGCAAAAGCCCGGCAGATCGGCCTCGAGCTTGTAGCCGTCGGCAGTCTCGGAAATGTCGGTGCGGAAGGGGTTGACCTGCTGCTCGCCCCAGAAGGATTTCTCCATCTGCTCGAGCTCGCGGAACGGATTATAGCTCATACGATAGCTTCTGCGGTCAAAAGGCATGATTTCAAACATTTTATATTCCTCCTAGAATTCTATACAAAGTAATGATTTTATCGATCGTTCGATTTATTTCTCTCGCTCTTTACGATATATAAATTACTATACAAATATGAACAAATAAAGTATATTTCGTGAATAAAACGTAAACGTTAGCACTCTTTTGCGACGAGTGCTAACGTTTTTCATGCTTTTTATAGATCAGGAGGGCAAACTCGGTCTCCGTGGTCAGGGTGTCGAGCGCGCGGAGCTTTGCCTGATCGCGCGCGCCTGTCTTATAATAATACGGCGTCATGCAAAACAGCGCCTCGATCTCCGCCTGTGAGCGCAGCGTAACCGTGCCGCGCAGCTCCCGCCGGGTGGTGAGCACAAAGCCGGACAGCGCCGGGTCCGGCACTTCGTTTTCATACGGCCGGTCGTACACCGCGCACTTGAGCCCCCACAGATGCCGCTCGAGCGGGATGACCCGCAGCAGCACGCCTCGGGGACGCAGAACGCGCGCAAATTCGCCCGCATCGTGCGGGGCGAACACATTCAGCAGCAGATCGCAGCTTGCGTCCGCTACCGGCAGGTGCGCGATGCTGGCCACGGCCAGCGTCAGCTCCGGTGCGCGGCGGTGCGCGCAGATGAGCGCGTCGCGCGAAATGTCCACGCCGCAGACGGAGGGCGTTCTCCCCTGCTGCTGCAGCGTATGCAGCACCTGCGCCGTGTAGTACCCCTCGCCGCAGCCGGCGTCGAGCACGTCGGCATCGCCGGCGGCAAACTCCGCCGCAGCCGCCGCAACGGCGTCGCGCAGCGGCGCATAATATCCCGCGTCGAGAAACGCGGTGCGCGCGGCCACCATGCGCTTATCGTCGCCGTGGCGCTTGGACTTGGACTGATTCGAGCGCAGCAGGTTCACATACCCCTGCCGCGCGATGTCATAGCAATGCCCCGCGCCGCAGCGCAGGGAACGCTCCTCCCGGTGCAGCACGCCGCCGCAGACGGGACAGGTCAAATCCGGCATCTTGACTCCTTTCCGCGCAAAACCGCGCAGCCGAGCGGCTGCGCGGTCGGGGTATCCACTTACAGTACCTTGGACAAAAAGTCCTGCAGGCGCGCGCACTGCGGGTGCTCGAAGATGTCCTTCGGCGTGCCGGACTCGGCGATCTTGCCGTCGGCCATAAACAGCACACGGTCGGCCACCTCACGGGCAAAGCCCATCTCGTGCGTGACGACGACCATCGTCATGCCCTCATGTGCAAGCTCCTTCATGACGTCGAGCACCTCGCCGACCATCTCGGGATCGAGCGCGCTCGTCGGCTCGTCAAAGAGCATGACCTTCGGGTGCATGGCGAGCGAGCGCACGATGGCGATGCGCTGCTTCTGCCCGCCGGAGAGCGCCGACGGATAGCTGTCGGCACGGTCGGCCAGACCGACACGGGCAAGCAGCTTATCCGCCTCTGCATCCGCCTCCGCCTGCGACATGAGCTTTGTTTGCACGGGCGCAAGCGTAATGTTGCGGCGCACGGTCATGTTCGGGAACAGGTTGAAGTGCTGGAACACCATCCCCATCTGGCGGCGCATGGCGTCGATGTTTACCTTTGGGTCGGTGATCTCCGTGCCGTCAAAGACAATGGTACCCTCAGTCGGCTGCTCAAGCAGGTTCAGGCAGCGCAGAAACGTTGACTTACCGGACCCGGAAGGGCCGATGACGACTACGTTTTCACCGGGGCTGACGTGCTCGGAAATGTCGTCGAGCACGAGGTGGTCGCCGAATGATTTGGACAGATGTTTAACGTCGATCACTTTGACGCAGCCTCCTTTCGAGCACGCTCAGCAGCTTGGAAAACAGCATGACGAGCAGCAGATACATCAGCGCGATGCCGAACAGCGGGAACAGACCCTGATACGTCTTGGCGATGATTGCCTTGGCGGCATACGTCAGCTCCTTGCCGCCGATGACGGTGATGAGCGACGTATCCTTGAGCAGGGTGATAAACTCATTGCCGAGCGCGGGCAGGATGTTTTTGATTGCCTGCGGGATGACGATGAAGCGCATGGTCGTGAAATAGTTCATGCCCAAGCTGCGTCCGGCCTCCATCTGGCCAGGATCGACCGACATGAGGCCGCTGCGCACGATCTCCGAGACGTAAGCGCCGGAGTTGATGCCAAGCGTCAGGATGCCGATCATGGTATAGTTGCGGCTGCTTGCAAAGACCACGAGGCTCATGATCAGCAGCTGCACCATCATCGGCGTGCCGCGGATAACGGTCGTATAGATCTTGCAGATGGCGTTGAACACGCCGAGGATCACGTTCTTATGTCCGGCGCGCTGCTGATCGTGCGCCGTGCGGACAACGGCTACGATCATGCCGAGCGCAACGCCCAGCAGCAGTGCCAGGATCGTCGCCTCAAGCGTGGTGAGCAGACCGTCGAGATACAGTTTCCAACGGCCGGCGGCGAAAAAGCTCTGGTAAAAGCCGACAAAGGCGTTGTCCCAGAAGCTCAGGGGCTGACCGGCTTGTGCCTGTGCCGTCAGATCCGCATAGAGCTGTGCCCAATTACCCATAGAGGAACCTCTTTCTTTCTACGCACGCAAAGGGCGGCTGACTGCCGCCCTTACGCGCTTTGCATATTTCTGCGATTACTTCGCGGGAATGTACTTGTCGATGATAGACTGGATGGTGCCGTCAGCCTTGAGCTCAGCCAGCGCCTTGTTCAGCGCTTCCTGCAGCGCGGTGTTGTCCTTGGCGATGCCGATGGCGTAGTCCTCATTGGCGTACTCCGTATCGAGAATGGTCAGACCGGGGTTTGCCTTCACATACTCCTGCGCAGGGACGTTATCAATGACGACGCAGTCGATCTTGCCGGCCTTGAGGTTCTGCACGGCGGTCGCGCCGTCGTCGAAGCCGATGACGTTGTCATCACCGAAGTCATCACTGCAGTAGAGGAAACCGGTGGTGCCGCGCTGGGTGCCGATCTTCTTGCCCTGGAGATCGTCGATGCTCTTGATGTCGGAGCCTTCCTTCACGATGACGACCTGCACGCCGTTGGCGTAGCTGTCGGTGAAGCTCATGGCGTTGAGACGGTCGGGCGTGACGGTCACGCCGGCGGCGACCATGTCGCTCTTGCCGGTCTGGACGGCGCTGAGCGCAGCGTCAAAATCCATGTTGTCAACGACCAGCTCCAGACCCAGCTTCTGTGCGAGCGCATAAGCGATCTCGATGTCGATGCCCTCATAGCCGGTGCCCTGGAAGCCCTTGCCGTCATCGGCGACGTACTCATACGGCGCAAACTCGGCGTTGGTGGACATGATGAGTTTTCCCTTGGTCACGGTCTGAAGATCAGAACCCGTATCCTTCTGGCCACAGGCGCACAGCGATGCGACCATGAGAACCGCCAGAAGCAGTGCAACAAATTTCTTCATTTTATTAGCCTCTTCCTCAACAAAATAGATTTGGACTTGCGTCCTGTTTGGTATGGTCGTATGATAGCACGCCAAAGCGCGCGTGTCAAGGACTTTTTGAATGTTTATTCGCGCTTTTTCTTCGTATATTCACTATTTCGCCGAATATTCACAGCTTTAGTGAATATTCCGAGCCCCTTTTGCGTTTTTGCACAATCTGACAGCACCGCATGTTTGAAAGATTGACAAATTTGTGCTATCCTTTTCTCATGCATTTTTGAAGAAAAGTGGGAACAGTCTATGGATAAACGGCACTATGTCTATCTTCTGCGCTGCGCCGACGGCTCGCTCTACACGGGCATGACGCCGGATATCGCACGCCGCCTGCGGCAGCACGTGGAGCATCTGGCAGGCTGCGCAAAATATACGCGCAGCCACCCGGTCACGGCGCTGGCGCTGCTGCTGACGACCGACACGGCCACGACCGCGCGGCAGCTTGAGGCGCGCATCAAGCGCCTGACGCGCGCGCAAAAGGACGCGCTCATCGCAGACCCGGCAAAGATCGCAGACCTCTGCCCCGCACTTGCCGGGGCGGACATCCGGCCCGTCCCGGGTGCAGCGCTCGCAGACTACCTCCCCAATGCGGAAAACCCGGCAGACGCCTGAGCGTCTGCCGGGTTTGGAGACTGTCAAAAAGTATTCCTTTTTGACAAAGAGATTTGCGGCCTGACTGCATCGCACGCGCTGTCCGCCTCCGGTGGGCAGCGCGCACGTTTGCAGGCCGAGAAGTATTTTCTTTCGCCGCACCGGCGGCGAAAGGCTACGAGGTTTTTTGATAAGCTGAAAACCCGGCAGACGCCTGAGCGTCTGCCGGGTTTGTCTTGCCTGTGGTTCAGCGCAGGCCGCGCAGCTCCAGATAGCGGAGCGTGAGCTGGACAACGTCGCTGATGTCCATATTGCCGGTGTTGACGCACAGATCATAGCCCTGCGCGTCGCCCCAGCGCTTGGAGGAAAAGAAGTTATAGTACGATGCGCGCTCCTTGTCCACCTGACGGATGCGCTTTTCCGCCTGAATAGGCGTGGTGTTCGTGCGCGCGCTCTCGCGGCGGATGCGCGCCTCCATCGGCGCATGGACAAACAGGTTCACAAGCGCCGCGTTCGGATCGTCGCGCAGGACATAATCGGCGCAGCGGCCGACGATGACGCACGACTCGCGCGCCGCGATCGCGCGGATGACCTCCGACTGTGCCTGAAAGATCTGCACCGGAAACGGCTGCTCGTCAGAAATGACGCCGCCGCCCGTCACGAGCGAATACAAAAAGCTGCCCGGACGCTGCTCCTCATGCGACTGGACAAAGCTCTCGGCAAAGCCGCTCGCTTTTGCGGTCTCATTGATGAGCTCCGAATCATAGCACTTGACGCCCAGCGCCTCCGCCAGCTCGCTGCCGAGCTGACGGCCGCCGCTGCCGCTCTCTCTTCCGATCGTAATCACAAGATTGGCCATAGTAAGATCTCCTCCTGTTCTCATTTGCCAGTGACGACGGCGTTGACGCGCCACTGGTCAAAGCGGTGCAGAATCGCCGCCGCTTCCGCCCGCGTGGCCGTACCTTGCGGGCGCAGATACACGCCGTCGCTCTCTTTCGCGCCGCTGATGAGCGTGTTGGCAACGGCCCAGCCCATTTCGGCCTCCGCCCAGGACGAGACGTCCCCGCCGTCCGGGAACGCGCTCAGGTCGGCGACCGCCATTGTGTTGTAGTCCATATATGCGGCATATCCGTAAAACATCGTCATCATCTGCTCACGCGTGATGCTCACCATCGGTGCAAAGGTCGTCGGGCTCATGCCGCTGACGACGCCGCAGTTATATGCCCAGGTGACTGCATCCGTGTACCAGGCATTGCCCGGCACATCCTGAAACGGCATGGTCATGCCCGCAACGCTCGGCGAACCGTTCATCCGGTAGAGCACTGTGACGAGCATGGCGCGGCTCATCTCTCCATCCGGTGAGAAGGTCATCGTACCGGTGCCGACCATGAGGTCATTGCGCGTGACATAGGCGACATCCTCGTAGTACCACGCAGTGCTGCGCACGTCACGATAAGGATTTTTCCACTTGTCGACCGGCTCGGTCTTGGGAATGTACTCATAGCGCAGCTTGGCGCAGCGCTGGCAGGTGTAGGTGATGACGCCGACGGTCTTTTCGGTCGGCTGCTGCCGCGCAGTCTCGACCCATATATGGCCGAGCGCGGGCACGTAGCTGCTCTGTTCAATATACGTATCGCCGCAGGCACAGGTGTAGCGCGTGTAGCCCTGCTCTTCACAGGTCGGCTCGACCTTCGTGGGGAGGTGATTGTGGATGTGCTCCAGCTTCGGGATCTTGGCATCCTGCCGCTCGCCGCAGGTCTTGCAGATGCGGTGCTTCAGGCCATCCGCCTGATCGGTCTCCTGCTGGTCAACGATCCAGTCGCCCCAGTCGTGGCCGAGCGCCGGCTTGCGCACGAGCTTGACATCCTTGCAGCGGCCGCAGACATAATACTCCGACCCCGGCTGCGTGCAGTCCGGCTCTTTGCTCTTATCCGCCTGAAGCTCGTAGTCATGCCCCAGCTGCGAAAGGATCTCCGTATAGGTGTCGCCGCAGCGCGTGCAGTGGTATTCCTTCAGGCCGGTCGTGGTGCACGTCGGCTCGATGATCGTGGTGACGCCGCTGTCGCCGCTGTAATCATGGCCGAGCACGGGGGTACGGCTGCCCTCGACAATGTAGTGCTCGCCGCACGGCAGACCTGCCTTGTTGACGCAGCGGTACTCGGTGTAGCCCTGCTCGGTGCAGGTCGGCTGGACGACGTGCTTTTTCATGGTGTGCTCGTGGTAGTCGCTCGGGATGGCATACGTCTCCACCTCACCGCAGCGTGTGCAGGTGTGGTGCTTTATGCCGTCGGTGCGCGAGGTGGCCTCGAGATCGACCTCCCAATCGCCCCAGCTGTGGCCGAGTGCAGGCGTTTTCTTCTCATACCAGTAGCTGCACTGCGAGCACATGTAGCGCACATAGCCCGACTGCGTGCACGTAGCATCGTGCCCGGAGGAGACCAGCTTGTGGCCGGTCGCGGGCAGCACGACACGGTCTGTCGCGCCGCAGTCCTTGCACACGGAGACGATGGAGCCGTCCACCGTGCAGGTCGGCTCGGTGCGCGTCGTCTCCCACGTGTGTTTGTTGAGATAGACAAAGTTAATATGGAAGCCCGTGTCCGTGCGCGTGACCTGCGCGTCATAGTGCTGCAGCGTCGTCGTGGTCAGGACATAGGTAATCTCATTGCCGTTGTCATCACGGATCGGCAGATTCTCAAAGACCGCCACACCATCCTCGGGGGCGGACGAGCGGTGCGCAACGACGGCAGCGTCGCTGTTGCGGCTCAGCTCCATGTACACGCTCGACGGGCGATCCTTCGTGTAGAGCTCATCGGGCGCGATCAGCTCATTTGTCCACTCGAACGTCACCGTGAGCGAGCGCAGCTCGCTCGGGTCGGCCGTGCGATAGTGCAGCGTGTGGTTCAGCTGCAGCTTGCCGTCCTGCACATCAGGCAGGACGCGCGAGCCGTCGCTGATGATATATGCCACGGTCGCATCGGACGCTGTGCGCGTCTGGATGTAATACGTACCATACGGCACCGTGCCGAAGCCGACAAAACCATAGGCATCGGACACCGCGGTGCGCTCGATGTGTTCGCCGTTTCCGGCCGTGCCGCTGAGTTCAAACGTCACTCCCGCCGGAACGGGCGCACCGGTCTCGGCGTCGACGGCATAGTACCACGCGACATCGGACGAGGCGCTCAGCGGTGAGGAAGCCGCCGTCGGCTTTTCGTCCTGCAGATAGTCAAACGTGGAATACCTTGCCGGCGACCACGTCTTATTCTGGAAATTCGTGACAAGCTCGGACTTGTCATTATTCGACTTGCGGATCTCCAGCCGCTCGAGCAGCGTCGTCAGATAGGCCGTGCCGCCGCGCGTGACGGTAAAGGAGATATTCGCCATGACCTGCGGCGCCGCCGTGGCAAACACGCCGCCGGCCGATGTCGTGAACGAATCGCTGAACACAAAGTCGCCCGCGTTGTTCTTCGTCGAGGCAGACGACATATTCGGGAACTTGCACCCGTCGGCATTGACCGTCAGGCACTCGCTATCATACAGCACATGCCCCGTGATCTTGTTGACCGAGCCGCTCGTCAGCCGAAACCAATAGGTATACGAAAATGTATCGCCGACATGGAATGTCCGCGTTGCGCCGGAGCGCGTATAGACGACCAGCTCGTCACCGGTATCCGCCGTGGTATCACCGTCGGCGGCAAACGCCTGCAGACCGCAGACAGAAACAAGCATCACCAGCGTCAGCAGCAGCGCCAGAAAACGTTTCATTGCATAACCTCCTCTTTCGGTCGCACCGAATGATACAGGGATAAAGGCTCACGCTTATCATACCAAGGATTGCCGCGTCTTGCAAACAAAAACTGCAGAATGTCTCAAAATCAGAACAAACTCATCTGGCTGCTGTCCGGCATCTCGCCGAGCGCGCCCATATTGCGCAGCTGCTCCAGGTGCGTCTGGCTGACCTTCGGGCAGGCGGCCGAGAGCTCCTCGACCGACACGAACTCACGCCCGCCCTCGCGGCAGGCCACGAGATTCCACGCCGCGCTCTCGCCGAGGCCGGAGATGGCCACGAACGGCGGCAGGAGCTTTCCGTCACGGATGAGAAACTTCGTCGCGTCGCTCTCATACAGGCTCATGGGCGCAAACTCAAAGCCGCGGAGGTTGAACTCATACACTGCCTCCATCGTCACGAGCAGGTCCTCTTCCTTGGCCGTGAGCGCGGGCTTGCTGCGCAGCTCGTTGATCTTGCGGCGGGTGTAGTCGAGGCCGCGCGTCATCATATCGGCGTCGAACGAGTCCTTCTGGCTGCGGCGGTAAAAATACGCGCTGTAAAATGCCAGCGGCTCGTGCACCTTGAACCACGCGATGCGAAACGCCATCATGACGTAGGCGACCGCGTGCGCCTTCGGGAACAGGTAGGCGATCTTGCTCAGGGACGTGATGTACCACTCCGGCACACCGTGCTCCTGCATCGTTTCGACCCAGCCGTCCTGGAAGCCGCCGCGCTTGACCTTGCCCTTGCGCACGCTCTCCATGATCTTGAACGAGAGCTTGGCGTCCATGCCGCGGCTGATAAGATAGAGCATAATATCGTCACGGCAGCCGACCGTCTGGTTGACCGTCGCCGTGCCGGACATGATCAGATCCTTGGCGTTGCCGAGCCACACGTCCGTACCGTGCGAGAAGCCGGACAGCCGCACGAGGATATCAAAGCCCTTCGGCTGCGTGTCAACGAGCATCTGACGCGTGAAGCCGGTGCCGAATTCCGGGATACCGATCGTGCCGGTCTTGCCGACGATCGGGTCGTCATCCGTCAGGCCGAGCGGCGCCGCGCTGCAGAAGATGCCCATCGTCTCCGGGTCGTCGAGCGGGATCTCGCGTGCGTTGACGCCGGTCATATCCTCGAGCATACGGATCATGGTCGGGTCATCATGGCCAAGCTCATCGAGCTTGAGCAGGTTTGCCTCCATGCAGTGATATTCAAAGTGGGTGGTGATGATGTCGCTGTTCGGGTCGTCGGCCGGATGCTGCACGGGGCAGAAATCCGTGACGTCCTTATCCTGCGGGATGACGACGAGTCCGCCGGGGTGCTGGCCGGTCGTGCGCTTGACACCGACGCAGCCGAGCGCAAGGCGGTTCATCTCCGCCTTCGGCAGGGTCTTGCCGCGCTCCTCGAGATACTTGAGCACATAGCCATAGGCCGTCTTTTCGGCCAGCGTGCCGATCGTGCCGGCGCGGAACACGTGATCCGAGCCGAAGAGCTCCTCCGTATATTTGTGCGCCTTGCCCTGATATTCACCCGAGAAGTTCAGGTCGATATCAGGCACCTTGTCGCCGCCGAAGCCGAGGAAGGTCTCAAACGGGATATCGAACCCATCCTTGCGCAGCTTCGTGCCGCACTGCGGGCACACCTTGTCCGGCATATCCGCGCCGCAGCCAAAGCCCGCGCCGGAATCAAAGTCCGTATACTTGCACTGCGGGCAGACATAGTGCGGCGGGAGGGAGTTGACCTCCGTGATGCCGGAGAAATACGCCACGAGCGACGAGCCGACGCTGCCTCGGCTGCCGACCAGATAGCCGTGCTCGAGGGAGTTGGCGACGAGCTTCTGCGCGCTCATGTAAATAACGTCGTACCCGCGCGAGAGGATGTCGTGCAGCTCGGTCTCGACGCGGTCGGTGATGAGCTTCGGCGGATGCTCTCCGTAGATGGCCGTCATCTTGCCGTAGACGAGGTCCTTGAGCTGCTGGGCAGAGTTTTCGATCTTCGGCGGGTAGAGATCCTTCGGCAGGAGCTCGAACACCTCGACGCTGTCGGCGATGGCGTTTGTGTTCGTGACGACGACCTCGTGCGCCTTTTCGGCGCCGAGATACGAAAACTCATCGAGCATTTCCTCCGTCGTGCGGTAATAGAGCGGCATGGGCTTGTCCGCGTCGGAGAATTTCTTGGCCGCCAGCAGGATGCGGCGGAAGATCTCCTGCTCGGGATCGAGAAAATGCACGTCGCACGTTGCGACAACAGGCTTGCCGAGCTCCTCGCCGAGCTGCACGATGCGGCGGTTGAGGTTGCGCAGGGATTCCTCGCTGCGCACGGTGCCGTTGTCGAGCAGGAAGCGGTTATTTGCCAGCGGCATGATTTCAAAATAGTCGTAAAACGAGGCGATGCGTCGGAGCTCCGCGTCACTCTTGCCGCGCAGCACGGCCTCGAACACCTCGCCCGCTTCGCAGGCTGAGCCGATGATGAGTCCCTCACGGTACTCCATGAGCAGGCTCTTGGGAATGGTGGGGTTGCGCTTAAAATGCTCCAGATACGACCGGGAGATGATCTCGTAGAGGTTCTTCAGGCCGGTCTTATTGCGCACGAGAATGGAGATGTGATGCGTGCGGCGCTTCTCCTTCAGGCCGCCGCGCACGAGAGCGTTGAGATCGTCGAGCGTCTGCGCGCCCTTAGCCGCGAGCATGGGCAGGAACTTGTCCATGATGCGCGCGACGACCATCGCGTCATCGCTGGCGCGGTGATGGTTGAAGTCCGGCAGGCTCAGCCGGTTCGAGACCTGGTCGAGCTTATGATGCTTGAGATCCGGCAGCAGATACTGTGCGAGCACGAGCGTGTCAAGATACACCGGCTCAAACGGGATGCCCGCCCGGCGGCAGGCCGCGCTCATGAAGCCGGTATCAAAGTCGGCATTGTGCGCGCAGAGCGGGCGGTCGCCGACGAACTCCAGAAATTTCGGCAGCGCCTCGGAGATGTCCGGCGCGCCGGTGAGCATCGCGTCTGTAATGCCGGTCAGCTCGATGATCTTCGGCTGCAATTTCCGCTTCGGGTCGACGAACATCTGGAACGTGTCGATCACCTCGCCGCGCCGCATGATGGCCGCGCCGATCTCGATGATCGTGTCGTGCTGCGAGCTGAGTCCTGTCGTTTCAAGGTCGAACGCGACAAATTCGTGGTCGAAGTCGAAATCCCGGTCGCCGTGGACGGCGATGCGGTCGTCCACGTCGTTGACATAATATCCTTCGCAGCCATAGAGGATCTTGATATTCTCGTCTGTCCCGGCAACCTTGGCCTTGGACGCGGCTTTCATCGCATCGGGGAAGGACTGCGCGCCGCCGTGGTCGGTGATGGCGATGGCGCGGTGGCCCCAGCTTGCCGCGCGCTTGACGGCCTCGCCGGTCTTGGTCAGGGCGTCCATTGCGGACATGGTCGTGTGCAGATGCAGCTCGACGCGCTTGTCCGGCGCGGTGTCAACGCGCTTCGGCGCGGAAACCTTCAAAATCGAGTTCGGCTGCATGACCATCTCGTTGTCATAGCGGTCGAATGTCATCTTGCCCTGGATTTTGACCCACATCCCGGCCTGAACGCCGTCGAGGATGGGCTTGGCCTTGTCGGCCTCCATGAACTGGTTGATGCGGACGGAGCCGGTGTAGTCCGTGACGTCGAACGACACGACCCAGGCCCCGCGCTTTTTCAGCTCGCGGTGGTTCACGGCAAAGACCTTACCCTGCACGACGACACGGAACATGTCAAGGTTCAGGTCGCTGATTTTGACCACTTCTCCGCCAAACGGACGGCCGAAGATCAGATCGGCGTTGCTGCTGGAAGAATCGGACGGGCCGGACGCGGCCTTCTTTTTCTGCACGGCTGCCGCCGCGACGGCGACAGCGGGCGCATTTTTGATGGCCTCCTGTCGGATGCGTTCCGTCTCGGCGAAGAGCGCTTTGCCCTCCAGCTCCGTCGCAGAGTGGAGCACAAGCGTCTTGCGGACGCCGAACAGCTCCTGCAAAAATGCCTCGCCCTTCGGCAGATGCGGCGCGAGCGCGGCCTTGCCGTTCGCGGCAAGGTGGACGTGCAGCTCGTCGCCGTCCAGTTCCCACTTCGCCCCGGCGAGGATCGCCGCGGCAGGGGAATAGGACCGGATGAGCACCTGCGCCAGATCGCGGAACTCCATCTGAGGGAGCAGCGATTCCGGATAGCGCACGGCGATCGCGCATTCACGCAGACCGTAGCGGTGCCGCAGCGCGTCCTCCACCTCGCGGAGCCGGCGCTGCGCAATGTATACGCCGCTCGCAGCGGTGAGGCGGATGCTCCGCGCGGCCTGATCGACCTCTGCCGCTGTCACCAACAGCTGCGCCAGCGCCTCTTCCAGCCCCTCAGGAGGGATGTATTCAGGAAATAGTACGGGGAAATAAACTTCCTGCATGGATTACCTCGTTCTTATGTAAACTATTTTGCTTGCCCAAAATAGAAGCTCGCACCTTGTAGGGGCCGATGCCCTCA
>ERZ832317.1269-NODE-1269-length-32843-cov-12.906033_pt1 | contig 32843 bp, 52 predicted proteins | sample MGYA00519695_ERZ832317 | MGnify/ENA primary metagenome ERZ832317 (study PRJEB31850, sample SAMEA3708726) | human gut metagenome | biome: human gut; feature: human-associated habitat; material: faeces | place: China | collected 2014 ...
ACCTCACGCCCAGGCAGGTGTACACGCAGTACAAGCGCTTCCTCAAGTCCATCGGCCTCGGCCGCTGCTCCATCGAGGGCCTGCGACACTCATGGGCGACGCTCGCCATCGCGTCGGGCGCGGCCATCGCGGACGTGTCGGTGGCGATGGGCCACACCACCACGAGGATGGTCATAGAGCACTACATGATGAGCACGAGGGCGGTGTCGAAGCGAGCTACGGATGCGGCGGGCAGGGCTATTGAACAGGGGTTGGAGGCGTATGCGATGGCGGCTTAGCTTTCCTTAGGCCACGCGGGGAGGCTGTTCTCCGGCGACCTCGGCCGTCTCTCCATCGACGGGGCGGGCCACATCAAGCTGTGGACGAACGCGGAGTTCAAGGAGAAGTTCGGCGCAGAGCCGAAGGACTGCTTCATCGCCGTGTCGAACCGCGCGAGCGGCTCCTCCGGAATCTTCCTCGCATCGCCGAGGTGGAACGGAGATGCGGTCTTCACGACGCAGATGTCGGTGCAGGACGGCGTCGTCAAGGCGGTCCCCGGCGTCAGCCAGGCCACGACCCCCGTCGCCTACTTCGTGGCCGTGTACTGACGCTCCGGCCTTTCCGCATGCGTGGGGAGCACGGATGGGAGGCGATTCAATAGCTTTCCTTAGGCCGCAAAGCGGATCGCGGTGGCACGGTCTCCGACCTGAACACCATAGAAGGCACGGGATTCTTCGTTGGATGGAATAACCCAAATGCAGCCCCCACTAACGTGTCAGGCGCTCACTGGTATGTAATCCAATCGCAGTTTGACAGTGATTGGAAAATGCAGCTTGCCACATCGCTCGGTGGCGGAGAGATATACATGCGCATTAAAAACAGCGGTGCCTGGCAGAGCTGGAGAGCCATTTAGCTTTCCTTACCACGAGGCGTGAAGATTTCCAAGGACGATACCGCAGTCGAATTCACAGTGATTGCCCCGGCGGGGAACATCGTCAAATTCAGGATGGACTCAGATGGGGTGAAGCGTTTCGTAGATGACGCGTTCACCGGCTCGGTAAGGTGGCAATAGCTTTCCTTAGACCGACACTTCGCTTCAAGCGTAGATGCCGCCGACCTGCTCAGCATAGACCCGGCGAATCCTCAAGACAGCTCCAACCTGGCGCAGAGAATCGCGGTCAACGATTGCTCGAAGCTGTCCAACAGGCCGGACGCCTGGTCGTCCGGCACCGTGATCGCCTACCGCCTCGTCTACCTGATGGGCGGGCACGCCATCGTCCTTCTGATCGAGGGGTTCCCGCGGCATCGCATCTGGATGAACTTCTACAACGGCGGCTCCAAGCGCTGGGACGGGTGGAGCCAGGTGTAGGGTCAGCGACCGAGGTAGATGCCGCACCACAAACTGCCGTCAATGATCGCGTACAGGCCGCTCGGGTGCTCGGGGTCTTTGCCTGGATCAACCCACTTTATTTGCACGCGGCCGTCGTGGTTGCAGGCGAGCTTGCCTAAGGAATCCTGCACGTCCTTGAATTTCGTCGCGACGGCCTTGTTCTGGATGGGGTTGGCCGAGCTCTCGGAGAGCACGGCGTCCACGGTGGTCGGGTCGCCCTTGTCGCCCTTGGGGCCCTGCGGACCCGTCGCGCCGACCTTGCCCTGCGGTCCCGTGGCCCCCGTCGCGCCCGTCGCGCCCTTGGGGCCCTGCGGTCCTTGTAGGCCGCGGATGCACCCGACGTAGGCCCACTTCGCCGCGGCGGCGGCCCCGGCGGTCGTGCAGTGGTAGATGTTGCCGGTCGATGTGTTGAGGTAGATGTCGCCGACGAGGGCGGCGGCGATCCCGGTGCCGGAGAAGACGGCCGGAGTGGTCGAGGTGCCGGTGACCGCCGTGCCCGTGTACCACTGCGATCCGCGGGTCCCCTGGGCGCCCTTGGGGCCGGTCGGGCCGGTCGGGCCCTGCGGCCCCTGCGGTCCGGTCGCGCCAGTCCCGCCCTGGTCGCCCTTGGGGCCTTTGATATTTCCGAGTTTGAGTTTAGCCATAGTCATGCTCCCGTCTTCACATACAGATTGCCCTCGCCGTCCAGCTCCCACGCGGTCGCGGGGTCATCTCCCGGCGTCTCGACGTACAGGTCGCCGTTCGGCTCCACGGAGAAGGTCACGAAGCCGTTAGCCGGGGTCGTGACGCCAGATGCGCCAGCCGGGCCCTGCGGCCCCTGCGGGCCTCGCTCTCCCTGCTTTCCCTGTGGGCCGGTCGCGCCGGTCGGGCCCGTCGCGCCGTCCGCCCCGTCACGGCCGTCGCGGCCGGATGGTCCCGTCGCGCCCACGGGGCCCTGGATGCCCTGCGGGCCGGTCGGGCCAGTGGGCCCCTTCGGCCCCTGCGCGCCCTCGGGGATGGAGAAGTCTATGAGCGAGCCCCGGCCCTCGACCTTGCGCACCTTCACGGACGCCGGGGAGCCCGCCGGGAGCGTCGCCACGTCGCCCGCCTGCACGTCGAAGCCCCTCAGGGCCTCGTCGAGCGCGGTCGTGAAGGTGGAGGTGTCGAGCGGCGCGAAGGGGCTCGCGAAGCCGCAGTACTTCTGGTCGGGGCGCAGGTCGCGCACGGTGCCGCGCCAATCGACGCGGGCGAGCGCGATCTCGTGGCGCGACGCGGTGCGCACCGGCTCGTACTCCTGCGAGGTCGTGACCTTTGCGGTGACCTCCACGTCGCGGTAGGCGCTGTCGAAGCGTGCGGCGGCGATGACGAAGCAGTACTTCTGCGCGGTGATGTCCGCGCGGTCGATGACCTTGGCGCGCTCCTTGAGGATCGCCTGCAGGCCGTCCGCGATGAGGCACCCCGTGTCCACGTAGACGCCCGAGCCGTCCGCCGTGACGGCCAGCTCGTTCATGTAATCGCCGACCACGCCGTCGTGCAGAAGCACGCGCATGACCGAGCGCAGCGTCTCCGCGTTGTAGGCGCGGTCGTAGACGGGAAGCCCGTCGTCGTCCAATCGCTCGACCACCGAGTCGAGCGGGTAGGCGTCAGTGATCGATTTCGGCGTCACCGCCATTGCCTACCTCCTTCCATGTAAGGCCCTCGCGAGCCTTGAGATGTGCTTGTTGCCCACGGTGACCTCCACGGTCATGCCCTCGGGCTTGTGTACCTCTCGGACCTCCTCGACGCGCGAGGCGGCGGTCATACCGACCGACGGCATCTCGACCTCCACGACGTCGCCCAGGTCCCACCAGTCCATGTATCCCGCGCTCACCGACGAGCAGTCGATCGCGAGCTCCGGCATGTGGTCGTAGGCGCGGAGCTTGCCGAGGTTGCCCACGTTCTGGGCGGTCGGCGTCTCGTCCTCGCCGAGAAGCGACGACACGTCCTCCTGGGCGCGCGCCTGCCACATGGCGGATGGGTCGAAGCCCGGCACGGCCACGTCGGCGGTCGCGCTGAGCTTGCCCTGGTCGCCCCTATCGACCTCCGCGCGGGCTCGGACGGTGGAGCACGCCACGGAGTAATCGCCGCTCATCGAGACGCCGAGGACCGACGCCATGGAGAGCGCGAAGATGCACAGCGGGTTGTCCGATTGCGAGCGCGTACGGTCGAGCCCGCCGCGCAGCGACACGGTGAAGCCGCCGCCCGAATCGCGGTCGTAGCTCACGAGCGGCCTGTGCGCATTGGACGACGCGACCGAGTACACGAGCTTCATCGCGGAATCCCCCGCCTTGCCAGTGACCACGTACGAGCGGCCCTTGGGCTCCTCGGTGCCCTCGCCCATGGCGAGCGCGGGTATGTCTGGCATGTGCCACGACTTGAGGGCTGCGGTCACCGCCTGGCGCCAGTTCGAGCCGCGCGATTCCTCGCCGTCGCCGATTTGGTAGCGGTCCCACAGGCACTCGGCGAAGCGCCCCGACAGCTCGCACGACGCGCCGCCCTCGTCCTCGGACGCCCCCACCTTCTCCACCACGCCGACCTCGGCGCGGCCGTCCAGCGTGACGATGTAGCGCCCCGGCCACTCGACGGGGCATGCGCAGGCCAGCGTGACGGCGAACTCGCCGACGTCGGAGAACCGCCGCGTCCATTGGAGGTTGCTGTAGGGGATGTTGGCCGCGACCAGCGCGACCTCCCCGCCCTCCCCCACGCGGTGGAGGGAGAGGATGGGGTTTGAGAGGTTGCTGTTCGTCATAGGCTCGCGTACCTGTTCCTGATGGTCGGCACGACGCTCATGGCCGCGTCTCCGAACGCCGCGCTCCACGAGAGGTCGAAGTCACCAGGCTCGATGCCCGTGGCCAAGGTGGAGCCTGGTTTTGCCAGGTTCGACACGTTCTTTCCATTGAGCGTGATGAGCGTCGGTCGCGTTGAGAAATCGACTGTGAGCACGTCGCCCGCCCTCATGGAGACCTTCACGCCGAAACGGCAGACCTCCACGCCAGTCGAATCCGTGATGGACACGGACGGGTCGCGCACCTCTCCGCTCGCGGTGATGTCGAAGCGCGGGTACGTTGTGGTGCTGCCCGAATTGCGCATCTTGAGCGTGCGGCTCACGACGGAGGCGACCATGCCCGCGATGTGCGTCTCGGGCTCGGGCGCGATCCGCAGCATCGGCTCGGGCGCGACGCGCCTGGCGAAGCTCACGAATGGGAATCCGCGCTTGGCCCTGCCCTCCACGATGTTGAAGGAGTTCGACTCCTCGCTGTAGAGGTACGGGTCGAGCGCGAGACACGTCCATTCGAGCCGCTGCACGTCGCGGAAGTTGTCCACGGTGAGCGCCATCGCGTAGTGCCGCGCGCGGAAGAAGCGGCTGCGGCCCTCGGCGGTGACGGATACGCGGTACTCGCGGCGCGGGATGAAGAACGCCTCGGCCTGAGCGCGGAGCGATGCCAAATCGCCGCCAGCGAAAGCGCAGATGGTGCGGTCCAGCTCGGGCGCCCGCTCGGCCATGAGGTAGCTGCCGTCGTATTGCGCGTACGCCTGCGTGGAGACGGTCACGGGGACCGAATCGAAGCCCTCGAGGCCGTCCTGCGCGAGGTGCCACCGCGAGCCGCCGCCGATGGAGAAGACGGGGTTGGATTGGCCTCGCCCGTCCTCCCTCGTGATGCTGATCTGGATGTCCCTCATGCGGACTCCTTAGTAGTCGGCCGCGAAGCCGTAGCGCTCAGCCATGCGGACGGAGCGGGCGACCTCATCGGGGGACTTTACGGGTTGGTTGAAGGTGAAGTTCTGGGTGACGCCGCCACGGCCCTCGGGCATGTAGCCCTCGGTGTCGAGGCGCGCGTTGAAGTCGAGCACCGGCTTGCGCAGGGCTCTCATGCCGTCCTCCACCTCGGCCAATGCATCCGGCATGGCGCGGTGGAAGCCCTCGCCCAGCGCCTCGGCGATGGAGATGCCCGAGTAGAGCACCCAGCCGTGGCCGCTGAACGGACCGCGCTTAGCGGGTGAGAACGGGAAGAAGGAGCGGATGTCCTTCAGGCCCTTCTTCACGGCGTCGATTGCGCCGGACACGCCCTGCCTGATGCCGTCGGCGAGGCCGCGGAGCATCGACTTGCCCGATTCGACGAGCAGGCTGCCGAGGTCTCCCAACGCGTCGAGGACGCGCCGCGGGATGCCCTTGACGAACCCCACGGCGGAGTTCATGCCGTCGCTCACGCCATACAGGAAATCGCGGCCGGCATCGATTGCCTTCTGCCTCACGTTGTTGGCGAAGTCAGACACTTTCTGCTTGGCGCTGTTGAGCCAGTTGGCGATGTTGCCTGGCAGGTTCGCGAACCACTCCTGCATGGCCTTGATGCCGTTAGGCACCGTGACCGTGAAGAACTCAACGACCTTGCCCCAGACCTCGGTCGCCTTGGCCTTGATGGCGTCCCAACACCCGTTGATGAAGTTCCTGAAGTCCTCGTTTGTCGCGTAGAGCGTGGCGATTGCCCCGACGAGGACGCCTATGACCGTGGCGACGGCAAAGAAGGGGTTCATGTTCATGACCGCGTTGAGGATCATCTGCGCGTTGGACAGGAGCGTGGTGACCCCGGTCATGCTCGCAAGCCCGAGCCGCACCGCCCCGATGAGGTCGGAGAGCGCCATCGCGCCCTTGAGCGCGAGGAACCCGCCGGCGACGGCGCCGACCCACGGCGCAAGGTCCTTGAGCGTCTGGAGCATCGGGTCGATTTTGCCCTGCATGTCGGATATGGCTTCCTTCGCGCCGTTGACGGCGTCGTTGAACACCTGCGACATGCCGGGCGGAAGGTGCTCGGAAATCGCCGTGAGGAACTTATCGACGACCACTGGCGCCTGCTCCTTGAGCGTCTGCCCGAGTGTGCCCAGGATTTCGCCCATCCTCGGGATGACGTTCCCGGCGGCGGTTATCACCGTCTCGACCAGCTGGTCCGTGAGGACCTTCATGTCGGCGTTGTCGTTGCCCAGCCCGGTTACCCAGTTGTCCCACGCGGCGCTCATCGCGCCGACCGAGCCCGAGATGGTGCCCTCGGCCTCCTCGGCCGTCGCTCCCGCGATGCCCATCTCCTCCTGGATGATGTGGATTGCCTCGGTGACGTCGGCGAAGCTGTCTATGCTCAGGTCGGCGAGCTCGCCGTTCGCCCGCTTGACGCGGTTGGCGTCGGCGATGAGCCGCTCCATCTCGCCCTTGGTGCCGCCGTAGCCCAACTTCAAGTTGTCGAGCATCGTGTAGTTTTGCTTTGCGAAGCCCTGATAGGCGTCTTGGATGGACTGCATTGAGCTGCCCATCTTGTTCGCGTTGTCGCTCATGTCGATGACGGCCTGGTCGGCGTACTGCGCCGCCTTCTGCGTGTCGCCGCCGAGCGACTGGAGCAGCGAAGCGCTGAAGCTCGTGACCTGCTCCATATATCTGTTCGCCGACAACCCGCTCGTCTTGTACGCGTTGTCGGCGTACTTCATAACCGTGCCGCTCGCGTCCTTGAAGAGCGTCTCGATGCCGCCCGCGAGCTGCTCGTAGTCCGCGTAGGCGTCGAGAGCCGCCTTGCCGAACGCGGCGACCGCGGCTGTCGAGAACGCACCCGCGATCACGCCCCTGAGCTTTCCGAAGGTGGAGCTGATGCCGCTCTCCACGCCCTTCTGGAAGCCCTTCATGCTGGGCATGATCGTCACGTACGCGGAGCCGATTTCGGTGTTAGCCATTGCTTGCCACCTCCGTTCGTGGCATGGAGAGGAGTGCGTCGAGCTCCTCGATTGTCATCGCCTCGCCCTCGAGGGCGCGCCTCCGCGGCTTTGCGAACGGGCCTATCGGTTCGGGCCTGTTGCGGCCCTTCGAGCCGTCCTTCGTCCTCTGCCATACGAGCACGTTGAGCGCGTTGACGGCCAGCGCCATGAGCGTCCTGTCGAACGTCCACGGCCCGTCGTCGGAGTAGATGCGCTTTACGCGGGACTCCCCCGGCAGCTCGACGAGCAGCTCGGCGGCGTGGAGGGTCGAGTACGCCTCCCCCATCTCATCGATGTTGAGGCCGTAGTACTGCTGGAAATCGGCCCGCACGGCGCCCCCGTGCTCTTCGAGGGCGCGCGCGAGCACCGCTAGTTTTTTGCGCCGACCGCGTCGAGGAGCCTCGCGCAGAACGCCACGAAGCGCTCTGCGTCGCAGAACCCGTCCTCGTCGGAGAGCTGCTCGATGGCGCTTTCGCGCTGGTCGCCGAGCAGGAAGTCGAACAGGGCGATCGCGGCGAAGCTGTCGCCCGCCTCCACCTTCGCGATGAGGCTCATGGCCCGGTAGTCCTTCACGCGGCGCATGTCGATGTCGATGGAGACGCCGTCGACGTCCACATGGCGGACGTAGGGCTTCGGCTTCGCCGGCTCAAAGTCGAGAACGTCGCCGTCCCCGCGCTCCATCTTCTCCGCCATCTCGCGCAGCATCTCAGGGGTGATGTTCTCCATGTCCATGCCTACGCCTCCGCCGTGAGGCCGGTGATGGCGTGGTACTCGTACATGGTGTTGCCCTTGTCGTCAGGCAGGGCGGCGAAGGTGAGCTCGCGGCCCATCGGGTCGGAGCCGTTGAGGGACGCGTCGCCCTTCTCGGTGAGCTTGGCGCGCGGGATGACGTAGCGCGTCACGGTCTTGGAGTTCGGCACGGTCTCGATGACGATGGGGCACTCGGGCAGCTCGGCCGCGTTGTGGGTGACGGTCATCTTGCCGGCCTCCACCTTCACGTTGGCCTTGCCGTATGTCGCGCGCATGACGGTCGGGTTGATCTCGATGGGCGTGAAGGTGAAGGACTCCTTGTAGGAGGTCTGCGCCGTGTAGACGGTGTCGCCGCCCCAAGCGGTGACGTCGCTGGAATCGCGCTCCTCGGTGATGCTGATGCCGTCCTCGGAGCAGTAGCCCATGCACTTGAACTTGGTGTCGAGCTCGGTCGACGCGTCGGTCGGGATCGTTGCGCCGGCCTCGGCGATGAAGGCGGCGCCGGTGACCTTCGGCTTGCCCACGCCGACGTTTGTCGCGTCGTTGGTGTTCTGTACAGCCATATCGGCTCCAATCATTCTGTGACCAAATCGGCCGTGAGCTGGTAGCGCGGCGATTTGGATTCTGTGTCTGGGAAGTTGTACGGGCCCGTGATCGAGACGGAGCGCACCTGCGGGACTTCGGCCGTGAGGTCGAGCATCAGCGCGTCGCGCAGGTCGAGGGACAGCTCCTCCGCCCTGGCGCGCGTCCCCGCGTACACGTCGAACGTGACGGACGGGCGGTCGATGCCGATTGACGGCGAACCGCCTACCCGCTCGAGGGCCACGAACTCGCTTGGCCGCTTCGACGGGACGTCGGCGGCGCACTTGACGCCGATCGCGCTCGGAATCCACTTGACCAGGGCCCTCTCTATCGAGAATCGCGTCATTTGGTCCTGAATCTCCTGATCGCCTTGATGAGGCTCTTGTGCTTGGCGTTCGAGTTGATGGCATGGGCGCTCGGCGTGTACACGATTCCGTGGACGCGGTTCTCGCCCGGTGCCGTGTTGCACGCGTACCTCGCGGTCCCGAACGACTCGGCTGCCGTCTTTATGCGCTCGGTGCGCACGCGGATCATCGCCTCGCACTGCGGGCCGTTCATGATCTCTCGAGGGGCGCGCGTGTTCGCCTTGAACATGACGCCGTTAGCCGTCATGCCGCTCCACCTCCACGCGCAGCCACCATGCCGTGGGGCAGTTCTCCACGCACGGTCTCGGGTCTCCAATGACCCGGTAGCGCCTGCCGCGAATTTCGACCTCCGCACCACGCAGGTCGGCGTCGTACGGCTTCGGGAAGGCGAGCGTGTAGGTCACGGCCACGCCATCGGGCCGCATCGACTCGACCGCGTCGGCGGTGGCGCCCGGGCACACGAGGACGTTGCGCACGGTCTCGCGGCGCTCGGTGACTGTCGGGGAGCCAAGTTCGTCCAACGCGCCCTCGTCCATGTGGATGACCTCCACGCTCTGCCCCCTCAGCAGTCCGCGCATCATCGCGCACCGCCCGTGAGGTCGCAGAAGCCGACCATGCCGCCGCCGATGCCGAGCGCGTCCTTCTCCACCTGCGTGAGGTAGAGGTCTCCGTGCGGGTTGGCATAGGTCACGCTCGCCGTCATGCCGATGGCGCCCTCGCTGTACTGCGAGATTCCGCCCATGTCGGCGGCCGCCATCGCGCGGTTGACCATCGCGCACGCGGTGGAGGTCAGCAGCGCCTCGGGGGCCGCGCCGCCCGAGAGCATCGAGTCGATGATGGCCGATGCGTCCTCGAGCAGCACGGTTATGCGCTTCTCATCGTCGGCGTTCGCGTTGTAGCGGGCGGCGTAATCGTCGAAGAAAGCGTATGCCGCCATTGCGAGGCCCCCTTAATTAGAGGCCTTGGCGCGAGCGGACGCGGCTGCGGCTGCGTCCTCGATGGTGCCCTTGACGATGTAGTTAGTAACCTCGGGAAGCATGGACACGCCGGACAGGGCGTGGGTCTCCGCGGAGGTGCGGGCGTAGTTGGCCACGTGGTGAACGCCGATGAGGCCGCCGTCCTGCACGGTGTAGGACAGGCCCGCCTGCGCGAGGGCGCCGAAGTCCGCGCCGTAGATGTGGATGTTCTCCACGGGGGTGGCGTAGATGGTGCCCTTGGGGACCTTGTTGGTCACGAAGATGTCGGTGACGCCGAGGAAGTCCTTGATGTAAGTCATGCCGAACACGGTCTGGGTCGTGATCGGCGCGGTGGCGAGATAATCGGCGATGTCGTTGCGGTTGACGAAGTGGACGATGCGCGCGGTGGAGTCGTTGTTGTCCTCCAGCGCGTTCTCGAGCGCGGCGTCGACCTGCGCGAGCGCGGCCTGCAGGCCCACGCCCTTGGCGGTTCCGGTGCCCTTGCCGAGGAACGTGAAGAACGCCTTCACGATGTCGGCGCGCATGTCCTTGCCCATCTTGTCGTCGGTCTTGAGGACGGCGTTCTCGAAGCCGGCCTTGAGGATGGACTGGCGCGTGGTGAGCTTGCGGTAGGGCTTGGTCTCCAGCTCGCCGATGGGGGTCTTGGCGACGGAGTACTTGGAAAGGGGCACCTCGTCGCCCTCGTCGACCTCGGCGGTGTTGAGGGAGCCGGTGACCTTGTACTGGTACAGGGCGGTGCCGGCGTTCATGGTCTCGACGCCGAAGATGCCCAGCACCTCCATGAGCTGGTTGACGTCGTGGGTGAAGTTCTCGATGAACTCGACGTCGAGCGCGGTCACGACGTCGGCTGCTGCGATCTGGTTCTCAAGTGCTGGCATTGTTTTTCTCCTAACGGTAGATGCCCGCGTTCTCGCGGCGCGCCTTCATGCGGGCGCGTTGGTCCTTGATGGCGCTGATGGATTCCTTCGTGACGGGCGGCGCGGGGTGCGCCCCGCCGTCGGGGACCTCCGGGTAGAGGTGGAGGGACTTGACGTAGGCGGACAGCGCCTCGGCGGCGCCCTCAAGCTCCTCGGCGGTGTCGCCGCGCATGAGCTTCAGGACGTCGGCTGGCACGTTCGCCTTCTCGGCGACCTCCGCCACGGCCTGCTCGCGCTCGCGCTCGGCCTTCATCGCCGCCAGCTCGGCCTCGGCCTTCTCGGCCTTCTCGGTCAGCTCGGCGAGCTTCCCGTCGGCCTCCTCGGCGTGCTTCGCGGCCTCGTCGTAGGCCTTTGCCTTGGCGTAGTTGGCCTTGGCGCGGTCCTCGTGCTTGCGCGTCTGTTTCAGCAGGTCCTCGTACTTGGCCTTCCAGTCCTCGGTCTTAGCTCCGTCGCCCTGCGGCTCGGTCGCGTTGCCCTCCACCGGATCGGTGGCGGTGGAGGTGGTGTCCTCGGCCATGTGGCCCCCTTCCTGCGCCGTGCGGCGCGTCGTTTTCGCCCGTGCGGGCATGAAAAAGCCGCCCTGATGGACGGCTGGATATGAAAAAAGCCCACCGTGCGGCGGGCGATTCTCCGATTGGTCGCGCGGCGTTGCGTGTCTACCGCGCGTGGCGCTTTGCGTTGAGCGCCCTGAACGCCCTCCCACGGGGCGAATCGGCATGAAAAAGGCCCCTTGCGGGGCCAGGTGCATTTTTTGAGTTCTGCCACGGCTATGAGGCCGTCTAGCGCAATTGAGCAATCGGCTAGGCGATGACCATGGCAATATCATCGTGATGAATCAGGTAGGTCAGCGGAGCGCCATCATCGAAGTCTGAATGATCATCGGGCTCGAACTCATAGTCCTCCCCGCTTTTCCAGATTTCCACGACGGTTCCCTCGGTCCCGTCTTTCAGCCTCACAGCTGAGAACATCTTGACTTCCACGATTTCACCCCTTTCGTTTCGCGACATAGATAGTCGTTAGTTTCATTTTATCCCTACCTGGTTCCTTCATCCAGCCCACGAGCACTCGGGCGGCCTTTCCATTCTTTCCGATCATAGTCATGTCGGTTGTGTAGCTATCGCCGTATTTTCCCGAATCCCTGAACATCGGTTCATGCTCTCCGACCCATCGGTAGACTTGGCTCATGATCTCCCGCGAGTCTTCCTCGGTAAATCCAAGGGCCTCTTTGAAGGCTATGGCCTTTTCCCTGCCCTTCGGATGGTCCATGTTGAGCGCATACTTGGTCAGCTTCGCCTCTGGAATCGTGAAATTCTCTCGACCGCGCCATTCTCTGTGATACGACATCGGGTCGTATCCCTCAACGCCATCCTTATCCCATGACGCGACAATGCGGCAGTCGCAGTTGTCGTGGTAGTGCCCAAACTCGCCAGCGGTCTTTTTCGAATGGTACACGAAGCCCCTGCCAGCGAGCATCAGACAGAACTTGCACGTCTCGCCGCCGCTCGGCACACGGGCGAATCTCGGCGAAAGGGGGTCGCGGGCGGCGTTTTCCATCATCGTCGTTCCGGCGGCGCGCTTTATCTCGTAGTCGACTCGCGACAGCACCAAGCGTTCGAATGCGTCATAATCGCCGCCGTTTACCTTGTCCACGAATGCGCGAATCGCGCCCTCCGTAGCCGCTGCGTCTCGGTCCGCCGTAGCGGCAGCTCCAAGCTTCTCGCCGACGGCTATCTCACGCGCCGCATCGAAGAAGTCCGCCGCCGCCTGCCCCGCCGCCAAGCCGTAGTTGTCCAGCACGGCATTCACCGCATCAACCACGGCGTCTCGGCACGCGGGCACGTCGTTCCAATCAAGCTCCTTGAGCACGCGCAGGACTTTCGCCTTCGCGTCGGCGGAAATGCCGTTGATCTCCTTCGTCAGGTAGTCGAGCGCGGCGCGCGGAATCTGCGCCATGGCTTAACCCTCCACCGTCTCTGAGGTGGTGGAGGCGGGCTTGGAGCCTCCCATGATGGCGAGCAGGGCGCGTTGGTTCTCCCCCGCCTTGAGCTGCGATGCGATGCTCTCCACCTCGGACGGTGTGAAGCCCTGCCCGCGCAGGAACTCACGCGTTTGGGCGAATCCGTCGAGGACGCCCGCGATCTTCACGTAGGCGTCGGCGGTGGAGGCGAGGGAAGGCCGCATGGGATTCTTGAAATCCGGCATGACGGTCAGCTGCTCGTCGGTGAGCGCATCGAGCGTCTTGTTCTCCGCGACGGCCATGGCCATAAGCGCGACGTTTCGCATGCTCTCGCGGTTCGTCTCGATGCAGTCCTCCGCCGCCACGCAGATGTCCTCGCGCTGAGCCGCGATGGCCTCGGCGCTCGCGGGGTTGTCCTGCACGATGCCCAGCGAGTTGAGCGGCACGCCGGTCGCTCCGCTGAACAGCTTCGCGTACGTGGCGATGCTGTCGATGTAGGGCTGCGGCGAAGCGGCCTGCAGGCGCTTGTAATCGGGGGCGTTGCCGTCGTTGTCGCGCGTCGCCATGAAAAGTGAGGTGACCATGACGGAGAACTTGCTGCCGCTCATGGCCTTCAGCTGGTCCTCGGTCACCCCCGTCAGGATGTCCTTGGGTGTCGCGTAGAGCGCGCCGCTCACGGCCATGTAACGCAAGGTTCGCTGCACCTCGTCCACGTAGTAGCGCACGGCGGGCGTGATGCGGGTCTGGCCGAACGGCTTGGTGCCCGTCGGGCGGAAGCAAAACGCCTCCATCATGGGGCGGTCAAGCGGCGTGGGGTTGCTCGTTGCGGCCCACTTGCCAGCGCTGTATTGCGTGATGACCACCACGCGCTTCGGAAGGTGGAGGTTGACCTGCACCGGAACGGGCACGTCGCGGCTCCACTTTGTGCGGCGCGAGTCCGCGACGACGAAGCCCGCCGCGATGCGCTGCTCCGCCACGTCCCAGATGGCGGCGGCCGTCTCGGCGGTGTGCGTGCGGACCGCCACCGACTCGCCGATGCGCTGGATGGTGGCGAACATGCAGCCGTGGACGAGCTCGCTCGCGACATGGCGGTTGAAGTTGGCACTCAGGCCGTTCGCGCGCTCGATGCGCTCGAGCGTCGCGTCCTTGTAATCGCCCGCGAACGTGAATCCGCTCATGCGGACGCGCTCGGAGACGCTCGTGACCGCCTTCGCGGCCCAGTCGCAGCGGGTCGGGATGTCGACGGTCTCAGGGATGTTGTCGATGCCGATGGAGGGCGTCGGCTGCTTGCACTCGTAGTACTGCCCGAGCATGTGGTTCGTGCCCTGGCGCTTCTTGTAGACCTCCACCAGCTGCTCGAGCGCGGTCTTGGCCCCGGCGTCGAGGCCCGCAGCGTTGGTGATGTTTGCGAGTTCTACCATGCGATCAGCAGCTCCCGTCGTTGGTCTCTATTCGTTGTCATCGCGCCCCAATACGCGAGTGCGGCGGATTCGATGAGGCAGGCGTCCGCCGTGTCGGTGGACTCGAAGCCCCAGCCGCCGCCCGTGCCGATTCGGCGCTTGGTGCATTGGGTCGCGGAGTCGTTCAGCGCGTCTTGCCCGAAGTGCTCCACCGCCCCCTCCTTCACGTCGTTCGCGATGCGCGAGAACGCCGAGATGGCGTCGGCTGTCTTGGGCCGCAGTATCTCGCGCGGGGACACGCCTCCCTCGTCGATGAGGCGGTCGTGGAGGTTCTGGGCGTTGCCCTGGCCGTCGATGACCATCAGCGCCACATCGTCCTTGCGCTCTGACAGCCAGCGGACGAGCCACGTGATGCCATCGCCCAATGTGAAGTGCCGTATGACCTCCACGTAGCCGGGTCCGGTGTCCGGGCGGACCGCCACGGACAGGCACCCGGTCGCGCCGTCCGGCGAGAACTTGACGGCAAACGCCTTCACGCCGTCCTGCGGGGGCGCGGCTGTCGCCGCCTTCGCCCATGCGGCCGCGTTGATGGGCCTCTCGGCCTTGCCAATGGTCTCGGGGTACCACCCCAAGTGCTCCATCGCGAACTTCTCGGCCGTCATCGACTTGGAATCTTTGAGCAGGGCGCTCTCGAGCAATTGGTATCCGAGCGAGGGGTTCGTCGCGAACCACAGATCGCGGTCGCCCACGTCTTCCGGCAAATCGGGGACTCCCCACTCGTGCATGCAGAAGCCGCGCTCCGGGGACTCGCGCACCATCTTGCGCAGGCGGGTGAAGACCTCTCCGGCGTTGACGCGGTTCGGATCGGGAACAGTGCCCATGAGGATGGTCTGCGGCGAGCCGTGCGGCGCCGCCGAGTTGAGCGGCGACAGCGCGGCGTCCTGCTCGTCTGTGTAGTCCTGGGCCTCGTCCACGACCACGAGGTCGAACGTTCCGCCGCGGCCCATCTGGGTCGAGCTGCCGCGGGTTCTGAACTCGATGTGAGCGCCGTTCGTCAGGTCGAGGACCATCTGGTTGGCGCTCGTCGTGTACTTGTCGATGAGGCGGTTCAGCTCCGGGAACCTCGCGCGCGGGTCGTTCTTGCAATCGCCGAACTTGGCGCGCAATCGGTCGAACGCCTTCTTCGCCGTCTGGTATTCCTGCGCCGTATGCAGTATCCACTCGCCGCGCTTCACCAGGCCCCACGTCTCGCGCGGGTCGCACACGCCCGTCTTGCCGTTCTGGCGCGGGACCTCGAGGACGCACAGCGAGTTGAGCAGCCTACCGTCATCGTTCAGCGCGAGCCAGTCGTTCAGGATCGACGCCTGCCACGGGTGCGGCGGCATGCCGTAGACGCGCGAGAGCTCCACCGCCTGCCTGCCCTCGGTGCGGTCGTAGCTGTCGCACCACGAGTAGGTCGGCGTCTGGCATCCGCGTCTAGCCATCGGCTGCGCCGTTCAGGATCTGGTCGAGCGGGGTCGCACCGGACTTCGCGGCCTCCGCGTCCTCGAGCGCCTTCAACCTATCGATTGCCTCGAACATGCCCGTGATGAGTGGCTTCATGTCGCGCCCAGATTCGGTCACGTCGATGACCTCGGCGTACTTCTTCACGGCGCGCCGCGTCACGGCCATCTCTCCGCCTTCCTCCCACGCCTCCACGAGCGAAGTGGGGGTGGAGGGGATGGATTTGGTGCGTCCCATGCGGCTCACCGCCTTATTCGTAGATGTGGATTTTGATGTCTAGGTGTGGAGCTGCTATGCCCCCGGGGTCAGGAAATGGGGTACCCCGGGGACGGTGGCGTGGGCATCTCCAAGCTCTTCGAGCAGGCTGTCGCTCTTCAGCGCGTTGCACCCGCAATGAGCGAGCCTCGCGTTGCCCATGTCGTTGATTCCGCCTCGCGCGAGTGGAACCACGTGGTCAACAGACGGGTAGCTCGGGCCTGCAACAAACCATCCATCGTATGTGATTTTGAAATCGTTCTTATCGATGGGCTGACCGCATAGATAGCAGATGCCATCATCACGATCGATAAGCTGCGTTAGCGATACGCCATCCCCACATACCAAGCGCTCGCGCCTTCGATGCCTTGAGTTCCTTCTGTGGTATCTCTTGGAACATTCATTGCAGCAGAACGTCGGCGAATCGCTGAAGTACCAAGGGTTTGATTCCCTGAGCTGCCTGACTGTGAACACCTTGCCGCATTCCCTGCATACATGCTCGGCGTCGAGCCAATGATTGACCTCTTCGTCGCGTTGCTTCGCCTGCAGGAACAGGTGGAACGCCTTTGTGAGCCGTCTGAATTTCTTTCGTTGCGCTGATAGCTCTTCCGTTTCGTGGCGCTTGCGCTCAACTCGGATGCGTTCGCACTCCGGGCAATGCGGCTCATGCCGCATGTCGAGCGTGCGCTTGAACACATGCCCGCAGGTCTTGCATCGGAGCGTGCTCTGGAGGCGCTGGTTGGATTCAAGCACCTCGAACTTATCGGCGAGCCAATCGTTCAGCCGCTTCAACCGCGTCGCCTCGGCGTCGCGCGAGCGCTTGGCGTTGTTGCGGGCCACAGCGCCGCCGCCTTTACCCGGCGCATGGCCAAGTTGGCGGAGATGCTTGCCGACCGTTTCATGGCACACGCCGTACCTCTCCGCGATCTGATAGGACGATTCACCGCGCTTCGTCAGCTCGAGCCATTCGCGCGCGGTTTCTTCGGTAATTCGCTTCGTCATTATCTGCACCTTTTTTCCTGCACCTAACGAGAAAAGCCGTCCACCCGGTGCAGGGAGTGAACGGCTCATCCGTGATATGTGATGCGGTTAGCTGGACCGCCTATCACCAGTTTCTTGAGTTATTTAGCTCAACCCGCCTAGTCGGCGATCGCTTCGCCCCCTTCGCCGCCGAGCGCGCGAACAGCACGAACTCGGCTGGTGAACGCCATGCACCGAACGCGGAGCGCGCGGCGGTCGCGATGGACTGCACGCGGCACACGGGCTTGTCGCCCCGCCACTGGTTGCAGCAGCGGTGGGCTGCGCGGACGTTGGCCGGGTCGATCGCGCTGCCGCCCTTGGAGATGGGCGTGATCTCGTCCAGCTCCAGCGCGTACGGATGGCGCGCGGGGTAGGTCGGCGAGATGGGCAGTCCGCACATCCAGCAGCGCTGGGGCTGCGACGCCATGCGCTTGCGGAGCGCCGAGCGCGCCGAGTAGTTCGCGTATCGCGGGTTACTCGACGGCATGCGGTCACCCCGCTTCGATTGTGATTGTGGAATGGGCGGCGGCGCGGGACAGACCAAGAAGGAGGTGTCAATGCGTTGCACGAGAAAGGAGGAAAGAGCTTTGCGCACCCGCGCTTCGCCGCCACGTTATTTATATCGCGGATTGCGCGGGTAGTTCCGTATAGCTTCGTATCATTGCGTACTATTTCGTACTATCTGAAATCAGAAAAGCGCAGCCTGCCCCCTGCCCTCGCGCGCTGCTGCCAAGCCCACGAGGTCGACCCAATCAAGCGCGGCGGAGCAGCATAACTTGGCATACGACTCCGAGATGCACAGAGATGATGCGACCGTGTACCACTGCTCACAATCGCAGAACCGTAACTCGAGCACGTCGCCCCAAAACGCATGCTCGGGATTCGCCGCGCGGATGCCGGAGCACACGGCGCGTGCGTCCTCCACGATTGAGCGCAGCTCCGTTATCTCGGATGCGATTCGCGCCTCCGCATCAATGCGGGCATCCGTCATGCGCATAACGTCGTGGTCCCCGCCGTAGGACTTGCCGATCGCGTCGTAGCGCTGGGCGCGGACGCCCTCGCGCGACCTCATGGCCTCCACGCGGGCGAGGCACCCGTCGATTCGGCGCTGCGCTGCCCGCGCGTTCTCGAAGTACTCCCGTGCCGTCATGTTCCTCCTTCACATGCTTCTAGCAGGTCTTTTATTATACGCCTTGTAAATGAAACGCTTCAATTCGCACATATGGGAAAAGCCCGCGATGCAGAAGCACCACGGGCTGAAATCATTCTTGGATCACCCTCGCACCGCAGTTCGGGCAGTATGCGAACGCTCCGTTGCCGTTAGCCTTGCGCCAGCTCTGATGACATTCGGAGCAGGTGAATTTACAGGGAACGGTGGATATGTTGTGGCACGTCCGCTCGCGCTTCGGCTCATAGAATCGGCACCCTCTCGGGCAGGTCCGGCAGATGATGCCGCGCCGCTGGCGTAGGTACTCGCGGCAGACCTCGCCGTGGATACAGGCGGTCATTGCTGCACCACCTTCGCGCCGCAGAACGGGCAGAATTTAGGAATCCTAACAGGGTTAATGGCGACCATCTCGCCAAGTCCCGGCAGCAGTTGGCGGTGCTGCTCAGATCCGAACACGTAGCCGCATGATGAGCAGGATTTGGTATGCATGTCCTGCGTCTGGCTGAGTGCCCGCATCTCTGTCACCACTCGGCACGTCCGCTCCGGCTCCGGCTCAATCAGGTCGGCGAGATACTGCACCGCCACGGCGCGACCTGTGCACTTGAGCAGGTCCATGAGCGCAGGCCAGGACGGGTTCGTGCGGCAGGCCATGTCGCGGAGCTTGGCGGCGACCTCGCGGCGCTCGTCATTCGTCGGCATACTCGACTCTCCTTCCGCAATAGGGGCAGAACTCGTAGTCCTCGCCCCAAACGCTGTTGCAGGACTTGCCGCAGCGGGAGCACTCGTAGGTCCTCACGTGCGCATTGGTTTGGCCGCCCCACGTCAGCTCAAGCTCGCACGTCTCGTCGGTCGGATCGATAAGGTCGGCGAGCTTTTCGAGGACAACGTAGAAGTCGTGGTAGTCCTCGAAGCCGACCACCACCTCGGCAAGCTCGTCGAAGAACTGCTCCTTGTACTGGATGGAGCGGCCGATGGTCAGGTTTCGCAGATTCTCCGCGACCTCGCGGCGCTCTTTGTCAGTCGGCATCGCGCTCACCGTCCCTCCGGTTCCACGCGTAGACGGCGTTCTCCCGCTTTAGCAGGACTTCCGGCCCCATAGCACCGCAATACCCGCAGTACACATGCCACGTCGGGATGGAGCCGTCTGGCTCGCCGTCGACGTAGCGGTAGATGCCCCCGGCATCCTCGATGAAGAGGTTTCGGGAATGGCCGCAGAACGAGCAGGGCTTAAGCTCGGCCATCGTCACCACCGCCAAGCCCGTCAAAGATGATGTCCATCTTCTTACACGCCTCGCGGAACGGCTTGCGGCGGGTGATTGAGTCGTAGACGCGCTTGACCGCCATCTCAACTATCTCGTCATGCCTCTCGTCGATGATCGCGCCGACCCTCTTATCGACCTCCTTGTCGATGATGCCGCGCCAATCGACCTCCCCTTTGCTGTAGCAGCCGTAGGCGCACTTCCTCGGCAGCGCCTTGCGCGCCTCGTCGGTCAGCTGCTTGATGACCTCCTTGTAGGCGTCGCGCTTGACCGCCTCGGCGATCGCCGCGTCGTCGAGGTTGATTCCAAATTGAACGATGTGCTCCATCGTCATACCTCCTTGTAGTGTTCGCTTCTGTCCCCGCGCTCGAAGTAGCGGCAGTCCCCGCCGTCATCAGGCGCGACCGCCAGGGCTTTCGTCGGGCAATGCATACAGGCGTACAGCGGGTATCCCTCGGGTACGGCCTTGACGCAATTGCGGATGAACCTGACGCGCTCGGGCCAAGGCGCGAAGTGGATGCAGTCGGCGCAGCGCTTATCCGTCATAACGCCCTCGCTTCCTGTTCCGCTCCTCGCAACGCGCGAGGTACGGGGTCAGATCGGTCACGCCCAGAGCAGCCGCCAAGTTGCAGGACGCCTGGATGGTGTCGGCGATCTCGTCAATGAGCGGCGTGGCGTATCTCTCCATGCTCCGGTCCTCGCACATCGTGGGGTCAAGCGCCCCGACCGGTGTATGCTGCCACGCGCCGAACACCCCGGCGGCCTCCTCGAGCACCTTGAGCGCCTGGGGCTTGGTCGGCGCGACGTGCGGGAAGGCACCGACACTGCCGAGCTTGATGTATTGCATTTAGTCCTCCTCAAAGACGATGGTCCCATCGTCGTATTCCGATTCGAGCCATGCGAGGTAGTCTCGAACGCCGGTGAAGTCCTTGATGATCCGTCTGCGCATGGTGACCGTCATCATCGGCTCCGCGGCCCACACTTCAACGCGGATGGGGTGGCGGAGGAAGCGCACCTCCATGCGCGACGCGGCCTCGGGAGTGCCGAAGTAATGCTCATGGTTCGTCATCCATCCACCTCCTCGATCAGAAATTCGATGCACTGCCTGCACTTGCGCAGGTCCTCGGTGCCGTTCTTGCGAGACCAGCGCCACAGGTACTTGAACGCGCAGCCCCACCAGTAGGAGGCCATCGGCGACAGCTTGCTGCCGTTCATCGCGGCCTTGAGCGCGTCCTTGGCCTCGATGCCGCCCGATGTGTAGTGGGACGGATGCGACACGGCGTCGGGTTTCGCAGTTGATTTCGCAGTAATGTCGCAGTCTTGTCGCACCTCGGTCATTCGCCCTCACCCCACTCGTATGTCATGCGCACTATGTCTCCGACGCGCGGGGCCTTCTTGACCGAGGTCGTGAAGTACATGCCCAACGTATCGGGGCCGACGGTGACGCCGACGGTCAGCGGGGTCCCGTCGCCGCTTTTAGTTACGACGCGCACCTCGTGGACCGCAAGTTCCATGACGTTCTTCATTCGTCCACCTCCACTCCGGCGAGCGCCTTGGCGCGGCGCACAATGTCGGACTTCATGCGATTGAGGCAGTTGTACCTGCCCGAAGGGCACCCGCTGCAATTGAAATCATTCATGCCGAAGTACATGCAGACATCCTTGCCCGCGTCCTCCTCAAGCCGCTCCCAGCTGTCGGGGCAGGTGTGGGTGATCTTCTTCGGGTCGATGTACCAAGTCTTCCCCGCTTCGTCTTTCAGCGTCACAAGTAGTCCGTACAGGCTGTGCTCGTCGAAGCCTGCCACCGTAGCCTTGCGCATTGAGCCCATGGTGCACAGGCTCCGGTACCACACCGTATCGCCCACCTTGATCTCCACGCCATCGGCGTCCAGGACCTTGGGCGCGGGGCGCTTGACGCGCTGCCCCTGTTCGTACTGGTTCGACCGGCACTCGTCATCGCAGAGCACGAAATAGCCGTCCATCGCCGTGATTGACTCGACCTCTATCTCGGTTTCGTCGTTGTACGCCGAGGAGTAATGGACCTTATCGCCAGGCATCACGAGCTCGCCGTCCTCGAAGCGCGGCCACATGGCGAGAATCTGGCGCTCGCGCTCGGTCAGTTTGCACCACTTAGTCACGTGCGCCGCCTCCATGTCCTCGCACACCCTGCGAGACTTGGCCATGTTCCTCTTGTCGAACTCCTTTGTCATTCGCCTCTCCTTTTCCTAATCCGTTTGAACCGCTCGTCTCCCGCCTTGCGCATGTCCAGCACCTTGCGCTGGCAGGCCCATTCGGAGCGCCCCATCAGCTCCGACGCCTCGCGCATCGTCATGTGCGTGCGCAGTTCGGCGAGGCGGTCTATCTCATCGTCCGTCCACACGCGGCTGCCATCGGCGCACACCCCGAGCTTCTTGGCTCTGACCACCACAGCGGACACCGTGCGGCCCAGCACCTTGGCGATACGCTCGACCGGGGCCTTGCCGTAGGCCTCACGCAGCAGGTCGTCCTGGACCGAGGTCCACGGCTTGCGGTCGTTGGTCAGCGGCCATGCTGCCTCCATCAGTACTCCTTCCAGTACGCGCAGGAGTCCACCTGCATGTCCACGCGGGCGCCCTCCATGTAGTCCACGGCCTCCGACCACGAGTCGAAGTCCTGCGGCTGGCTCTTTAGCTTCACGTCGCACAGGCCCATGTCGCAGCATTCCTCGATGCAGTGGCGGCACCACATGCACACGCGGTCGCGGTCGGGCTCGCCGTGGGCTGCGTCCACCTGCTCCGCCGTCACGTTGTCGGGCAGGTTGAAATCGCCCATCTTCCTCCTCTCCGCGCGGCACCCGCCGCACAGCCGACTCCACGGCGCTCCGTGGTAGAGCTGCCCGCAGGCCGCGCACTTTCTCGCCCTATGCGGCATCGGTCCACCCGCTCACTTCTTCGACGCGAGCGCCGCGCCCTCGGCGAAGCCCTCCGCGTAGATCGCGTCGCGCTCGCCCTGCGACAGCCTGCGTCCCGCCTCGACCCCGCTTGCGTACCCGACTTTTCGGCCGCGCTCGAACGCCTTGTGGCGCTCCACCTTCAGCTGGCGGCGGTTGTCCTCGATTCGCTCTTGCTCGGCCAAGTCGATGGCGCGCCTGTGCTCGTTCAGGTCGTTCATCAGCTCTTCCAGGCTCTCGGCGATGATCTGCGGCGCGCCCATCAGAGGCCCCCGAGCGCTCGGAAGCAGACGAGCAGGACGAGCAGCGCCCCGCCGATGAAGATGAGCGCGGTCGTTATCGACGCGATGGCGTAGACGATTCGGTCCTTTATGTTCATAGTTCAGCAAACTCCTTTCTGCCGATTGTTCTGGAATGCCGTTTAGAGCGTCCGAGACCGCGATAGCGGCCTTTTGACCGCTATACCCTACTCAGTGCCCAGACGGCTAATTCCAGGGCCTTATAACGGCTCCTATCCGAGCTTCACGCCCGTCCGCTTGTCCTGCATCGTGACGGTCACGTACACGCCGTCGTGCTTGGCGAGCGAGTAGAAGATGCGCCGCAGCCCGAGCATGCGGTCCATCGCCGCCTCCTCGTCCTGCGTCCGCGCCACCGCGCGGTAGGCGGTGGGGTCGGGCGCGCCGCTCGAGTTGCGGTAGCCCGTCGGGTCCTCGTACATGGGGCCTCCTTTGATTTGGTTGTTAATTTATTGGTTGGCTAAACCTGCTTCTCCGCCTTGAGCTTCCCCCAGACGGTTGTCGGGGTACCCTTGCAGCCGCAGCTTGTCGTGTTTCCGGCGCGGAGATTCCCGCCCTGCACGATGACGCGCCCTCCGCAGACGCATTCGCACAGCCAATACGCGCCCGATCGGTGCCCCTTCGGGTGTGCGCGCTTGATGACGGTCAGCTTTCCGTATCGGTTACCGGTTTCATCAATTGCCTTCGGCATATGAACGCCCCCTTCGGTTCTATTGTGGTCTTGTCGGGCGTAACGCACGTAACGCTTCTCGCGCGCGCGATATATATCCTCTATATCTCTTAGAGAATAGGTATTGGAGCCAAAATCAAACGTTACAGCGTTACAACATGCTTATAGCTGCTGTTTTGCTGTAACGTTTGGCATTTCGTGTAACGTTACAAAGCGCCTTCATCCGTTACAATCACGAAGCTTCGCGACACTTTCCCGCTCTGTTCGGACCTTTTCGCCTTGATTCCTAGAGTTTGTAACGTTTCGAACGTTTCAAACGTTACAGATTCCTTGACCCTCGTGGTCCACGTTCTGCGCGCGAACGGATTGCGCTCACCGCTGTCGTAGCACCATTGCCTATACTCGTCGTACACGTCTGCGACGATGCGCCCAACAAGGTCCTCGCCAGTGATCCCGCAATCGAAAAGCCAGCGGACCACGCTGTCGTTGTCCTGCCTGACTTCCTCTATCTCCTCCACCATGTCCTTGATGGGCGTGAGGCCGCCGCGCTCTATCAGCTCGCCCAACGCGAGCAGCCCGAGGGCCGCGCCGCGCTTGAGCACCTCGGGCTTCGCGAGCTTCGCCGCCATGTTCGGGTCGTAGCCCGGAAGCCCCGGCGCGAACCTGTTGCGGAACGGGATGAAGGCCAGTCGGCGGAAGATTCCGTCGGTCGTGTCCGACAGCCTCGGCACCGCGTTCATGGAGAAGACCATCGACGCGGTGGGGCGGAACTCGTAGCCGTCGCCGTTCTTCACGTCGGTGTAGATCGCGTCGCCAGTCACGAGCTTCTTGAACATCGACAGCTCGTCGCCCTTCAGGAAGCCGTCCGGAATGTCATCGCCGAGGTTCGCGAGCTTGCCCACGACGCGCCCCGCCTGGAAGCGCTGGCCCAGCGTCGCGATGTCGAGCGACGACACGTTCTCCGTCCCGAGGATTTGGCGCAGCCAGTTGAGGTACGTCGACTTGCCGTTGCTCGCCTTACCGCTCGCGCCGCCCGCCCTGCCTATGAGCATCGGCGATTGGCTGAGGACGCGCTTCGAGCACATGCAGGCCCCCATGACCTCCTTGAGCGCGGCCACAACGTCGGCGTCCCCGTCAGCGATGCTGTCGAGGAAGGCGTCGGCCTCGTTCGGGCCGATGGTGAAGTCGAGCTCCACGGGCAGCTTGTTGGTTATGTACATGCTGGGATTCGGCTCGACCTCGCGCCAGTCCATCACGTCGAACGTGCAGTTTGCGAACTGGACGTAATGCCGCCCGTCGAAGCTGTTGTCCGCCGAGACGTGCGGCGCCTTGTCCATGATGTAGCTCATGACCTCGGACTTGTCCGCCTTCTTGGCGTTGTCCGCGATCTCGAGGCAGCACTTGCCGATGGCATGCGAGCCGAACTCCCAGTGCTCGCCCGTCCAAACCGCTGGGGCTCCGTCGATGATGCGCGCGAGGTTGCGGTCCATGACCATGCGGGCGAGGACGTTGGAGTTCAGGCCGCCGCGCGAACCGTGGAGCGGCCCGTGCCGTGATTCGAGTTCCGCGATGTCGGCTGCGGTGATGCCGCCGTTCCTCGCGTCGCGCTCGGCGTTGCCCGGCTCCTTGCTGTTGATGGAGCCGATTAGCTTCTCCACCTCCCCCTCGGGGAGCGGGGGGCGGCAGATGGTCGCGTTGAGCGAGCGTATGAGCGTCGCCACCTCGTCGTGTCCCGTGCCGCGCGAGAGGAACGAGCGGCCGAGCGAGAAAAGCGTCTCGTTTCGGTTCTCTTTTATCTCTGACGGGATGCCCGTCTTCTCGGCGTTCCAGCCGTCCCCGCGCTTCTTGGTCTTGGACACAGCGCGGATGAAGTCGTACACCTTGTCATCGGCGTCGGCCACGTCCATGTCATCGGGACTAATCGACCACTCGTAGCAATCGCCGCAAGGGTGGAGCGACGGCGGAAGGACGACGTACCCGCCGTTTCCGCGCACATCCACGCCGATTTCCCCGTTCGCGGAGTTGCGGATGTCCTGCCCCGCGCGGTAGAACAGCTGCTTGCCGCCGCTGCCCGTTATCTGCGTCCACGTCTCGGGGAGCTTGCCGTGCTCCACCTCCCAATCGCGGAGGAAGTGGAGGCCGTTCGCCTCGTCGCTGTGGCAGTCGAGGTCGATCGCGATGATCCCGCCCGACACCTGGCCGCAGGCCATGCCGATGTTGTAGGACGGGTTGCCGCGCTTTCCAGCGTGCTCGCCCTGTCCCCACCACACGTCGATTTGGCCGGGGTTGTCCGTCCAGTCGTTGAGGCCGCTCTTCGTGACCGGTTCCTTCTTGCCGACGCCGAGGGGGATGATTGCCAACCCCCTTTCCACGTAATCGTGCGCCGCCTCGGCCAGCGGCGATGAATAATCAGTCATATGGGATTCCCATCATGTCGCAGATGATCTGCGCGGATTTGGATTTGGAGCAGAACACGAACTTCGCGCCGTGGTTCTCCTCGAGCTTGTCGAGAATCTTCGCGAGCCTCGCGCCGTGCATCGGCGTGTACTTGCGCGTCGCGCACCTGTCGCCGCCGTTCGGGTCGCACTTGCGGCATTTGCGGCAGACGTAACCAGACCAATGACGCAGGTTCTCACGGTCGTTATACTCGGGGTGCTGCTCGATGAGAACGACGAGGCGGCAGCCAGAAGCCGCCGCCCTGTCTATCTCGCGCACGAAGCGCGCGTGGTCCTTGCCGCAGTCCATCGACAGCTCGTCCACGTCCTTCTTGGTGTCGATGAGGATGTTGCTCGGGGCGTAGGCGTAATCGCCCGCGTCGAGTTTGACAGCGACGGTCTCCACGCCGTGCTCCGCGAACCATCGGTTCTTCGCGTTGTGCTTGCCGAGCTGCTGCCGCGTGTCGATTCTCAGCGGCGCCGCCATTACATGAACGGCACGTCGCCGGTGTACACGTCGCCCACGGGCGCTGCGGCGGTCGGCTTGCGCCAGCCGTTGTCCTCATAGGCGTCGATGGTGCGGCCGGATTCGCCCGCTCGCTCCATGGCCTTGCGCTTCTCATCGTCCTTGAGCATGCGCGGCTTGGGCGTCTCCGCCCCCTCCACCTCAGCCGTGGAGATGAGGCGGTCGGGGCGCGGGTTGCCGAGCTTGAACTCGCCCGACTTCTTGTCGTAGTACTCCTCCTCGCGGAAGGTGCAGCCCACGACCTTGCCGACGAGCATCTGGTCCTGGCCGCCCATGATCGCGGCCTCGGCGTCGAACCCCGTGTTGGACTCGGTGAACATGCGGAGGTTGCGCTTGAGGTAGCCGAGATTCGCGTCCTTGTAGCTCAGGATGACGTGGTGGCTCCACGGCTTGTCTGCGTAGAACTTGTCGGAGAAGTAGCCCTCGAACTCGCCGACGCAGATGTCGAGCAGCACGTCCAGGTACTCGCGGTCGGCGTGGTCGATGACCTCGGTCACCTTGCAGGCGTAGGCGCCGGGCTTGAGCTGCGGGAAATCGCCGCCTCCTACGTTCTTTTCCTCGATGTTGTTCAGGTTAATTGGTTTCATTGATGCTCCTTACTTTGAGACGCCGTTGTACTCGTCAATGGCGTCGATTACGGACTTGATGTCGTTTGGAACTGTGTCGGTCTCGAACAGGCCCATGGGGGCCTTTGCCGTTGAGTTCGGGTCGCGCGTCACGAAGACGTACTCGCCGTTGATCACCTTGGCGTTTAGCACCGTCGTGAACTTTGATTCGAGCACCAGCTTGTCGAGCTTCTTTCCGCTCGTCTTGATGCGGGTGAACAGGGCGCCCGATTCGTCGCGTTCCGTCTGCGAGTGCGCGAGGAATACCACAGTCAGGTCGTCGCGCATGGTCAGCGCGTAATCGACGATGCCCCAGACCGCCCACGCGAGGTCGGCCCACTTGTCATAGCCCTTCGTGTCCTTGCGGGCGTACTCGTCCGCGACCATAACGCCGTTCACCGTGTCGATTACCACGGTCTTGATGTGGGCGAGTTTCGGGTTCGCGTTGATGAAGCGCAGGCGGTCGAGGATGAGTGCGTTGTCATCCATCGCCACGTAGTTGTGGTTGCCCTCGTTGTATTGCGCCTTCCATCCGCGCCAGCTGAGGCCCTTCTTGTCTGCGTCGAAGATGTACGTCGTGGAGGGGTCGAGGTTCCGGAGACTCGTGGTCTTGCCGCTGCCGCTCTCGCCCATGATCGCTATGAGATTGGCCATCTACTCCTCCCCCATCCCGAGCAGCCCAGCGACGGCCGAGGGAAGCTCCCCCGCCATCGCGCGGGCGACCTTCAGGCCGTCGACCTTGAGCATCGTGCCCTTGTAGTGCTTCGGCTCGTCGACCTCCACCATGGCGCAGCCGTCCGGCAGGAAGCCGTAGTCCGTCGCGGCGTTGACGATGGCCTCCTGCAGCTTGATGCCGCAGATGACGGTCATGAGCACGTCGCCGCCCTCGTCGGTCTCGCGCAGCCACTTGACGAGCTTCTTGGTGTCGGTCACGCGCATCTCCACGCCCTGTTTCGGCTTGGTGAAGGTCAGCGACAGCGTGCCGACCTCCTGCTCATGCAGCTTGAGCTTCACGCGGTCGGCGCCCGTGGTCTCGTACAGCGCGATCATGCTGTCATCGATCTCGGTGCGGAGGTTCGAGCCGCCCTTGGGCCGCGTCGTGATACGCTCGTTGGCCGCGTCGGCGATTGCCTTCCACAGCGCGAGTTCCTGCATTTCCGTGAGTTGCATCTAGCACCACCCCATGATCATCGCGACCTCGCACAGCAGGATCGGACCCGCCGTGATTGCGGCGAGGGCGATTGACTGCGACATCGTTAGTTTTCTTCCATCCATCTGTCCACCTCGTCCACCTTGATGCGATATCCCTTCGTATTTCCGTTGGGCATGACGAAGGCCAGGCGACCGGCGTCGTGCTCACGGTAGAGCGTCTGCTTGTTCAAGCCCGTGTATTTCGCCGTCTGCGAGACCGTGTATGCCATCTGCGGTGGTAATCCCGCGGCGACCGCGAAGGCGAGCGCCCTGCTGTTCAGTCCGTCTGGTACCATGTGGACGACCTCCTTTCTAAGCTGTTTCTGGTAGGTCATTTGCCCTTGTGAGCGTTGCCGCGCTCATGAGGGCTCTTCTTTGTTTACTTACCGACGATGGGCTGCGAGCCCTCGGGCACCACGACGAGGTTGCCGTTCTTGCCGATGCTCTTGAGCGCGTCGATGTAGCGCTGCTCCAGCACCTCGGGCGTGAGCGACTGGGTCATGATGGCGTTGGCGTCGGCCTCGCCCTGGGCCTCGATCTTCTTCGTCTCGGCCTCGACCTTGGCGGTCTCCTGCGCGTTCAGCGCCTTCTGCTTGGCCACCTCCGCGCTCTGCGCGTCCGCGTAGGCGCTCGTGATGGACTTCGCGTAACGGATGTCCTGCACCTGCACCTGCTCGACGATGACGCCCTTGCCCTTCCACTGCTCGGCAAGAGCTGCCTGCACCGCGTCGGTGAACTTGGCGCGGTCGGTAAGCAGGGTCAGCGTGTCGTACTTGCCAGCCACCTCGCGGGCCGTGGCGCGCAGGTCGTTGGAGACGTAGTTCGTGACGAACGCCTCCTGCGTGCCGTACTCCGCGTAAAGGTCCTCCACCTTGTCGGCGTCGAGGCTGTAGATGACCTGGATGTCGATATTGGCCTTGGTGCCGGAGGCGTCGTTGATCGAGACCTCGGCCCCCTCGTAGGAGCCGCCGTCGTAGGCGTATTTGGAGTCCTTGAAGAAGTTGATCTGGCGGTTGCGGATGTCCCAGCAAATCGCGTCCTGCCAGGGGGCCTTGAGGTGGAGGCCCGCCTCGGACGTGTGCCCGGCGATGGAACCGCCGAAGTTGCGGAGCACGACGGCCTCGCCGATGTCCTGCGCGTAGAAGCTGCCAGTGGCGATGACGATGCCGCCGATGACGACGGGCACGATTCCGACCTTCGGGCTTATCAGGGCTGGCTTATCGGGCTTGCGGTAGCACTTGCCATTCTCGTACCTGTCCAGCTCGCGCTCGTACGCCTCCTCCTCGCGCTTGTTGCGCTCGCGCAAAACGACGGCAGCGATGCCGCCCATGAGGCCGAGGCCCGCGCCGATGATGATTCGGATCATGTATCTCCTTTCAACGGTTGTCTTACATCTGCCGCCACTTCGGTTCGGCTGGCGGCCCACCCGCCCCACTCTCCCAATCGAGGATGTCATCGCGTGAAGCGCTCGGTCCTTGCAAGGGGTCGGGGCGTATTCTCTTCTCAAGGTTCCTTCCGCCCCACCGTCGAGGCCACCCCGAATCTCGTCTGGAGACATGTGGTAACGGCGGGATGGCCTTGGTGGAGGGGCGGGTTTGCGAGCGACCCCGCGCGGGCACGGCTGCCGTTCAGCGTGCATGGGCCGTAGAGGTTTACTAAACGAGTCAGGCAACCAGCCGTGTCCGTGCGGAGCGCTCAAATGCCGTCTTAGCGGATGACGGCGACCGTTCAAATCACGCCGAGCACGAGCCGAGCATCGCAGCGAGCGACAGCGCAAGCCATGCGACGCACGCGAAGAACGCGTACTTGAGGGCGCGCGTGGACGGCCTGTCCGAGGACATCATGAAATCGAGGTCTTCGAGCAGCCCGTCGATTGGCCTGGCGGGAGACCTTTTGCGATGGTTCATGTGCCCCTCCTATCCGATGACCTTGATGACGTGCTCCGGATCGACCGCGCGCGCCTTCGCGCGCAGCTCCTCGGCCTCCATGAAGCGCAGGGGATCGTCCTCGTGCTCGAACGCGCGCTCGATGAACGACTCGACCGCCGCATCGGCCCTCTGGCGCTTGGTCGGGACGTCGCCGTCGGACGCAAGCAAGTAGTCAAGACGAAATTCGGGCATAAAACGCTCTCGAATCGCCTTTGCCTCATCGACCGTCATGGGGATTCGCTCATTGCACTTAAGGCAGAAATTGTTCTCAGACATGCCCAGGCTCTTGGCGACCTGCGCTTGGGTGATCCCCTTGCGTCGCATCTCTGCCTTGAGATTCTGTAATGCCATAAACACCTCCTTATGGGATTCCGTACATTCTGTAATATATACGAGATTCCATAATTTTGCAATAGCATTGCGGAAATTCGTTATGATATTCAATAAGTGACAACCAACGTATCTTGTTTCGTAATTGCGAGGTATCACATGAAACGCATCGAAGACGAAATCAAAGAGATCATCGATTGTCGATATGGAAGCATTCCGAAGTTCGCCAAGGTAATCGGCGTCTCCCCGCAGACCCTCTATACAGCTCTTAAGAAGGGCCTGTCAGGCGCATCGGTGGCAACAGTCATGCCAATCGTCGCCGAGCTCGGCCTAGACCCTGTGTGGCTTCTGAACAACCGCCTTATTGAAAAAGATAATTTCACGCCTGATTTTGTAGACATACCGCTCTACGGCTCCATCGCCGCAGGCACCCCAATCGAGATGATCGACGTGGACGATACCCATCCGATCCCATCCGAGGTTCACGACAGGTTCCCCAACGCCTTCCTACTGAGGGTAAAGGGCGAGTCCATGAACCGCGTGATACCGAACGGGTGCTACGTGCTCGTGGACCCATGCGATACGGTCGATGCCGAGATGCAGCCCTACGCCGTCTGCGTCAACGGCTTTGACGCCACGGTGAAGCGCGTCCGCACCCTGTCCAACGGTTTCGAGCTCGTGCCAGACTCCACCGACCCCACCTACAAGCCGACCGTATACGACTACGGCGAGCCTGATACGGAGACGGTCACGGTCATAGGCCGCGTCGTTTGGTACACGCTTCCGTTCGAGTGGAGGTTCTGATGGACGGCGATTTTAGTCACATCGGCTCGACGGCGAAGGGCCTCGGCGATGGGATAGAGGCGGGGGCCCGGGGAATAGACAGGCTCGTCGCGCGCCTTGAAGACGTGTCCGGGCACGCCCTCGCCCCCGCCAAGGAGTTGCTGTCGGGGCCGCTCGCCCGCCGTAGGGCGGAGTCCGCCGTGAGCATCTTCGAGGCTTCGGGCGCGACTCTCGCCGAGGCGGACAGGCGCGCCATAGCCTACTCGGCGATGCGAGGCCTGAAGGGCTTCGAGAACGTCCAGGAGACATTGGCCCTTGTGGACATCGGCGACGGCGCGCCCATGGACGAGGTCGAGGACGAATGGCTCTCGCTGTTCTTGGATTGTGCCGAGAGCGCCTTTTCAGAGTGGAAGCGGAAGTTTCTCGCCGGGGCGGTCTCCGCGAAGGCGAAATCCCCGCATGACATACCGCTCGGGTCGCTCCATGCGATCGCCCGCATGGAACACAGGGACATGGACGCCTTCGAGGCGGTGTGCTCGGTACGGCTCGACGAGCCGCACTTGGAGGGCGTCCCGGTGATCCTGTGCCTCGAGGACGATTTGCTTTCTCTCATCGGGCTCGATTCGGAATCGGTCATGCGCCTATGCGATGTCGGCGTGCTGAGGAGGGCGCCCTCCCGCATCAGGAAGAGCGTGGTGACGGAGGAATGGCTGTCTCAACAGGGGATAGAGCCAGACGCCAGGAGGCAGCACCCCATCGCCCAGAAGGAGGACTATTCCATGGAGGCGGCCGTCAGGTTCTCAACGCGGACGGTCGTCATCCCGCCCATGCGCATACATGTCAGCACGTACATGGGCTGGGAGACCGATGTGCTCATGGACTTCGGGGAATTCGAGTTCACGGAGGCCGGAAAGGGGCTGGCGGCGATCGCGGACGTCGAGACCGCCGGCTGCGTAGAGGAGTACATGGTCAAGGGATACGAGGTCGTGTCCGCGCGCGAGGAGCGCGAGTTGTCCGACGGCCCGTTCGCCAAGCGCGACTTCGAGAGGACGGTCAGAGAGATCGTTAACAGGGATATTGGCTGGTAGCGCACAAAGCCCCTCCACCCATATAGATGTGGAGGCGACCCGTCCTATTCCTTCCAGTACCCCGCGAGCACAGGCGAGCCGAGCTCGTCATCGTCGGAGGCGTATGCGGTGAACGCCGACCCGAACGGCAGCAGCCGGACCATCACGCGCTCGCCGAGGGCTCCGTCCTCGACCTCCACCGCCTCGATGCGCAGGCTGTCCCCGCGTTCGAGCGAGTACACCACGTCGCCGACCGCCAACGGCTCTCCGGTCCTCGAATCCATAACGTTCGCTTTCATATGACCGCCAATCGATAAGGAGCGCTTATGAACAGATTCATTATAGAAGATGCAGCTAAAGACCCCAAGGCGCACCTCGACGCGTCGATTCTCTGGCTACGCGACCTCGGCGGCGGCACGGTCGCGTCAGACCTCAAGGCGAATCTCATGCGCACGCTCGGAGCATCGACGGATGCCGAGTTCAAGAAGGTCGAGAAAAGGCTCTCGATGATGGGCGTGACGCTCGCATGGCGTCGCGGGGGCCTTCCGCACCACGGGAACGTCGTGGCGGCGTTCACCACGCGCGACCTCATCGAAGAACTCGACGGGCGCGAGGGAATAGAGAACCTGCTCGTCCTCGGGTGGTCCCCGAACGACTATTCCGCATGGATGGACGAGCGCGATCCGACGCGCCTGCAGATTCGCGAATAGAAAAAGACCCTCCACCCCATACGGTAGTGGAGGGAAAGTAAGGAACGACAGGAAGTGATCGGCTTGGATTGCAACGTAATCAAGAAGCGCAGCACGCTCTT
>ERZ832317.1271-NODE-1271-length-32790-cov-16.580907_pt1 | contig 32790 bp, 32 predicted proteins | sample MGYA00519695_ERZ832317 | MGnify/ENA primary metagenome ERZ832317 (study PRJEB31850, sample SAMEA3708726) | human gut metagenome | biome: human gut; feature: human-associated habitat; material: faeces | place: China | collected 2014 ...
TAGAGCGTCGCATTGGTAGTGCGGAGGTCACGGGTCCGATTCCCGTCAGCAGCTTCATTGAGAAGAAGCGCAAATCCTTGAATGAAAGGGTTTGCGCTTTTTTGTGCTATGGTGTTACAGTGTTACGGTATTATGACGAATGTATTGTGATGGAAGTCTGGATGAGGGGGAATATACGGTTGAGGCGTTAATGCTATCTCGTGGCCAAGGGGGAAGTAGAAAAACTTTTCTCGTCCTGCGGGTCTCAGCGATACTTTTTCTATTCTGGGACCCGATTTTTGCTTCTATACGGGTCTGGTTCGCACTTTTTCTCTTCTCAGACCCGGGGTGCTCTTCTCTTCTGGCATTATGTCAACCTTTTTCCATTCTCTACGGGTCTGACACGCGATTTTTCTATTCTGGGACCCAATTTTTGCTTCTATACGGGTCTGAAACATTCTATTTCCATCCTGAGACCTGGGTTGATTTTCCATGTTACTCTGGGACTTCGCCTTTTCCTTCTATCAGCCCCGGATTCCAGTTTGTTTCACGATTCTTCACACATTTTTCAACACTGCTTCATACCTTTTTCACATTTATCCGGTATCTTAATCATTGTCAAGAGGAAATCCCCATTGACACAATTTCTTTTTCATAATATGGCCGGTAAGTACCCCACATCTTACCGACTTCTCCTTCTTTTTATAAAATGATAAACGTACAAAACGCCTCACCATCCGGTGAGGCGTTTTGCGTATTCCTGTTGAATACCCAGATTCTGTCAACTTCTCCTTTACTACATGCGATTCATCATCTTAATGTGTGACTTGAACAGGGAATAATATTTCATTCCCTTGTCTTTGCCATAGTGCCCCTGCAATGCTGCGCGGAGAGAATTGAGATTCTTTCGCTTTCCGTTTGCCTGATAGAGGAATCCCGAAAAATCTTCCGGCGGTTCCTTTGCATATTCACTGTGGTCAAAAACCATTTTGCAGTACATGTCAAACTTTTCTTTTAAGCCATAAGCCGGAAGTTCTGACCAGTAAGACGCATACTCTGCATTCGTCTTCAGTTCCTGATACAGCCGCTTGCCTTCTTCCTCGCCGAGAAGCGCAACCAGTGCATTGTGAAAATCCACCAGATTTTCCTTGCTGATGCAAGCACACAATGTCTTTAAAATTGCTCTCTCTGCATTCAGATCCAGTCCAAACTTCACTGGCGCTTCGCTCTGATCCGTGGCATTTGACACACTCTGTGGATTCTCTGACATTTCTTCTTTCAAATCCATCATTTCTGTCATCTGTCCGGATTGTTCCTCCGTCAGATCCGGCTTCTCATTCCCTGCGTTCTGCGTCTTTGCTTTGTCACTCTTCTGTGACTTTTCCGAACGATCCGGTTCTGACATACGCTCAGACTTTTCTGCTTTCGCTGACTTTCTTGACCGTTTTGCCCTGCCAGTCTTCTCTGCCGGCTCAGCCTTCCCGGATTCCTCTGCCAACCCAGCTTTTTCTGCCGATTCCGACTTCCCGGATGTCTCTGCATCCTCAGCCTTCCCGGTCACTTCCGGCTTCCCGGATTCCTCTGCATCCTCAGCCTTCCCGGTCACCTCCGGCTTCCCGGATTCTCCTGCCAACCCAGCGTTTTCTGCCGGTTCAGCCTTCCCGGATTCCTCTGCCAGCCCAGCGTTTTCTGCCGGTTCAGCCTTCCCGGATTCCTCTGCATTTCCAACCTTTCCGGACGCTTCCGGATTCCCGGATTCTCCTGCCTTACCGCCGGCTTTCGACGGTTCTGACTTCTTGGATGACCGTGGCTTCTTTGACTGCTCTCTGCCACGCTCTGCTTCCGCTTCCTGTCCAGTCTCCCGAACCTGCTCTGCTTCCGCTTCTGAGCCGCTCTCCCGAACCTGCTCTGTTTCCACTTCCGGACCAGCCGCTCTGGTCTGTTCCTGTTCCGGCTCTACTGCTGCCCCGGATTCCTTTGCCACGCGCTGCTTTTTCTCTGTCAGCATTCTGTGGCATTCCTTTCCGCTTAAACGGCTCACAGGCATTTTCCGCGTTGACCAGTAGCGCACCGCAGCGTCAAATCCCGTATCATTTGATACAATGACATACTCCCTGTCCGCGTTCTGGCTCAGGCGATAGCCAAGTTCCGATACCAGCTGGAAATCCAGCGCATTGCTTCCCTCAAAACACTTAATAAAGTCTGCTTCCTTTTCCGTCTCCTTGAGCATCCTCACATTTTCGTAATTCATATGCGGGCTCTTTGTCGTATAAAATACAAGAACCTCGTCATCTTCCTGCGAGGATACCAGAAGCGGCACCCATATATCTCCTACATTCTCACTGTCAACCAAATAAATTTTTCCCATTCATTCTCCTGCTGACAGAATCCTTTTTTATTGTACCACATTCCGCTTTTATACTGCAATGTTGTTTTTCCGCTGACACTTCTTCACTTTCCCGTGTTCTGTTTTTATAAAATATCGATGTACTCCCCCGCAAGCGCCTTGTTCATGCTGCGCACCGCACAGAATTTTCCGCACATGGAACAGGTGTCCTCGTGCTCCGGTTTGCGGTCCTCGCGGATCTGTTTTGCGGTCTCGGGATCAATCGCACATTCCCACTGTGCATCCCAGTCCAGCACACGGCGTGCGTCTGCCATCTTGTCGTCAATCTCTCTTGCGCCCCGCACGCCCTTGGCAATGTCTGCCGCATGCGCCGCAATTTTCGATGCAATGATGCCCTGCTTGACATCCTCCACATTCGGAAGCGCCAGATGCTCTGCCGGTGTCACATAGCACAAAAATGCAGCTCCATTCTGCGCGGCGATCGCTCCTCCGATCGCGGAAGTGATATGGTCGTACCCCGGGGCAATGTCCGTTACAAGCGGTCCCAGTACATAAAACGGTGCTCCCATGCAGATCGTCTGCTGAATCTTCATATTCGCTGCAATCTGATCCATCGGCATGTGGCCCGGTCCCTCTACCATGACCTGCACATCTCTTGCCCAGGCACGCTTTGTAAGTTCGCCCAGCCGCACCAGTTCCTCAATCTGACACACATCGGATGCATCCGCCAGACAGCCGGGTCTGCAGGCATCGCCCAGGGAGATCGTCACATCATGCTCCCGGCAGATCTCAAGGATCTCATCGTAATACTCGTAAAACGGATTCTCCTCTCCGGTCATACACATCCACGCAAACACCAGTGAACCGCCTCTGGATACAATATTCATTTTTCTCTTATGTTTCCTGATCTGCTCGATCGTCTTGCGCGTGATTCCGCAGTGCAGCGTCACAAAATCCACGCCATCCTCGGCATGCAGGCGTACCACATCAATAAAATCCTTTGCGGTCAGTGTCGCAAGATCCCTCTGATAGTGAATTACAGAATCATACACCGGAACGGTTCCGATCATGGCCGGACATTCCGACGTCAGTTTTCTCCGGAACGGAATGGTGTTCCCGTGCGAGGAGAGATCCATGATCGCATGCGCTCCCATGTCAACTGCCGCCATCACTTTTTCCATCTCCACGTCATAATCCTTACAGTCTCGCGAGATTCCAAGATTTACATTGATCTTCGTCCGCAGCATCGAGCCGACACCCTCCGGGTCAATGCATTTGTGATGCCTGTTCGCGCAGATGACCACCTTTCCCTCCGCAACGAGCGGCATCAACTCCTCTGTGGTCATGCGCTCCTTCGCCGCAACCTTCTTTAACTCCTCTGTCACAATGCCCTTGCGGGCTGCCTCCATCTGTGTTGCATACTGTTCCATATTTTTCTGCTCCATTTCTGCAGAGGGTGTACGAAAAAATCCGGCGTCGCAGTGACGCCGGATTCCACAAACTATCTGATCCATCATTCGCTCCCTACGACAGTATTAACTGACAGGTTCCAAGAGTCAGGTTTTAACCTTCTCAACCGTTTGCGCATGCGCACAGTCCCTCTGCGATATATTCTTTTTCCTCTAACACCTTATCTCAATTCTATGCTTCTGTCAATCTCCCTTTCCTCAGAACTGCTCTTTTCCATAACAAAAAAAGAACAGCCATCACTGGCTGCCCTTTTAGGAGAAGGTATTTTTACTATGGGGTATAGCAAAAACTATATATAATGTATTGGGGGGTTTTTACGGTTATTATAGTACCATGACTGCGCAAAGAAGTGTGCACAAACTTCACAAAACTTCTGTTCCATTTCTATACATTTTGTACAGTACCTTAGGACTAGTATTTTTATTTCCGCAAAATTTTGCACAACCGGTTGTTCATTTCCCGCTCTTTTTTGCAAAATGCCCTTTTTTGCCTTCCCTCTATCTCTGCCGGATCTTTCCCTTGATACGCGAGAGCGCATTGTCGATTGTCTTGGGACTTTTTCCGAGTTCCTCCGCTATCTGGCGGTAATTTTTTCCTTCCAGATATGCGTCTAAAACCTGGCGCTCGAGCGCGCTTAACTGTTCCCGCAGCTGCTCCCAGAAAGCGGTAAAATTCTCCTGCTCAATCACCAGCTGTTCCGGATCGTCCATCTGGTCGGTGAGAAGCGTCTCCGCCAGAGATTTCCCTTCCTCCGTGGTCTGGGAATAAAAGGACACGTAAGTATTCAGAGGTACATGTTTTTTCCGGTTGGATGCCTCCACCGCACTGTAGAGCTGTCTGTTGATGCACAATTCCGCAAAATGGAAAAAGGATGTCTCCCTGTCGGACCGGTAATCCCGGATTGCCTTAAACAGTCCGATCATCCCCTCCTGAATCAGGTCATCCGTATCTCCGCCAATCAAAAACATCGCATTTGCCTTGCGAAGCACCAACGGCTTGTACTTTTCCAGGATATAATCCATGATCCGCTCGTCGCCTTCGCGCAGTTTCTGGATGAGTTCTTCATCCGCCAGCTTCTGATATTCGTCCACGTCTTCCTCCGTCTTCCCTCTCTGCCCTGCTATGCCGCCCAAACGTTCCGCGCCCGGTTGTATTTTCCGCAGCCTAAAAATCTGTCCGCCTATGCCTGCTTTGTCATCTTACATCATCCGCTGTCTGACGATCTCATAGGCAAGCACACCGGCTGCCACGGAAGCATTCAGAGAATCAATGTCACCCTTCATCGGAATGGAAGCCACATAATCACAGTTTTCGCGCACCAGCTTGCTGACACCCTCGCCCTCGCTTCCGATTACAAGACCGATCGGTCCCTTCAGATCCAGGTCATACATCTGCGTGCCGCCCATATCCGCGCAGACAAACCAGATGCCCTGCTCCTTTAACTCCTTGATCGTCGCCGTGAGATTCGTCACCTTGGCAACCGGCGTATAGTTCAGCGCGCCGGCGGACGTCTTTGCCACAGTCGCGGTCAGTCCCACCGCCCTGCGCTTTGGAATAATGACCCCGTGTGCTCCGCAGAGGTTCGCGGTACGGATGATCGCCCCGAGATTGTGCGGGTCCTCAATATTATCCAGCAGAAAAAGGAACGGCGGCTCTCCCTTTTCTCTTGCGATCTCCAGAATGTCGTCCACTTCCGCATATTCATATGCTGCCGCCACCGCGATCACGCCCTGGTGCTTCTTCGTCTCCGAGAGCTGATCCAGACGCTCTTTTTCCACAAAATGGATAATGGTGTCGTGCTTTTTTGCCTCTCTTACGATCGTGCGCACCGGTCCATCCTGACAGCCGTCCAGCACAAAAAGCTTGTCGATTGTCTTGCCGGAACGAAACGCCTCAAGCACCGCATTGCGTCCCTCTATTTTTAATTCCTCGTATCCCATGTATTCTCCTTTTCTCTCTGCTTCCGGCAGGCGCTTTCTGCTGCCTGCAGCATCCTCTGCCACCGGCAGACGCTCTCTGCTTCCGCCTGTGGCTTCCTCTTCCCGCGGCAGGCACTCTATAACTTCAAATGCAACCCGTCCACGCCGGTCTTCACCAGTTCCACCAGACGCTCAAACTCATCCTGTAAGTACAGCCATCCCATCAACGCCTCAAACCCGGTGGCCTTGCGGTAGTCGGACATCGTCGCATTCTTTGCCATCGTCGGCGACTTGGCATTTCTGCCGCGCCGGTAAATGTCCGCTTCCTCCTCTGTCAGAAGCGGCAGAAGCACCTCCATCATCTCGGCCTGCGTGTGCGCCTTGACAATCTGGCTGGTCCGTTTGTGCAGTTCTCCCGCTCTGGTATTCCCTTTTCCCACGACAACAGAACGGATGACGAGATCATAGATCCCGTCACCGATATAAGCCAGTGTCAGCGGTGAGTAGGTGCGGATATCGACTTCCGCAATCCCGAACTGTTCCTTAATATAAGAATCGATTCCTCTTCCCATACCAGCTTCCTCTCCGACTCACGCTTTATGCCAGATCACACCCTCGCGTGTGTCCTTTAACACAATTCCTTTTGCCAGAAGATCATCCCGGATCGCGTCCGCCTTTGCAAAATCCTTCTCTTTCTTGGCAGCTTTGCGCTCCTTAATCTTCTCTAAAATATATGCCTCAAGCTCTGCATCCACCTCTGTGTCTTCCGCCGGATTCTCCACCTTCGCCGTCGTCAGGTTCAAGGAGAGCACGCGGTCAAAATCCTCCGCCAGCGCGCGCTTGGTTGCATCGTTTAAGGTATCATCCTTGAGCAGGTCATAGACGATTGTAATCGCCATGGAAGTGTTCAAGTCATTGGAAATGGCATCACAGAATTTTTCCTTGTACTCTGCAAATTTACCCTCATCCACTGTGCCGTCCGCCTTCAGATCCGCGATTCTCTTCACAAGCTTTTTGTAGGCAACGCTCATGTTGTCCAGCACCTCGTAGGAAAACTCAAGCGGCTTTCTGTAGTGGGACTGCAGGCAGAACATACGGTACACGATCGGATCGTATCCTTTTTCCTGCAGAAGCGACACCGTAAGGAAATCCCCCTTCGACTTGCTCATCTTGCCCGACTTGTCGTTCAGGTGGTTCACATGGAACCAGTAACCGCACCACTTGTGTCCCAGATAACTCTCGGACTGTGCGATCTCGTTGGTGTGATGCGGAAAAATATTGTCCACGCCGCCGCAGTGGATATCCATATATTCACCCAGATGCTTGATGCTGATGCAGGAGCACTCGATATGCCATCCCGGGTATCCCACGCCCCACGGACTATCCCATTTGAGCGCCTGATCCTCGAATTTGGACTTTGTAAACCACAGGACGAAATCATTTTTGTTCCGCTTATTGACGTCCTCCTCCACATCGTCGCGCACACCGACTAACAGTTCTTTCTCGCTCTGGGAAGAAAAAACATAATAGTCGTCCAGCCTGGAAGTGTCAAAATAGACATTTCCGCCTGCCACATATGCGTAGCCCTTCTCCAGCAGCACCTCGATCATGTGAATAAACTCCGGGATGCAGTTGGTTGCCGGCTCCACAACATCCGGACGCTTGATATTTAACTTTTTGCAGTCATTGAAAAACGCGTCCGTGTAAAACTTCGCAATCTCCATCACCGTCTTGTGCTCGCGCTTCGCACCTTTTAACATCTTATCCTCACCGGTATCCGCATCGGAGGAAAGGTGTCCCACGTCCGTGATATTCATGACACGTTTTACATCGTAGCCCACATAACGCAGTGCTTTTTCCAGCACATCCTCCATGATGTAGCTGCGCAGATTGCCGATATGCGCGTAATGATATACCGTCGGTCCGCAGGTATACATGGCAATCTTTCCATCCTCATGCGGAATCACCGTATCGATATTTCTTGTCAGTGTATTGTAAAATTTGAACTTATTCTCCACTTTGGTATTCTCCGTTTCTTTTTATTCTTATCATTCCTGTGACGCTCCGGCTCCCGTGCTTAAAATACGCACTTCTTTTTCCAGATCCAGCACACGGTTCACCAGTTCGGCATTCTCATGCTGCAGCACGGTGATATCCTCCTTCACAGGGTCCGGAAGATGCACCTGATCCATGTCATCCTGCGGTGTCCTGATATTGTCGCGCTTTACAACGCGTCCCGGCACTCCGACCACGGTGCAGTTCGGCGGCACTTCCTCGATGACGACGCTTCCGGCGCCGATCTTGGAATTATCCCCGACCGTAAAAGAACCGATAATCTTCGCCCCGGCACTGATCATGACATTGTTCCCGATCGTCGGATGACGCTTTCCGGTCTCCTTGCCGGTACCGCCAAGTGTCACGCCCTGATACAGCGTCACGTTATCTCCGATGATCGACGTCTCGCCGATGATGACGCCGCTTCCGTGATCGATGAAAAATCCCTTGCCGATCGTCGCTCCCGGATGGATCTCAATGCCTGTTTTTCTGGCTGCGCGCTGCGAAATAAACCGCGCCCAGAAATAATGCCCTTTAAGATAAAGCTTATGCGCCCTTCTGTAGCTTAGCATAACATGAAATGTCGGATAAAGCAAAACTTCCATCGGACTTTTGATCGCCGGATCGCGTTCCTTGATTACCTGAAACTCTTCCTTCATATACCTTAGGATACCCATCTCTTCCCATTCCTTTCCACATACAAACCAGAACAAAGTTTCCTATTACAAAAAAAGGATCATCCGTCTCCTAGAGACGAAATGATCCGCGGTTCCACTCTACTAAAATCATATGATTTCACTTGACGCATGTAACGTATGCCAGACGTACCCGGCTACGGCATCCCTGCATCCTGCGGTGCAGATGACTCTCGCCGGATCAGCTCACGGAGGCACTTGGGGACTCTCTCTTCCAAGACTGCTTTCAGCCGGTGACAGTCTCTCTCTGACGAATGTCCGAATCCTTACTCTTTCCGATCTTCGCTTTTCCAATTCATCTTTTTATCGGCAGAAAATACCTCTCCTGCCTACTATAGTTTATGCACTTCCTGTGTTTTTGTCAATCTTTTTTCACTGCATGTTTCGTCTGCAGCCGCCTGAATTCTTCTTAGCTCATTGTACGCTTCGTCCGCAGCCGCCGCAGCCCGCGCAGCCTGCCGCAGAGTCCGCCACAGTAAAACTTCCCTCATAAAAACTGGAAAGCGCGCAGATCGCCTGTGAGGAAATCCCTTCCTCCGTTCCGGTGAAGCCAAGTCCCTCCTCCGTGGTCGCCTTGACATTGACCTGATCCGTGCTGATGCCGAGCGCTCCCGCGATGTTTTCCTCCATCTGCGGGATATGCGGGCGCATCTTCGGCTTCTGCGCAATGATCGTCGCATCAATGTTCTCCACCACGTAGCCCTTCTCCCGGATCAATTCCGCCACATGGGAGAGCAGCTTCATACTGGAAATTCCCTTATACTGCGGATCAGTGTCCGGAAAATGCTTTCCGATGTCACCTAATCCCGCCGCGCCCAAAAGCGCATCCATAATCGCATGAAGCAGCACATCCGCATCCGAATGTCCGAGCAGACCAAGCGTATGCGGGATCCTGACACCGCCGATAATCAGATCTCTGCCCTCAACCAGTTTATGCACATCGTAACCCATTCCTACTCTCATGATACCCTCACTTTCAAGCCTTTTCCTATGAAAGAACAAAAATCCCCGGACACACAACTGCTTGTATTCCCGAGGACTCTCTAGTAGCGGAAGGGAGATTTGAACTCTCGACACCACGGGTATGAACCGTGTGCTCTAGCCAACTGAGCTATTCCGCCATATTATATTGATATCTATGGGACCTATAGGGCTCGAACCTATGACCCTCTGCTTGTAAGGCAGATGCTCTCCCAGCTGAGCTAAGATCCCATATTCATCGGTCGCTACCGCAACCGACTTGATTAGTATACTATCCGTATTGCAAAAAGTCAACACTTTTTTTCTATTTTTTTGCATCTATTTTCCCGGGGCAGTTTGAAGGCGGAAAAGACCGCTTTTCGCCTTCTACTCTTCCTCCAACAGACGATCCACCAGCTTCACACATTCCGCCGCATCCTTGGAATAGCCGTCTGCTCCGATCTCCTCCGCAAAGCTTTCCGTGATCGCCGCACCTCCGATGACAACCTTCGCCGTACATCCGCGCTCTTTGACAAGCTCCACCACGTCCTTCATGCGCATCATCGTCGTCGTCATCAGCGCGGAGAGCCCTATCACCCTGGCATTTTCCTTCATCGCGGTATCTACAATCAGATCTGCCGGAACGTCTTTTCCCAGATCAATCACATGATACCCGTAATTTTTCAGCATCAGCACCACAAGATTCTTCCCGATGTCATGGATATCACCCTCCACGGTCGCAACGACGAGCGTTGCCTTCGGCTCCTTGTCCGAGCGTGCTAACATCGGCTCTAAATACTCGATCGCCACCTTCATCGTATTCGCAGAAGAAATCAGCTGCGGCAGAAAATACTTCTGCTTGTCGAACAGCTCGCCGACCTCGTTGATCGCGGGAATCAGATGTCCGTTGATGATGTCATCCGGCGTCTCCCCGGCGTCTAACGCGTGTTTGACCTCGTCTAAAATATGATTCTTATTGCCCTTTAAGACCGCCGTAAAAACCGCACTGCGCGCCTCATTCGCGTTCCCGGAATCTTTTGCGCCGCCTGCGTTTCCCGCCTGTCCCGCGGCAGTACCTTTCACGGCAGCGCCCTTCGCCGTCCCGACAGGTACCCACACATGTTCCATGCCCTCATGCTTCTCGGACAAATAATTCATGCGCCCGATATAGCGGATGTCGCTCTCCTCCTTGTTCAGAAGCATGTCCGATGCAAATGCCGCATTCATCAGAAGTTCCTGGGAAGGATTTGCAATCGCCATCGTAAGGCCATTTCCGATCGCCATTGTGAGAAATGCCGTGTTGACATAGGAGCGCTCCGGAAGTCCGAACGAAATGTTGGACAGTCCGCAGACCGTCGGCAGTTCCATCTCGTTTTTGCAGAAAGAAAATGTCTCAAAACACTCCAGCGCCGCCTTCGGATTGGCACCGATCGTCGCCACCAGTCCGTCCACCACAATGTCCTCTTTTCCCATGCCGATCGCTTCCGCGCGTCTTAAGATCTCGCGGATGATCCCGTGCTTTTCTGCAGAATCCTTCGGCAGCCCCTCGTCCGAGAGCGGCAGCAAAATAAACATGGCACCGTACTTCTTCGCGATCGGCAGCAGATACTCGATCTTTTCTTTTTCCAGAGAAATGGAATTGACGAGCGCACGACCCGGATAGATGCGCAGCGCCGCCTCGATGATATCCACATGGCTGGAATCGATGCAGAGCGGCAGATCTACCGTGGAAGTCACCTCATAGATGGCGTCTAACATCATCTGCTTCTCGTCAATTCCATTCATTCCCATATTGATGTCCAGAATCTGTGCGCCGTTCTCCTCCTGCTCCGTCGCCATAGTGCGCACCATACTGAGGCTTCCCTCTTTTAACTCCGCCTGCAGCTTTTTCTTTCCTGTCGGATTGATCCGCTCTCCGATCACCATGAACTTACCGTCAAGCCGGATCTCCACATGCATCCGCTCCGAGGCGAGCATACGTCTTTTCTTTGTGAGAGGCATATGCACCGGCATGGAACCCACCGCCTGCTTTAATGCACGGATATGCTCCGGTGTCGTGCCGCAACATCCACCGATAATCGCCGCGCCCGCCTCCACAAGCTTCGCGCCGACTGACGCAAACTCCTCCGGAGTGGTACGATACACGGTCACGCCGTCACAGAGCTCCGGCATACCGGCATTCGGCTTTGCCAGAAGCGGAATCGTCGCATACTCCACCATCTGCTGTACCGGATCAATCATCGCCTCCGGTCCGGTGGAGCAGTTCAATCCCACAGCATCCGCTCCGAGGCTCTGCAGCACAATCACCGCCGTCGCCGGATCGGTTCCGTAAAGCGTCCGCCCGTCCTCATTGTAGGTCAGCGACACCATAATCGGAAGATCACACACCTCGCGGATAGCGATCACCGCTGCACGGCATTCCTGAAGACTCATCATGGTCTCCACGACAAAAAGATCCGCTCCCGCCTCGCAGATCACCTTCGCCTGCTCCTTGTAGACTTCTACCAGATCCTCAAACATCAGATCGCCGAGCGGATAAAGCTGCCGTCCCGTCATCGTCAGATCGCCCGCCACATATGCCCTGCCGCCTGCCGCGCGCTTTGAGAGCGCCACCAGCTCACGGTTCATCTGCACCAGGGAATCCTCCAGTCCGTACTCCTCCAGCTTGATCCGGCTTGCCGTAAAGGTGGGTGCGAACAAAATATCGGTGCCCGCCTCCACATAGCGCTCCTGCAATTCTATCAGAACCCCCGGGTTCTCCAGAATCCACTGCTCCGGGCAGACCCCGACCGGCATTCCTGCTTTCTGCAGATTCGTTCCTGTCGCGCCGTCCAATATCACCGGTCTGCTTCCCACAAGTGTTGCAAATTCCTCTCTGGTCATTCCCGTATCCTCTCTATCATCCGTTCTCGCTTATCAAGCCACATCTTACCATTTCCCCATGCCCGGCGCAAGTCTTTTGCAATGTTTCCTGCAATCTGCGTCCGGCATTGCCGTTTCTTGATTGTTTTCCCGTTTTATTGTATCATTCTGTAGATACATTTACAGAAAGGATACACGACTATGAAACAGCCTGTCAGTCTGATTGCCCTCGATATGGACGGCACTCTTTTTAACGGACAAAGTGAGATCTCAAAGGAGGATCAGGACGCCATTCGCGAAGCTTCCTCCCGCGGAATTCACGTTGCCATATCGACCGGACGCCCTTACGCCGGGCTTCCCGTCACACTTTTATCCGGTCTCGGCGTCTCCTATGCCATCACCTCCAACGGTGCCGCTATCTATCATCTGCCGGACCGCCTCTGCATCCATGAATCTGCGATGGAGCCTGCGCTTGTATGCCCCATCATCGAAGAACTGCAAAAAAAGAGCATCCATATGGATGCTTTTATCAATGGCGACGGCTTCAGCCAGCGTTCCTGTGAGGGAAAGATCGACTGTCTGGACATGCCAGTCTCGATCAAGCGCTACATTCACCAGACCAGAACCTTCACCGATGATCTCGCTGCCTATATCCGCGTCCACAATCTGAACGTCCAGAAGATGACGCTGAATTTTTATCCGCAGGAGGACGGCACTTTTCTCTACCGCGACGAAGTGATGCAGATCCTGTCAGAGCACCCCGAGATCACCTTTCTCTCCGGCGGCTACCACAATCTGGAATTCACCAGAGCGGGCGTCACCAAAGGAAACGGTCTCACCCTGCTCTGTTCGCACCTCGGCGTCGATATCGAAGAGACGCTTGCCTGCGGCGACACCCAGAACGACATCGACATTTTAAAAACCGCAGCGATCGGCGTCGCCATGGAAAATGCCCTGCCGGAAGTGAAGGAGATCGCAGACTTTGTGACGCGCTCCAATGAAAACAGCGGCGTCGCGCATGCAATCCGCACGTTTGCCCTGTGATGCAGGCGCTTACGCGTGTGTGATCACGCCGCCTCCCGCGACATAGTCTCCGTCGTACAGCACCACTGCCTGCCCCGGTGTCACGGCGCGCACCGGCTCTTCAAATTCACAGCAGATCTCATCCGCACCGGTGCGCCGCACGGTGCAGCAGCTTCCCGCATGCGAGTACCGGATCTTTGCCTTCAGGCGAACCGGCTCCTCAATGTCGGAGAGCGCCATAAAGTTCAGCTGATTCGCATACAGCCGGTTGGTATACACATCTTTATCACTTCCAAGAACCACTTCATTTGTCTCCGGGCGTATCTCTGTCACAAACACCGGATATCCAAACGCAATCCCGAGTCCTTTGCGCTGTCCGATCGTATAATGTGTAATTCCCTTGTGCCGCCCTAAAATCTCTCCGTCCACCGACACAAAGCTGCCCGGCGGCGGAACCATTTCCCCGCACTCTCTGTCTATAAATCCGGCGTAATCATTGTCCGGTATAAAACAGATCTCCTGACTGTCCTTTTTATGTGCAACCATCAGTCCGATGTCTTCCGCAATCGCGCGGATCTCATCCTTTGTGTAATCTCCTACCGGCATGAGGGTATGGGAGAGCTGCTTCTGCGTGAGATTAAACAGCGCGTAGGTCTGATCCTTTGCCGCCGTCACGGAGTTGCGGATGGCATATCTTCCGTTGGAAAGCTGTTCCACGCGCGCGTAGTGGCCGGTCGCAATGTAATCGGCTCCGATCTCCAAACTCCTTTGAAGCAGGGATTCCCATTTCACATAGCGGTTGCATGCAATACACGGATTCGGCGTGCGCCCTTTTAAATACTCCGCTGTAAAATAATCCATGACATTCTTCTTGAACTCGCGCTTGAAATTCATCACATAATACGGAATCTCCAGACGGTCCGCCACCCTGCGCGCATCATCCACCGCCGAGAGTCCGCAGCATCCGCCGCTCTCCGCCTGTGTGAACTGATCTTCATCCTGCCAGATCTGCATTGTGACTCCGATCACATCATATCCCTGCTGCTTTAACAGATATGCCGCAACGGAAGAATCCACTCCGCCCGACATACCAACTACTACTTTTTTTCCTGCCATGCCCGCTCCTGCCAACAAACATATGAGGTTGCCACACCTTACGGTATGGCAGCCTCATCTCTTCGTGTCTTCCAATGTTAAATTCCGGAATTGTAAAGATCTCCGGTGCTGTAATTATAAGTATACATACCATTCTTGCTGTAGGTATTCGCCTTCGCCGCTTCACTCTTCGCATTGGATGCGATCTTCAGGAGATCCACATTCGTCTGCGTCGCATAAGATCCGTGCGTTGTAAACAGTGACTTCAGCTTGTCCATATCCGCCTTCTCAAAGCTCTTCTCGTCCACGGAAAGTCTGCCGTCGGCATCCACGGTAATGCCCGCTTTCTCCAACGTCTTCTCATTCGCTCTGGCGTTGCTCTTCAAAGAGTTCGCCGCACGCAGAATGCTCTTCGTCTTAGAATCGTCCGCCCGATCCAGCAGTGAATTGTAATCATCCACATACGACTTCACCGCCTTATAGATGGCATCACGGTCATACTCCTGCGTCTTCGTGCCGTCCTCCGCGGTCTTCTCCACTTTGTTGAACACAGAATCCTTTCCGGTTGCTGTCAGCTTGGAAAGCGACTTCTCCGTACTCTCCGCCGCACTCTCAATCCGGGTCAGTGTCTTCGCGTCATCCTTCGCGGTTGAGATCGACGGGCTGACCTTCGTGGCGCTGTCCGTGGAATCCGACTTGCTGTAATAGGCACTCAAAAGCTTGAAATAGCTTCCGTTGCGGATCGTCGCATAATCGGAATAATTGATTCCGAGCAGATCGCTTCCGCCTCCCAGCAGAGAGGAGGTTGTATTATTCCGGTTCAGACTGGAAAATAACACGCCCAGTGACGATGAATCATATCCTGAAATACTTGCCATACTCTATCACTCCTTTGAAAAAAAGCATCTGACCTCCGTGTCAGAATGTTGATCCGGCTGTTGCATTTGTGCACAATACCTTCTTGTTACCTCATGTTCTATATCGTCATTTTAGCCCGAAACCTTAGATTTTTCAAGCATTTTCTGGTGCTTGTCCTTATTAAAATGTTTAACTATTGTTCATAGTTTATTCATATCTTATTGCTACAATAAAATTATCAAAAAACAAGACAATTCGTTACAATATATTTGATAATTTTTTCATAATAGCCCAGGCGCGCGAGTGTCTGGGCACTCCTCATTTTAGGGAGCTCCCTTTTATGCAGACAGAGAGGGGTGCCGCACATGTGCGGCACCCCCCTCTTCTATTCCAGATCCATACGGCCTGTATTATTTCTGGTCATTATACTTTACATCACGCACGTCATAACCGTGGCGCTCCAGCGCGCGTACCACACGTTCAAAATCCGGTGCTTCCACCCGAAGGAAAATCTCTGCCAGATCCATAACATCCGTCGGAATCACCATCATGTTGCAGATGTCGCCGCCCTCCTTAGCAATCAGCTCACAGATCTTGCCGAGCACACCGCGGATATCATACGTGTAGATTGCCATGGAATTGTGCTTGTTACCGAAGATCTTCTGATATTCCTTGAATACCGCCTGCTGCGTCACGATTCCAAGCAGCTTGTTCTGCTCGTTCGTGATCGGAATAAAACGAACTTTGGAGGTGATAAACATTGCTGCCGCTTCCTCAATCCGTGTATTCTCACCGATGGTCTCAATTCTTGTCTTCATGAACTCCATCACTTTTCGCTGTGCAAACTCTTCTCTGGTCCCTGTATAGTTCCGGAAAAATTCCTCAAACAAAAACTGTTTGGACAAAACACCCACAAACTGCTGTCCGTCCACTACCGGAAGCGAGAGAAGTCCCTGCTCGTCGATAATCTTCATTGCCTCTTCTACCGTATTCTCCACGCTGATACACGCCAGCTTACTGAAAGGCATCATAATTGCTTTTACACGCATAACCAATACCTCCTGTCTGCTTTTTTATTATAAGTATATTATACACTAAATATTCTCAATTTGCCAGTCTATCGGTGCGATTCCATGCTCCTCAAGAAACGCATTTGCCTTGCTGAAATGCCGGCACCCGAAAAATCCCCGGTATGCCGAGAGAGGACTCGGATGCGGTGCCGTTAAGATCAGGTGCTTCGGATTCGTAAGCATCGGTATTTTGGACTGCGCCGGTCTGCCCCAGAGGAGGTACACAATCGGACGATCCTGGGCATTTACTGCCTGAATGACCGCATCGGTGAACTGTTCCCAGCCTCTTCCCTGATGGGAATTCGCCTGGTGCGCGCGCACCGTAAGCACCGTGTTGAGCAGAAGCACTCCCTGATCTGCCCATTTTTTCAGATAGCCGTTATTCGGAATGTAACAGCCCAGATCATCGTGCAGTTCCTTATAAATGTTCTGCAGGGAAGGCGGGATCTCCTTTTGCTCCGGCAGCACGGAAAACGAAAGACCATGTGCCTGATTTACATTGTGGTAGGGGTCCTGTCCCAGCAGAAGCACTTTTACCTCACTAAGCGGTGTAAAATGAAAGGCATTAAAGATATCCTCCGCCGGCGGATAGACCACTGTTCTGCTGTATTCCTCCCGCACAAATGTGTATAATTCCCGGTAATACGGCTTACGGAATTCCCCCTGGATTGCCGGAAGCCAGTCATTGTCAATCATCGACATATCCCACTACTCCTTTTTTCACAGACAGCAGTGTGGGCGCACCGTGCTATCGCCGCACAGATACGCCCCTCGCTGCCAGATCGTTCTTCAGATCCATAATCTCAAGTTCTTTATAGTGAAACAGGGATGCCGCAAGAACCGCATCCGCTTTTCCCTTTGTCAGGGCATCATAAAAATGATCCTTCGTCCCGGCGCCGCCGGAAGCAATCACAGGAATCGATACATTTTCCGCGACCTGTCTGGTCAGTTCAATGTCATATCCCGCTTTCGTACCATCACCGTCCATGCTTGTCAGAAGAATCTCCCCTGCGCCAAGCCGGTCTGCCTTCATCGCCCACTCGACGGCATCCAGACCCACATCAATCCGTCCGCCGTTCTTATAGATATTCCACCCGGAGCCGTCCGCGCGTCTCCTTGCGTCAATCGCAACCACCACGCATTGGCTGCCGAATTTGTCTGCCGCCTCCGAGATCAGTTCCGGCCGGTTGATCGCGGAAGAATTGATCGCAATCTTGTCTGCGCCCTCGCGGAGCAGTGCCTTAAAATCATCCACCGTCCTTATGCCGCCTCCGACCGTAAACGGAATGAACACTCTCTCCGCCACGCGGCGCACCATATCGACCACGGTATTTCTGGCGTCCGAGGTAGCGGTGATATCCAGAAATACCAGTTCGTCCGCACCTGCCTTATCGTAGGCTGCCGCAATCTCCACCGGATCTCCGGCATCCCTCAGATTCACAAAATTAACACCCTTTACCACACGCCCGCCATTCACGTCCAGACAGGGAATCACTCTCTTTGTAAACATCGCATGCCTCCGCTATATTTCCGCAAAATTCTTCAATATCTGAAGTCCCACTGTGCTGCTCTTCTCCGGGTGAAACTGGCACGCAAACAGGTTGCCCTTCTCCACGGAAGCATGAATCGTCACGCCGTACTCTGTGGTCGCCTTCACAATCGACGGATCTTTCGCTTTCAGGTAGTAGGAATGTACAAAATAGACATACGGCTGTTCCTTCAATCCGGCAAACAATCTTCCTTCATGTGGGAAATCCAGTGAATTCCAGCCGATGTGCGGGATCTTAAGTCCCGGCGCCTCCGGAATCTTCACGATCTCTCCGTCCAGCAGATGAAGTCCCTCCACGCCGTCACTCTCCTCGCTGCCCTCAAACAGCAGCTGCAGACCCAGACAGATGCCGAGAAACGGCTTGTCTTCCTGCACAACCTCGCGGATCACCTGATCCAGCTCATATTTTTTCAGCTGCTGCATTGCCGTTCCAAAAGAACCGACACCCGGCAGTACCACTCTGTCTGCCCGGCGTATGCTGTCATGATCTCTCGTGACCACACATTCCTCACCCAGCGCGAGGAACGCCTTTTCCACACTTTTTAAATTGCCTGCGTCATAGTCTATAATTGCTATCATTCTCTCACTCCGTCGATGTCATCCAAGTCCTGCTGCCGCCAATATCGAATACAGTTCCTGCGAGTAGGTATCCCGCTCGCTCTCCGCGTACAGTTCCTGTGCGCGCTCCTGCGTAAGCCCAAATCCGGACAGTCCTGCCACCGCCTGGTCTCTGATCTTTGCGAGTTCTGTGGAGCAGCCGTAAGCCGCAGCCTCCTCGCTGTACTTATCGCATCTTCCGACCGCGCGGATGAGGGAATCCAGTGCCATGTCATAAATACCGTTTTCCATAAAGGTCTGGTATGCCTGATATTCTCCGGCTGCATTTGCCATGATGCTGTACTTCTGGTAGGTCTCCTGATCTGCCTCCTTGACCGTAAGTCCACTCACATCCGCAAACGCCGCCTGATAGTCGCCCAGTTCATACGCCTGCTTGGCACTGTTGAAGCTCAGGGTATATCCGAACAGATTCGTTCCCACCAGCACAAGTGCGAGGAAAGACGCCGCCATGACCATAATCAGCACCACTGGCTTTTTCGGAAGCGGCGGTGTATTGTCCGGCTCCTTCGGCTTCTTCGGCTTCTTGGCTTTCTGTGCTTTTTTCTCTGCCTTCGCCTTCTTCGCCTGTGCCTTCTTCTCCGCCTTCTCTTTCTTCTCCTGCGCCTTCTTCTCTGCTTTTTCCTTCTTTGCCTGCGCTTTCTTCTCTTCTTCTGAAATCTCCGGTTCCGCCTCTGCCTCCGGCTCGGCTGCCCCCGTTCCTTCCAGTTCCTGTAAGAGCTTTAAATTCTCATCGGAAAGATCATCCAGCTCCGGTGCCTGTTCTAAACCTTCCGGCTGTAATTCCCCGGCGTCCGCTGGTGTCTCCTCCGTCTCTTCCTCCTCACCAAACAGTGCGTCGCCGATTCTCTTGATCAGGCTCTTTTTCTCCTTTGCAGGAGCCTCATCCCCGGCATCTGTCTCATCTTTTTTCTTCTTGCGGCGTTTTTTCTTTTTCCTGGTGTCCTCGTCCTGCGCCTCATCCGCAGTCTCCGGCATTGCCGTCACATCCGGCATTTCTGCGTCTGTGTCTGCGGCCGGGGCAGTGGGATCCGCCATCTGGCTCATATCCGGGAAATCGCCCTCCGACTGCAGCAGATCCATCAGATCTGAATCGTCGTCCTGGAAATCACCGATGGTATCGACCATAAGATCTCCGTCCTCCGATGCATGGGCAGTCTCCGCCGCTTCTGCACCGCCGGCGCTCTCATCTGCATCCCTTGCGCTGTCTAAAATGCCATCCAGATCCTTGAAGAACTGATCGTTCTCCTCCGTCGTCTTCTGTGTTTTTTCCTCTCCAGGCGCCTGATCCAGCTCATCCTCGAACTGTCTGATAAATGCGTCCGCATCTCCTCCCAGATCTGTATCCGCCTCAAAGGACTTTAAAAAATCGTCTTCCTCACTCATACCAGCTTTTATAGTCTCCTGTTCTTTTTCTGCATAAAGCCCGTCTGCCGTATCGCCTGGCTCCGTCTCACGGGCTGTGTCGGCAGGACTTCCTCCCTCTACGGAGTGCAACAGCCCATCCAGATATTCCTCTGCTCCGCTCATACGATACCTCCATCGACCTATAACTTAAGCGGGGGATGTGATCCTGCTCCATCACATCCCCTCTTCATTTCATTCTCAGTCCATGCTCTTGTCAATCAAGTCGTCAATCGCCGAAACAAGATTGCCAATCTCCGGCTTTGTCAGCTGGGCATCCGCTCCAAGCTGTTCTCCCTTGATGCGCATCTCCTCATTTACAAGAGATGAGAAAATAATCAATGGAATCTTCTTCATATTGTCATTTGTCTTAACCAGCTTCGTAAGGCGGTGTCCGTCCATCAAAGGCATCTCAATATCTGTGATAATGCAGTGTACTTTCTCACGCACATTGCCTGCTTTTTCAAACTCCTGCAGCTTATCCCATGCCTCCTGACCGTTCATTGTCACAATCAGGTTCGTGTAACCTGCCTTCTTCAGGCAGTCTGTGATCAGTCTGCTAAGAAGCGGGGAATCCTCTGCGATCAAAATCGGAGAGTCACAGCGCTCACGCTGTCCCATGTCGTCCATATCGGACATCTTCAGTCCTGTCTCCGGGCTGATGTCCGTTACAATCTTCTCAAAGTCAAGGATGATGATCAGCTTGTCATCCATCTTGATGACACCGGTCGAGGCGCTGTTCTGCTCAGTATTGATCGTTGCATCCGGCTTGATGATCGCCTCCCAGGAAACACGGTGGATACCAAGCACGGCATCTACGTGAAATGCAATGTTTAACTTGTTAAAGTTCGTAATGATAAAAAGTCCCTCTGTCTTCGCATCATCCGGCATTCCCAGGCAGCGCTTCAGATTTACCACAGAGATCATCGTATCACGCGGCATGAAGATTCCTTCGATACTCGGATGTGAATTTGGGACAGGCGTAACCGGCTGATAGGTTAAAATCTCCCTGATCTTTGCAACATTGATTCCGTAATGATTATTTCCCAATGTAAATTCCAGAACTTCCAGTTCGTTTGTTCCCGATTCCAATAATATATTTGTATCCATTCGTCTCTCTCCTCTCGCGTAATACCGCAACGTATCTATCTGACAGCATTATAGCACATTGGTACCTGAAATGCATTGTTTTTCATGTGTTTTACAGAATAATTTGTATCATTTGATCCATTTGCACATACAGTTCCACACTGTCTGCCGATGCCACATCATCCGGCACCTGAAATACAAGTACCAGGCGGGTGCTCCCTCCCGCAGGAATCGTACCCTGATAGGTGGAAAAATCCGTATCCAGCAATGTGGTCTCCGCCGTGCTCTTGACCGACTGGTTCAATACAACCGTGAACTTCGGGCTGACACTCAAAACATCAAGACCCACTCCGTCCGCCCCGGTGTTGGTCACATCTATGGACAGCACCAGATACTGTTTTCCGTCATCCGGGGTCATCTCATAATAATCACCTTCCATGTACCCCGGTGCAAGCTGCGCGCCCGCATAGGTCATCTGAATGCCGTCGGCTCCGAACAGTTCGTCCAAAGACGCCGATCCGGCTGCCGCCACCGACACAGCAGGCGCCGTATCTTCCGCAGATGCGGCTGTTCCCGTCTCTGACGCGCCCTGTGTCTCCGGCGTCTGTGGCACCGTGACATCCTCCTGCGTCTCCTCCGGTTCTTCCGGACTCACATACGTCAAGCCTTCCCGCTGATACGTGTTGTACTTCGTGACGATATGCGCCGCATAATTGACAATGACGTTCTCCTCGTCGTCTGTCAGGTCGTAGAGTGCATCACCACATCCGCCCAACAGCATCGTTGCAGCCATCACCGCTGCCATCATCTTGATTCTTGTTCTTCTCATAGGATTCCATTCCTCACGCAAAGTATAAACTAACATTATGTTAGCATTTTAAAGGAAATATAGCAACAAAAAAAATTTTTTGCTGCATCATGACTGTTTTCCTTTTTCCAGTTCAAACCAGAATTCCACGCCATCCTCATGGTCGATGACGCCGCACTGCTGATGGAACGAGTCCATGATCGCCTTCACAATGGAAAGACCGATTCCGCTGCCGCCGTACTCTCTCGTGCGTGCCTTATCGACTTTGTAGAACTTGGACCAGATTTTGTCAATATCCTCCTCCGGAATCGGGTCTCCGGTATTGAAGACGCTGATGCGGACGTTCTTCTCCTGCTCCCTGCAGCGGATGGAAATCTCCTTTTTTCCTCCCGCATAATGAATGGCATTGCTCAGGTAGTTCGTCACGACCTCCTCCGTCATAAATTCATCCGCCCACACATAAATGGGCTCTGCGGGACATTCCGTCACCGTAATGCCGCTCTGCCCGATGAGGATATCCACCGAGTGCAGCACGCCCCGGATGAGCTCTGTTACGTCGAAGCGCTCCATCGTGATCGTCTCGTTTCCGGATTCCAGCTGGTTTAATGTCAGAAGCTTTTTCACCATCTGATTCATCTTATCCGCCTCGTCCATGATGACCTCACAGTAAAAATCCCGGCTCTGTGCGTCATCGTTGATACATTCCTTCAAGCCCTCCGCATATCCCTGGATCAGGGCAAGCGGCGTCTTTAATTCATGCGATACATTCGAGAGAAATTCCTTGCGCTGGCGTTCTATCTGCGTCTTTTTCTCAATGTCTAAAAGGAGCTGGTTGTTTGCGCTTTTCAGTTCCGAGATCGTATGCTCGAGCGCCTGCGACATCTCGTTCATGTGCGTGCCGAGTTCATCGATCTCATTGCGCCGCTTTCCTTTCGGCGTATAGCAGACCTCAAATTCCAGCTGGGTCATATGCTTGGAAATCTCGGTCAGTTCCAGGATCGGATCGGTGATTCTCTTAGAGATGAAGACCGACACAACCGTGCTCACCGCAATCGCCAGGATCCCGACGTACAGCAGGAACTGGTTCGACGTCTTGGCGCTCTCCCTTATGCTCTCTAACGCCGACCGCATCAGCACCAGATTGCCGTTTGAGAGGGTTCCGTACAGTACCAGATATTCCGAATCCAGCCTGGTGTCCGTTCTTCTCTGGATCACATAGTCCTCCGCCTGCGCCAGCACCGTGGTCTCATTCTGCGTACCACCGAAAATAATGTCCGTAAACTCGATTAACATACGCTGTGTATCGTTCACGGAGGATCTGACAATCGTGCGGTCCGGGCTGATCACCATGACCGTGATATTGCCGTTTGCGCAGAGATTGTCAAATGTCACATCAAACGAGCTGTCGTCAAGGCTCCCATCCTCGCTCGCCGCGTCAATCGTAGTAAATCCGGACAGCAGTACATTTTCTTTGTTCATCACATAGTAGCGCTCCAGAAATACCGTATTGAGCACCCAGCAGAGCGCCACGGTTCCCGCCACCAGACCGATGATAATTCCGGCGATTTCCCTGGTCAGTCCGCCCTCTTTCGGATGTCTGCCGCGCCCCTGTCTCTTTTTATCAAAAAGTCCCTTCATTCCGCGTCACTTCCATTATTCTTCCGTCACTTCAAATTTGTAGCCCATGCCCCAGACCGTCGTGATATATCTTCCCTTATCTCCCATCTTGGCACGCAGCTTCTTGACATGCGTATCAATCGTTCTCGCATCGCCAAAGTAATCGTAATTCCAGACGCTGTTCAATATCTTCTCGCGCGAGAGCGCAATCCCCGCATTTTCCATAAAGTATGCCAGCAGTTCAAACTCCTTGTAGCTTAAGTCGATCCGCTCTCCGTCAACCGTCACCATGTGGGCTGCCTTGTCCAGAACGATTCCTCCCATGGAGACCGCCGCTTCTTCATCCTGCGTCTTTCCGCTCCGGCGCAGAATGGCTCCGACACGCGCGACCAGTATCTTCGGAGAAAAAGGTTTGGAAATATATTCGTCCACACCGAGTTCAAATCCGTTCAGCTCGTCGCTCTCCTCGCCCTTCGCCGTCAGCATAATAATCGGAACTTTCGATGTCTCCCGGATCTCCCGGCACACTTCAAATCCGTTGCGCTTGGGCATCATGACGTCTAAAATAATCAGCGCAATGTCTTTTTCCCGGTAAAATAAATCGAGGGCTTCCTCGCCGTCTCCCGCCTCAAGCACCTCGTATCCCTCTCTCACAAGGAAATCCCGCACCAGCTTGCGCATTCTGCTCTCATCATCCACCACCAGAATTCTGATCTTATCCATGTTCCCGTATCCTTTCCGCTTTTTATCGTCATTCTAACAGCTACTTATGAAAAATCTGTGTATTTTCCGCTCTATTCCGGCATGATTCCGAGTTCCTTTTCCTTCGCCTCGATCGCTTCCTGCCTCTGGTCGAGCCGCTCCTCCCACGCCTCGTATTTGTTGATCAGCTGATTCTCGTAGTTTAACACCGTCGTATTATTGGTCGTCGCCGTAATTGCAAACATCGCTACAACACATACTGCCAGAATAAAGGCGATCCAGAGCACAATGCGGTAGCGTTTCCTGTAGTCCGCATTTTTTACCACGGTCTGCGTCTTCGGCTTTGGTGCCGGCGCGCGCTTCGCCTTGCGGAGACTCTCCTCCACCTGCGGATGCTGCACCGGAATCGGGAAAATATCTTCCTTCCGGATAAACGGAATCGACTGCAGATACTCCTGTAGATCCTTCAGATAAGAATAGCCGACCGCCGTGTCAAACAGCCGCTGCTGTATCATTTTATTATAAATGCGGAGTACCATCTCAGGGTCGTCCATCTGGGCTTTCTCCTTGACGTATTTCACGCCCTCCGCCTCTTTTCTCGCCTGCGCGGCTTCCGCCTCATTTGCAAATAAAAATCCCTCCACGACCATGGAGGTCTTTTCCTGTTCTTTTTGTCTCTTTTCTACAGACATTCTTCGATCCTCATCTCTTCCGTTTCTGCTGTGATTTTGCTCTTATTATAGGAAATGGCAGTGTGAATTGCAAGTCAGGGAGATGTAAAGATTCCATTCATTTATCGCTCTATATCATTTTTTCTTATATCCACAATCACAATACGAACCACCGCCGGCTAATACTTCGAGATGTTCAAAGAACTGTTTATACCACTCGTCCTTAGTCATTAGAATTTCACAACTTCCGGCTCATGTGTAAATGATGAAAATGTCGCTGTTGCATTCTTGAAGTAGAATACCTCAGTATTGCCATCATCTGCAGCATACATCTTTTGTAATGAAGGATAAGCATCAAACATAGACTGTCTTGCTTCTACTCTGTCGTTCTCAACCAATTCACCAGCGACACGCAGCCATTCTCCATTCTTAAATGCACAGATTTCTGCCTTTTGATTTGCGTGTAACTGCTTTGGTACCTCTTTGATCTTCCCCGTCTGTATGTAGAGTTTAACTTCAAAAATATGTACAGTTCCAAAAGGTCTGACTCTTGGCTGATCACCTTCTACGGTTGCTAAATAATATGTCTCTGCTTCTTTCAAGAATTTTTCTACTCGTTCCATGTGCTTGTCCTCCTGTTCCTGCCAATCGTATGTTTCCATTGTTTCTTTTGCTTCTAAGAACCACAGAACTTCTGTGACTCTTCTCCATAGTATTCATCAATTTTTAGTCTGAGCTTCGTCACTCTATCCATATACTCCCTGCTGTGTTCCTGCATACCTTCATGCTTACACTGCGTGTATATAACAAGTGTTGGCAAAAGTGATATCTGATCTGCCTCCTTTGTTACTGCACTGCCCATCATTACCTTATCTCCAAGAATCGTTGTAATAAGATTCTGCTCATACGAAAGAGTTTTTATTATTTCTTCCGATGTCCCTGTAAGACATTCCTTAATACCAGAAGCTCAGCAACATATAATTGTATATCATCGCCATACAGTACAGAAGCTGATAATCCTGCACATTTTTCTATCTGCTCGTAAAGTTGCTTATTATCTACTATAGTAACTTCTGGCGCCTCCTTAGATAACATCTGTTGTTCTTATAATTATTTCGTTCCAATGTCTGACTTTTCCCCTATAATTACAATGAAAAAAATGTAAATGATTATTTAGCATATCAATTCTCAATGGTAGCTTGACCATTCATAAGCATTGGAAGAAGCCAGTTATGTAGATTTTGCAGTTCTCGTGTCTGCTGTTCATTTTTATAAATTTGTTGTTCCATAAGGTTGGCTTTCTGTTCAAATGTTGCTACTAATTTACTACTCGGTATCACTATTGGCATATCAAATAAATAGTTTTTGGTTATGGATCCAAATGTTGTACCACTGTTGTTAATATTATCAAAATACCATCTGTTGTTTTTTAACAGGTATCGCACAAAAGTATTATTATTATATTTGCCATGAACAGAAGCAAGACCACGACCAATGCAACAATTTTCATAAGCAATATTAAGGCTGCCAACTGGAGCTCTAACACTTAACAATGTATCAAAGACTGAAGCAAATCGTGATGGTTTATTTGTATACACTCGTATCGTCGGAAAAATAGCACCAAAGTCTGTTGAACCCTGATAAAATGGATATCCATTCCCAAGAATATTGTAACTGTCTCCAGATGGAGACTGTCCCATAGTAATATTTGCGATGTCTGTTAATACGCCTTTAGTCCATGATTTTGGAATGCTAGATAAGTTAAATAAATATGAAAACAGAAGTTGTATCTGCGAACATAAATAATCATTTATCATATTGTTCTTGCTTATTTTCTTATCTATTGTGCCTAGAATTAATGCTATCCTCTTCTGTTCAATGTAATCCGGCAAGTGAATATCAATATCACCTAAAATATCAGTATTCAAAGATGCCATTGTTGAACCTACCGCAGAATTATTTATCTTCATTTTTACCGCATTGGTTAATAAATAGTATGAGACAAATTCAGGATAAACAGAGTCATCTAAAATTCGCACGCGGATACAATCTGAACCCTGCATCCAGCCCTCCTGATCCTTGCGAATCAAACAATGCCTATCAACAGAACCTTTTCTTCCAAATACAATATCCCCAACTTTCAATATATGTTCCGACAACCGTTTTAATGTATTTGCACCTACACAATCAAGCCCTGTTTCAATAATACTTCCGTAACCAATATTTTTAACATTAATAACTGGTATTCCTTCTGAAACATACTCGCTTGCACTTAACTGTGTTCCAAACGGTCCGGTCTTTAACTCGGATATGTCCCTAAGTTTTACATTCCTCATTGATGTTCTCCTATCCAATGTATTTTCTATGAGCAATTTTTACATTACTCTGTTTAACCATTGCATATTGCAATGTTGTGTCTATCCGCTGATGTCCTAGCAGTTTTTGCAACTGCTCTATTGGCATTCCCTTATCAATAGCTACTGTTGCTAAAGTTCTTCTGAACTTATGAGGATGAACCTTATCTATGTTTAATCTTTTTCCCATTTCACGAAGTCGTAGTTCTATTCCACCTATTTTCATTCGTCTGTAAGGTGCTTTTAGCGATACAAAGAGTGCCTGCTCATCATCTGTTCTCGAATCAAGATAATTCTGCAAATGCAGCTTAGTTCGTGCATCAAAATACACCATTCTCTCTTTATCGCCTTTACCAAATACTACACATTCTCTTTCATCAAATGAAATATCATCTCTATTTAACAAAACCAGTTCTCCGACTCTCATTCCTGTAGATGCAAGTATGTCAATCAAAGCCAAATCTCTTGGATTGTCACAATTATCTCTCATTGTCTCCAGTTGCTCATCTGTATATGTTTCCTTTATCACACTAGCAGACTTAATTCTATGTATTCTACGTACAGGACTTTTTATGATGTAATCCTCATCTTCCAGCCATGCAAAAAAACTTGAAAATATTCTCCTTATGTTATCAATCGTCACCTTACTTGATTCCTTTTCAGCTTGGTACTTTGATAGATATGTCCTCAAATCTTCTGTTTCAATTGTGCATACCGTTTTCCCGATATCTTCCATCATTTGATGAATTGTATTCTTGTAATATGTTAAAGTCTTCTCTGAACACCCTTCTATTCTCTTTGCAGACAAAAATACCTCCAAGTAGTCCAATGTTTCCTGCTCACTTTCTTCTTCCATAGTCACAATAGAAACATTATATAGATTTACCTCTAGTACATCCTTCAATTTTTTTAATTGTTCATTGTTTAGTGACGGAAGCATCTCATTGATAATCTTCGTTATTACTTTTTCTTTCATGTGTTTCTCCTTTATATGTGAGAACCACCATGAAGTGGAGTTCTTTTTTTTCTCTCGCCACTTTCAAGAGTTTATGTTTGTATTGTAAATGATTATTTAGAGGAGATGGCAAAGACCACCTACGACTACTGGTTTGTGCAGTTTGATTTTCCAGATGAAAACGGAAAACCATATAAATCTTCTGATGGGGAAATGATATATACTGATGATCACATCATTCCTAAGGGCTGGAAAATCTGTAAAATACAAGACATTATTTCAAGTATCTGCACAGGATTGAACCCAAGAGATAATTTTTCGCTTGGTTCAGGCAATATAAAATATATTACTGTTAAAAATCTTACAACCAATGGGACTTTAGATTTTACTGGCTGTGATACTATTGATGAATCAGCCCGGACTATTGTTCATAACAGATCAGATATACAAATTGGAGATATCTTATTTGCAAGTATTGCTCCATTGGGACGTTGTTATCTTATTCAAGCGGAACCTACAGATTGGGATATCAATGAATCCGTATTCTCAATTCGTGCAAACATTGATGTTGTTACACCGACATTTTTATATTTGTATTTTATGAGTGATGCTTTTATTAAACAAGCAACATCAAGTTCTACCGGAAGTATCTTTAAAGGTATTCGTATAAGTACCCTTTTAGATACAGAACTTTGTGTACCACCATTATCTGTTATTACACAATTTGAAGATAAGCTTGCATCAACATTATCTTTAAAATCAAAGAGTTGTGAAGAAATTCAAAAACTAACCAATTTACGCGAATGGCTTCTTCCAATGCTTATGAATGGTCAAGCTACCATTGAGAATTGATACGCTAAATAATCATTTATCTTTTTATTATTAGCAATCCTTCGATCGATTTTATCCAATACATCCACTATTCTATTTTGTTTACCAATTGGTATTAGTGGCACTGTATATTTAGGAAAATCTTCTACAGAAATTCTATCCACTGTGCTTCCTTTCACAGTTTGATTTCTAATAAAAGATGTCCATTCTGGTGACCTAAAATAATAGTACAGCCATCTGGTGTTTATTTTATTGCTCACATTTCTTATAATTGCGAGTCTTCTCCCCAAGCAACCATGAAAACCTTTTGGAATCATCGTATATCTACCTAAAGTAGCTTCATACGAAAAAACTATATCATTCTCTTGAGGAATTACCCTTTTCGTCCATTTTATATAATCTGCTTCCGATAAATGTGCAAATTGTGTAGCATCCAGCATACCATCTTCCGTTATTGCATCTATTCCAAGATATATTGGACCATACTCTGTTTTATTCGGAGTTGCGTGAGGTCCATCATATACCTTGCAGATTTCATTTATCATAATTCGCTTCATACTTCACCTTCTTCAACTGCTCTAGAATTTCCGTTTGCAATGTATTACCCTCTGCAAATAATTCTGTAAGTTTATCCATATAATCATCCATCTTTGCCTGAAACTCTTCCTGTGTCAGTTCTACATACTCAATCTTTACTTCAAAATATTGCCCGGCACTAAAAGAACACTTCTTCTGTTCAATCTTGTCATAGTCTACAACAACAGAGAAATCATCCTTCGTTTCAAAATTATTAAAAGTATTGATAATATCCTCAATTTCTTGATCAGAAAGTACTGTTCTCTGGTTTTTTCCATCCACTTTAACCTTTGTTCCAAGTTTGGACGCATCCATAAGTATTGCCTTATCGTATTTCTTTGTATTATCCAAAAATACAACTGATACATTTGTGCCTGTCGTTGCAAAAATATTACTTGGCATGGATACTACACCCCGTAACATCTTTTCTTTCACTATACGCTCTCGTATTGTTTTTGGTATGCCTGTTCCCGCTGTCAGGAATCCTGTCGGCACAACAATTGCAGTTCTGCCACCATTCTCTTTCATAGAAAAAATAATGTGCTGAAGAAACATCTGGTAAATTGCCATACTATCTTTTTTCTTGTTAGGCACTTTCGGCACACCCGCCCAGAATCTTTCCTTATAATTTTCTCCTGCCAATGTATCTCTGTTGTCTGAAAAATCCACATTAAAAGGTGGATTGCTGACGATATAGTCAAACTTCATCAGTCCATTTTTCTGTCGGTTCAGATGCTGTGGTGATAATAATGTATCTCCATGCACTACATGACCGAGTGAATGTACAAGATTATTCAGTATAAGATTCAGACGCAGAAATTCATTTGATTTCTGGGAAATATCCTGTGTATATATCGTACAGTTATTCTCACCTATTTCATGTGCAAGTGCCAACACAAGAGTTCCTGAACCTGCTGCAGGATCATATACAGTTACATTCTGTGTTCCTTGCGGTACCATAATTCTTGCAATAATGCTTGCTATGGAATGCGGTGTGTAATACTCAGCATACTTACCAAAGTCCTTGTTGTAATCCTTAATCAGATACTCAAATATGGTTGCAAAAAAATCATATTTCTGTGAAAATGCATCTGCAAAGCTGAAAGTAACAAGCTTATCAATCATCGCTCTGCAGAAATCAGACCTACGATTAGACTCTGTTACATTAAGCGATAAATTCTGGTCAAATAAGCGAATCTTATCTCCTGAGCCAGTACTTACTGAAAATACATCAAGGTTCGTATTAGAAATATCCCATAAGGTTGCATCAAACAATTCATTAAACTTATCATCATTTTTATGGTTAAAGAGATATGAAATAAAATGCTCTCTTTTAAGTTTTGCAGTTGCCGCCGGCAACTGCATCATAAGCATTTCATAATCATCTTCCGGCATATTGTTTAATGTCTGTTCAACATTCTCGGAATCTTTTAGTCTTTCATCCGCCTGCTGTACCTCATAAAGAAACTTGTCATTCAAAAATTTATACAGGAAGATTTCTGTAATGATTTTATACTCACTACTTGCATTGCCAAGTCCAAAGTTGGCACACACAGTTTTTAAGTCATCAATCATCTGTTTTGTATTTGCTATTATTGTTTCTGTTGTCATCAGGATACCCAATCCCTTTCTGATATATATTCTTTTGAAAGACAGTTATCTATAAATAGTAGCTGCTGTCGTTCTGGCTTTACATTTTCTCCTATACATGCCTTATAGATTATTGGCTGTAAAGACTTTATAAAATACTCCTCATTATCAAGGATATTTTCATTATGAGCAATCTGGTCATCAGCCTCGGTCTTTACTGTCATTAAAATTCTATGTACAGTAATCGCATCTGCAATCGGTGGCGGACTTCCCATAATCCTTTTATGCGTTCTCATATACTTAACATCACCAGAATACTTTGCTGCAAGCATTCGGTCTGCAATATTGCGTCTCTCTGCTTTTTTCTTCAATGAATCCAGTTCATCCTTCATCTGCCTCATTTCATCTGCTGTGAGTTCTTCAATATTTTTCTTCTTAAATACTCTCTTTAATTCATCAAGAAGTGATATGTACTCCGGATCTTTTGGATCAAGGCATCTGTCCACAATCTCTCTTCTTGTTTTTTCCAATGTATCTCTGAACGCATCCGCTATCAAAAGTTCTTCTTCTTTAATCTTGCGAAACTGAAAATCAATCTGGTCAAGTGCCATATTAAGCACCTGCGTCATGTCTTCTGATGAATCAATGCTGTTCTTTAGGTTTACAATACTGATTCTGTTGTTGACCTCATTCAAGCATTTAATCGCATTCTCGACATTAAAGTGTTCATACAAATCTTCATATCCATATAACCGAATCAGATTGTACATAGCCTTGTAATTCTCTAAAGCCTGGCGCAAGTCAAGTAACTGTTTCTTGTCATCAATCGCATTAATCTGGTTAATAAAGTTGACCACATTACTTGTATCATACAGAAATAATTGATTTTTGACTTCATTTAAATCTTTTTCAATATCTTCCTTACTCTTAAAGATATTGCTGTAATTCTGAACTTCATCTCCTAATTCTGACTGAAGTTCATCGAAATATGCTTTATTTGTCTTGTCAAACTCGTCCTTGATATTTGCAAAATCTACAACATATCCATAATGATAGCCTTTGTATGGTCGATTTACCCTTGTCAAAGTCTGTAATAAATTATGTGCCTTAATCATTCTGGCAAGGTACTGCTTCTTTAATCGAGGAGCATCAAAACCTGTCAGAAGCATATTGTAAACAACAAGAATATCTATATTTCCTTTTTTGAATTCTTCCTGCTCGTCTTTTCTATCCTGCTTAGTTCCCTCATCATGTAGTATCAGTGCATGAGTATAAGCTGAAAAACGATTCAACTGTTTATCTACCTCTCTTGCCTGCTCAGAAGAATCGCATACAATCATTGCACCGATAGAAGAATCCAGTGCATTTCTGCCTTCTCCAAAATCATGAACAATGTAGTCAACCATCTTCTCAACAAATTTTGGATGAGCATACAATTCTTTCTTAGCTATACTTCCTTGTCTTACAATCTGATCCAGCGTATCCTTCATCTGATTCTTATATGTAGTTTCAATCTCTTCCCGAATAAGTTTCAGTGTGTATCCATCTGCAATCGACTGATTATAATAGTATTTATGAATATAATTGCCAAATACATCCTTGGTGTTATAACCTTCTCCAATCAATGGTGTACCTGTCAGGGCTATCATAACTGCATTTCTGTCTGATGACATAAGATTAGCAAGAAACGAACCTG
>ERZ832317.1287-NODE-1287-length-32468-cov-6.459908_pt1 | contig 32468 bp, 32 predicted proteins | sample MGYA00519695_ERZ832317 | MGnify/ENA primary metagenome ERZ832317 (study PRJEB31850, sample SAMEA3708726) | human gut metagenome | biome: human gut; feature: human-associated habitat; material: faeces | place: China | collected 2014 ...
ACAAAGTAGAGATTACGTTAGAACAGCCAAAAGTTGCTTTCCGTGAGACGATCCGCAAAAAATCTGATGTAGAATATAAATATAAAAAACAGTCCGGTGGACATGGACAGTATGGTCATGTTAAGATGACATTTGAGCCATCCGGAGATTTAGAGACACCATATGTATTCGAGCAGACCGTTGTCGGTGGAGCTGTTCCAAAGAACTATTATCCGGCAGTAGAAAAAGGTCTGGCAGAAGCAGTGTTAAAAGGACCTATGGCAGCATATCCGGTAGTCGGAGTGAAAGCAGTGCTTTATGATGGATCCTATCATCCGGTAGACTCTTCCGAGATGGCATTTAAAACAGCAGCGATCCAGGCATTTAAGAAAGGCTTCATGGAGGCATCTCCGGTACTCTTAGAGCCAATTTCTTCTCTGAAAGTCATTGTTCCGGATAAATATACCGGAGATGTTATGGGAGATTTGAACAAACGCCGGGGCAGAGTTCTTGGAATGAATCCGATCGATGGCGGAAAACAGGAGATTCTTGCAGACGTTCCGACGATGGAACTCTATGGATATACCACAAGTTTAAGAGCTAATACTGTCCAGCGGAGAATGAGTAGTTCTTCTCGGTCATCTCGTTGTAAGGAACAGATACGCTGAAATCATCCTCGACCTTGCGATTGGTGAATACTTTGATTAGCTATGAACCGTTGTTTAGGACGATGCGGGAAAAGGGTATTACAGCTTATCGGCTCGGTAAAATGGGTTTTCCTCAATCCAATTATTATGCCATCAAAAGAGGCGAAAATATTTCCACGCACACCTTGAACCAGTTGTGCAGGTTGCTTGAGTGCCGTGTAGAAGATATCCTTGAATATATAGACGAAAAAGACTGACAGGAACCGAACTTGCGGTTAGCTGTCAGTCTTCTTTTGCACTTATTAAAATGGAGATATTAACGATTATAAAATATGCTTTTTAGTCAATAATTTTTGCTGTTTCAAATTGACATCCAAATCAAGCGGTTTTCACAAAACCATTATATAATAAGGCTTTTGAATAATTATAATGCGAATATTCGTTTTCTGACTTATGCCCCGCCAATTATAAAAGAGCCGGTTTTTCGGACAGATAAAGATGTAGTATGATGACACTGGAAAGGTTGACCGAAGAAGTCGTCTTTGTGCTGTGTCTGTGCGATCCCTGAAAGGGCACTTTTTGAAATCTCTGCTGTAATTTTGGCGGAACTATGGTACAATGCAAGGAATGACAATTTTGCACTATGCGCAAAGGAGTTCGCATTCATGCTTCGGGAAAAACAGTTTTACAAAACCTTCTCTGTGCTGGCTCTCTCCTTGGCTCTGCACAATCTGCTGTCATACAGCGTCAATATGATGGATATGGTCATGCTGGGACGATACAGTCAAAACGCCATGAGCGGTGTCAGCCTGTGCAATCAGGTACAGTTTATGCTTCAGATGTTGGTGGAAGGCGCGGGAGAAGGCGCCGTTGTACTGGGCGCCCAATACTGGGGAAAAAACAGGCTGGAGCCGATCCCGCATATCATCGGCGCTGCAATGCGCTTCGGCGGCGGCATGGCGGTCGTAATGTTCCTGATCGTGCGGCTGGTGCCGGAGCAGCTTCTGAATCTTCTATCCAATGACCCCCTTGTGATTGCGGAGGGCGTCCGCTATTTTCAGATCGTCAGCTGGACCTATATCCTCTTTACGGTGACCAATATTCTGGTGGCATCCCTGCGGTCTGTGGGGATCGTTTCCATCGGATATGTGATCTCTTTTTCTACCTTGTGTATCAATATCTGCTTGAATTACCTGCTGATCTACGGCAACTGCGGTTTCCCGGAGCTGGGTGTACAGGGCGCCGCCGTGGCCACGTTGGTCTCCCGCTGTATTGAGTTGCTGATCGTCATCCTGTATCTGAAGTTCCGCGAAAAGCAGCTGTGCCTGACCTTGAAAAAGCTGGTCTATATGGATACCAGCTATCTGCGGGATTATATTCGCGTCTCTCTTCCCGTCCTGCTGAATCAGGCCCAGTGGGGTGCCGCGCAAATGGTACAGACCGGGATTCTGGGCCATCTGGGAGGCGATGTGACCGCGGCCAATGCCATCGCCGTTCAGGCCTACCAAGTCCTTTCTGTGGTGGCATACGGTGCTTCGTCGGCCTCCGGTATTGTGGTGGGCAAGACCATCGGTGCCGGAGACCGGGCAGCATTGAAGCGTCTGGTTCACACACTGGAGGTGCTGTTCTCCGCCATTGGCCTTCTCACGGGCCTTACCATCTTCCTGCTGCGCAGGCCGCTGCTGACCGTATTCGGCGGTACTCTGACAGAAAATGCCTGCCGCTTGTCCATGCAGTTCATGACTGTGATCGCCGTCACCACCGTGGGAACCTCCTATCAGGTGGCCTGCGACAACGGCATCATCCGGGGCGGCGGCGATACCGCCTTCAGCGCCAAGATGAACCTCATCAGCATGTGGCTCATCATCGTACCCCTGTCGGCTCTGGCGGCCTTCCGCTGGGAGCTGGCGCCGGTGGTGGTGTTCTTTCTGCTGAAATGGGACCAGCTTTATAAGATCATCCCCGTAGCCATCCGGCTCCATAGCTGGAAATGGGTAAAGGTCGTTACACGCAATGACAGCGAAGTCTGAACTCGGTTCAGACTTCGCTGTTTTCGTTTACAGGATTCAGTTAAGGTAACGCAGCCGCCGGAGGAACTCCTGATTTTCCGTTTTCTCACAGATGGCGTCAATGCCGGAGGAGATCACCCAGACCGCCATCCCCCGCTCTGCGCAGGACACCAGCATCTCAATGATCATTTCATGGTGGGCAGGCTCCTGTCCGGCAAAGGGGAAAAAGCAGATCAGCAGCTTGGGATTCAGCAGATACCATTTGCAGTAGGAAAACCGCAGGCGTTCCGGCAGGGGCCAAGTCCGCAGGGGCCGCTGCAATTCTTCCCGGGGAAACCACCGGGAGGCCTCGTTCAGAATACTCTCCTTGACGCGGCCGGCGGCGATCCGCTTCCCCGCTTTTGAAAGCAGGCTGATGCTCAGGTTGTCCAGCCCGGTCAGATTGTCGAACAGCACACCGTTGGAGCGGTCCGGCCGCTCGATCTGAATACCAATCTCCGTACCGATCAGGCCCGCCAGTTCTCCGTGGGTATATGCCGTCCCATCCAAGCAGAAGCTGCCGGACAGCCAGCGCTGTCCGCCCAAAAAGCAGCTTTGAAGCTGCATCGCGGTGCTGTAATTCTCATCCCGCAAAAAGGCGATCTCACCGCCGGATATTTGTAAGTCAAGAGGCGCCGTGCCGGGGAATGTCAGTCCGGATACCCGTAGCACCACATCGCCGCTACATGGGCCGGTCTGCTTTTCCACGCTGCCGTGACCTTCCCAGCCGAGGATCTTGTACAGCTTTTCGCCGTACTCCTCCGGATACAGGTGATAGCAGGTCTGCCGGTTTTTGACAACGTCGATGCGGTCAGAGCTTCGGAACATGAAGGTCTCGTCCAAATCGAGAAGGATGACCGCCGCGCCATACTCCAATAACTGCTGCACGCACTGCATCAGCTTTTCCATGTCCTTTTGCCGTAGGACCTCCGTCAGCCGGTCCATGACCAAAAGTTCCGTTTTCCAGAGCCACACCCGAAAAATGCAGAGCCGGTAGTAATCCAGAAGGGACAGCTCTGCCAGACTCCGCTCCATCGGCAGATCCAGCTCCATCTGCCGCATCATGGATGCAGCCTCCGGGCCTTCCAGCCGCTGTATCACGCTCCGAAGCTGGCTGCGGTCCACGGATCTGCCCAACGCTATCAGGAAATCCCGCACTGTCAGCGCCCCGGAGGTAAACCGATGCTTGTCCACAATCATGCTGTTTTGCTGGATCCACCGTTCCAGCGCCTGCCGTCCCACCCGGCGTCCGCAGGAAAAGGCCCGGCCGGACTGCAAATGGCAAGTGCCTTTAAAAATATTCAGATAGGCCGTGCCGGAAGTCAGATGGTCATCCACATAGACGCCGATGCACTCCCCTCTGGAACAGGAGATCTCAAAGTGGTAGGTATTGTCCTCACTCTGAAAGCGGCCGTATTCCACTCGGACCAGTTCCTCTTTCATGGGCGGTCACGCCTCCTGAAACAGCAGGGGCAGCGTGACGCAGCACTCCGTCCCGACTCCCACGGCGCTGAAGATGTGAAGGCCGTAGTTCTCGCCGAACATCAGCCGGATCCGGCTGTTCACGTTGCGCAGGGCGATGCCCCCTTTTTGCCGGTCGGTGGGAGCGCCGGCGTCCTCCGCGAATTGCCGGTTCAGCTGATCCACCCGTTCCTCCGGCATTCCGACGCCGTTATCCCGAACCCGCAGAAACAGCGTCTTGTCGCTGTTTTCCACTGCGATCCGCACGGTGCCGGGACCCAGCTTCCCCTCCAGCCCGTGAGACACCGCATTTTCCACCAGCGGCTGCAAAATGAGCTTCGGCATCCTTGCCTCCAGTAGCTGTTCGTTTTCAAGCTCCAGCTCCATGGAGATCTTGTCCCCAAAGCGGCACCGCTGGATGGTGAAATAGTTTTCCGTATTGTCCAATTCGTCCGAAAACGTCACATATTCCTTCACATTGGAGATGGTGTAGCGGAAAAACGTGGCCAGCGCCTCCGTGGTCTCCGCAATATCCTCGCAGTCCGCCAGCAGCGCATCCGTCCGGATGGCCTCCAGCGCGTTGTAGAGAAAGTGGGGATTAATCTGGTTTTGCAGGGCCAGATACTCCGCCTGCTTCTGCCGGAGCTTTGTGATCTCCTCACCGTACAGGCGCTCTCCCAGATCGGAAAAGAAGTCGTTCAGCAGCGGGGCCTCCCCCCAGTCCATCTGCAAGACCGCTTCCGGATCCCGGTCATTCCGGTAGCGCCGCAGCGCTTTTTTCAGCCTCCAGCCGGTCCTCAACCACATACGATCACCTACTTGTATAGCTTTTTATAATCCGACGGACTGACGCCGGTGGCTTTTTTGAACAGTCTGGAAAAGTATTTCAGGTCGCTGTACCCCACTGTTTCCGCTACATCCTGAACAGACAGCGTTTCCCCGCACAGCAGTTCCTTGGCCTTGCTGATCCGCAGCTCCGTCAGATAATCCAGAAAGTTCTGACCGGTCTCTTTTTTGAACAGCGTGGAGAAATACGTGGCGTTAAAGCCCACGGCGCTGCTGACGTCCTCCAGCCGCAGGGACTTCTGATAGTGCTGCTGGATATACCGCTTGGCCTCCGTGATGGGACGCATCTCCCGCAGGGACCGCTCCTCTCCCAAGCGCTGCAATTCCCGGCTGATGTCCTGCTTCAGCACCTGAAAAACGCTCTTTGCGTCCGGGCAGAGCCAGAACCGGTTCCGCATCCGGATCGCAAAGCCCTCCGCGGCCTGCCCGTCCTGCTGCATCCCATACAGACAGGCCGCCAGCACCTGATCAAACCAGTCCTCAAACATCTGGCCGTTCAGTCCCGGCTGAGACATGACGGTCTGGAAACTCTGCTCCAGTTCCTGCGCGAACCGCGCCGTGTCCAGACATTCCGCTGCCACCTGAAACCGCTTTTTCTGCGCGGCTTCCATCATATACCGCTGTCTGAACTCCGGCTGTTCGGTCTCGGCGTCCCGCCAGGACTGCGGGTGACACAGGCGGTCCTGACAGAACCACATGGCCTGCCGCATGGAGAGGACCGTTTCCATAAAGTCCGTCTGCCGGCTGCCCAGACAGATGGTACAGCGGAGATTGCCGAACAGATCCCGCTGCTGCTCAATTTCCTTCTGGATTTTGGTAAAGCACTGCTTCAGCGCTACGGTCCGGTATGCACTCATGCGCAAAACGACCGCAACGCCTTCTTTCCGGATGGAGGCGGCAAAGACATCCGTCAGGGAATGCAGTTCCCGCCGGACGATCTCCAGCGCACTGCGGAGAATGACCTGATAGCCGTCCGGATTGGGAATGGCGCCAATCAGATCTACCCGCACCACCGCAGCAAAGCAGACGCCTTCGGCAGCATAGAACCCCTCGTCCGCATAGGCCAGAAAAGGCTGCTGGTGCTCCGCCGCATTGCCCAGAGACTCCATCAGGAGATCCTGCTGGCGCTCCTTGCTTCGTTTCAGTTGGAATTCCAGAGCCGCCTCTTCCCCCAGCTTGTCGCTCAGGCGCATCAGGATCCCGGTAAGTTCCTCCTTCTTGAGGGGCTTGAGCAGATAATCCTCCACGCCGTATTTCAGCGCGTTCTGGGCATATTCAAACTGCCGGTAACCGCTGATGATGATAAAATGCAGATCCGGCTGCAATTCCTTCGCCTGCTGGATCAGCTCGATCCCGCTGCACCCTGGCATCCGGACATCCGTGATCAGCAGATCCGGATGCAGTTCCCGCACCAGCTCCAGCGCCCGCAGGCCATCATTGGCCGTGCCGACGATCTCATATCCCAGACGCTCCCAGTCAATCAGCTTTTGCAGCAGAAGAAGGATCTTCTTTTCGTCATCTGCCAGAACGACTTTCAGCATGGCGCATTCCTCCGTTTTTGTTAAAAAGAAAGGGAAAACGAAGCCGTTTTCCCTTTCTTTCTATTATATGACCTTTTGCTTGGTTTGCCAAGAGGCAATTTCCGTGAATACTTACTTGTAGTCAGCAACGTTGGAAGCGTCGATCCACACGCTTTCAGCGATGATCACATTGTTGTCCAGAGTGCCGCCGTTCAGCAGGGTGACAGCAGCTTCCAGACCGCCGGCAGCCATGAGACCGCCGTCCTGAGCGACCGTACCGGTCATGCGGCCATCCTCGATCGCCTCATAGCCGTCGGGGGTGCCGTCAACGCCGGTGATGATGATACCGCTGTTAGCGCCGGCAGCGTTGCCAGCACCAACGGCCATGCCGTCGTTCTCGCAGACGATGGCGTCCAGATCATAAGCGGACAGCCAGCTCTCAACGGTAGCCTGAGCCTTAGCGGTATCCCACTCACAGTCAGCGGGAGCAACAACTTCCTTGATGTCGGGATAGTTGGCCAGGATGTTGCGATAACCCTCCATACGGTCCAGAGCGTCCGTCACAGCAGAGGGGCCGGTCAGGAAGGCGACATTGCCCTTGCCCTCCAGCAGGTCGGCAACGTGCTGCATCTCGTTCTCGCCGGCCTTGACGTTGTTGCCGCAGGAGATGGCGGAGATACCGGCGTTCTCCCAGTCAGTGCAGACGGAGACAACGTTGATCATGACAACGCCCTTGTCGGCAGCAGCCTTGGCAGCGTCACGCAGGCCGTCGGGATCCACGGGCTCAAACAGGATGGCGTTGTAGCCCTCGGAGACGCACTGCTCGATCTGGCTGATCTGAGTAGCAGCGTCCTGGTCGGCGCTCAGGATCGTCAGATCCACGCCCAGCTCAGCGGCCTTGGCCTTGGCGCCCTCGGTGACAGCGATCTGGAAGGCGTTGGTCTGATGCTGCTGGATCAGAGCGATCTTGTAGGTCGCAGACTCAGCAGGCTTGTTGGTATCCTCAGAGGGTGCGGTGGTGGTGTTTTTGCTGCCGCAGCCGGCCAGGACCGTCACGGTCATAGCACAGGTCAGCAGCAGTGCCAGAAACTTGTTCTTTTTCATCGTGTACTTCCTCCTTAAAATGTATATGTTAAGAGCGGGAACGCTCTTGACACCCAGTCAGTTCTTCTTGCTCTTGCCCTTGATGTCGATCAGCACCGCAAGGACGATAATGGCGCCCTTGACGATCCGCTGCCAGTGGGAAGAGACGCCCATGATATCCAGACCGTTGGCAATGACCGTGATCAGCAGGCAGCCGACCACAACGCCCCAGGGCTTGCCGACGCCGCCGGACATGGACACGCCGCCCACCACGCAGGCGGTGATAGCGTCCATCTCGTAGCTCTCGGCAGCGGTAGGCTGACCGATGGTCACGCGGGAGGTCATCAGGAAGCCGCTCAGACCGGCCAGCAGGCCGGCGATGGCAAAGGTAGAGATGCGGATCAGAGTGGTGTTGATGCCGGAGACCTTGGCTGCCAGCAGGTTGCCGCCGCAGGCATAGACCCGGCGGCCGTACACGGTCTTTGCCAGGACGAAGGAGCAGACAGCAATGATGACGGCCAGATAAAGGGCCAGCATGGGGATCCCGCCGATGGTGGAAGCGGCAACGGCCTTATACTGGGGGCTGATGCCGATGACGGGCTTACCGCCGGAGACCACCAACGCCAGACCGCGGACAGCGGTCATGGTGCCCAGAGTCATGATGAAAGGAGGCAGGTTGCCAACGGCAACGCCGATGCCGTTGGCGATGCCCACAGCCAGACCGCCCAGCATGGCCACAGCCAGAGGCACGATCAGCGGATAGTTACCCTGACCCAGCATAGCTGCCAGAACACCTGTAAAGGCCACGGTAGAACCAACGGACATATCAAATCCGCCGGCAACGATGACGAACATCATGCCGAAGGCCAGAATGCCGTTGATGGAGGCCTGCTTCAAAATGTTGACCAGGTTGCCCGGCGTGATGAAGCTGGGCTTCAGACAGGTCAAAACGATCACCAGCGCGATAAAGATCACGAAAATGAAATATTCGCTGATGAGCGCACCGATATTTTTCTTTTCTTTCATGCTTTCCCCTTCCTTTATACCGTGATGGCGGAGGCCAGTGTCATAATACGCTCCTGAGAGAAGTCCTCACGCTTGACTTCGCCGGAATCGTTACCCTCGCACATAACAAGGACCCGGTCGCAAATTCCCATTAACTCCGGGATCTCCGAGGAAATCATGATGACGGCCTTGCCCTGCTGCACCAGTTTACCCAGCAGCAGATAGATGTCCCGCTTGGCGCCGACGTCGATCCCTCGGGTGGGCTCGTCCAGAATGATGATATCCGGCTCGTTCAGCAGCCACTTGGCAATGACGACCTTTTGCTGGTTACCGCCGGACAGGTTGCCGACGATTTGATTGGCGGAAGGAGTTTTGATATTCAGCTTTTCAATGTACTCCTGAGACGCCTTATATGCCTTGGACTTATTGTAAAGGCCGTTGGTCAACAGCTTTTTGATCGCCACCATAGCGATGTTGTCATTGACCGTTCCGCTCAGGTTCAGGCCCGTGACCTTCCGATCCTCCGTGATCAGGGCCACGCCCTCCTTAATGATATCCTGGGGCGAGGAGACATTCACCTTCTTGCCCTTCACATAGATCTCGCCGCTGGAGAGGGGATGCATACCGAAGATGCCCTCCACCAGCTCGCTGCGTCCGGCGCCCACCAGACCGCCGATGCCCAGGATCTCGCCCTTGCGAACCGTCAGGCTGACGTTTTTCACCTTGTTGTCCGCGCGGGTGATGTTTTTCGCCTCAAAGATCACATCTCCGATCTCCGCATCCAGCTTCGGATACACGTCCGTGATCTCCCGGCCCACCATCATCTTGATAAGCTGGGCCTCGGTCAGGTTGGCCGTATCATCTGTGGCGATATACTGTCCGTCACGGTACACGCTGACCCGGTCGCAAATGGAGAAGATCTCCGCCATGCGGTGAGAGATATAAATAATGGCAACGCCCTTCTCCTTGAGCTTGCGGATATGGTCGAAGAGCAGCTCCACTTCCCGCTCCGTAATGGCGGCGGTAGGCTCGTCCATGATGATCACCTTGGCGTTGACAGAGATAGCCTTGATGATCTCGATGAGCTGGCACTGTGCCACCGTGAGGTTCCGTAGCGTCTCCTTGGGAGACACGTGCAGGCCGCACTCCTTGATCAGCTTCTGCGCCTCTTCGATCTCAGCCTTCTTATCCACCAGGCCGTTTTTCCGGATCTCCCGGCCCACGAAGATATTTTCGTACACGGTCATGTCCAGGATCGGATTCAGCTCCTGATGGATCATCGCAACGCCCATATCCATGGCTTCCTTAGGATTGGACACATGATAGGGCTTTCCGTCGAAGAGGATCTCTCCGCCGGGATCTTTCGTATAAATCCCCATCAGGATCTTCATCAGGGTGGACTTTCCGGCACCGTTTTCTCCCATCAATGCATGGACTTCACCGGGTTTCACCTGCAGCTGCACATGGTCCAACGCCACAACACCCGGAAAGGTTTTGCTGATATTCTTCATTTCCAGCACATATTCCACGCAATTCCCCCCTCTTTTATGGTCTGAAATCATTATATCGGACCGGCAGATTTTCTGAAACAGGCTTTTTTCACATGATGGGTGATTTTCTTTGGGAATTTCCCTGTTTTTTTATTTATTTTCACAACGCGGCCATGTTGGCAACTCTCTGACACGTCAAAAATGAACAATTGTGAGAAGTCTCAAACCTGTCTATTTAGGGCAACACCGCACAAAAAGTGCCAGTTAGAGGTCATGGAAAAATAACAAAATTTTCAAGAGGGACTTGCGCTCCAAAGGGGTGCAAGTCCCTTTGCACATATTTGGCAGAATCTTTTAGTGTGTAGGAATTTAAGCAGGCCCATTGGAAAATTCACGGTTTCGTGATATGATAATAGATAATGTTAGGAGGAGATTGTTATGAATGTAACGAACTTCTCGACATTTTTTCTTGCGTTCCTTTTTGGGGCGTGTGTACTGTTTATTCCTATCGCGATTATTGGAGCCTTTGCGACCAAGTACGGTGATGGTGGTGAAGGATTGTCATTCAAGTCGGACAACCTTTTTGTTATCTTCTTTGCGCATATTGCGGAAGAAATATTAGGCTTGTTCCTAACACCGTTTTGGTTTCTTATCGACCTTTTCAGAAAAAGGTTGGATGACGACGGCAGGGCCGTCGATTATATTACATATTACATACGCAATAGAGCTAATGTTCTTTGCCGTTGGCATTTTAGTTCTTTGATATTAGGAGGTAGGGTCATGGGGCGTGTATCTACAAAAGAGAACAAAACACAATATCAAATATTCCGAGAAGAACTCGGTCTTTCCCGAGAAAAAGCAAGTGAACTTCTTGGATGGATTTCTGCAGAGCGTATTGAGAAAATCGAAAGCGAAAAATCTCTGCCCCATCCCGATGAAGTTTTGGAAATGTCTGTAGCTTACAAGAAGCCACGGCTGTGCAATCATTATTGCGCAAATGTATGTCCCATTGGACAGGAATATGTTCCAGAGATTAAGGTGAAAGATCTGTCACAGATTGTATTGGAAATGTTGGCTTCCCTAAACTCCATTCAAAAGCGTAAGGAACGTCTTATCGAGATTACAGCAGACGGTGAAATCTCTGGCGATGAAATTGCAGACTTCGTACATATTCAAGAGGAATTGGAACGTATCTCCATCACGGTTGAAACCTTGCAGCTTTGGTCTGAGCGTATGTTGGCAATGGGTGCAATCGACATGGAAGCGTATAAAGCTCATAAAGGGAAAAAATAATCTTCCTTCGACACCTCAGCAGAAATGCCGAGGTGTTTTTTTGCCTTTAGAGAGAAAATAGCCACCGCTATCTTGCACTTGTAACCATTTTTGCTCAACAACTGCGGCAGTATAATTTAGTCATAGAAAGCAATCAAGAAAACACATCGTTGAGAGGAGATGGTTCCGTGACTGCGAGGGAGCGTGTATTAGCCAGCCGCCTCATCCAGAAGATCGACAATAACGAACAGTACGCAAGGCAAATCGGTCTCAGTTGTGCGGTGGCGCCGGTTGGAATTAACAACAGCAATAAGAAGTCCATTCAGAAAAAAGAGAAGAAAAACTATTTCAAAGGAGAAAGAATTATGAAGACGGCAGAAGATTTTATCAGAGAGATGGAACGCAGTAATGTGCTGATGTCCAGGGAGTATACCTTTAAGGAATATGTTTCCGACATCGTACAGTTCCAGGACATGGTCTGCAAGATGATTTCCGGTGACAATTACCATGAAGGTATGCGCATTGATGAAGCGCTGTTCATCATGGAGTCTACCGCTCGCAAGAGAGAACTCCGTAGCCACCCGGCAGTACATAATGGTGTGCTGACCATGAAGAAACTGGCAAAGGAAATGGCAATCACCATGTCCGGTGCCAAGGGAGAAAGCCTTGTGTCCAGAACCTTAGAATTTCTTAATAGACCGAACACCCAAATTTTCCGCAATGTGTACATCACCGATGGTATTGATGAAACCGAATTGGATGGCATTGTGCTGACCGACAATGGTGTGATTATTCTGGAAGTCAAGAAAGTAAAATCCGACTTGACCCTCACAGAAGATGGCAGAATGGTATTCGCTGGTGATGAGTGCTACGACAAGGTTCCTCTGGCACAGAAGATGGCACTTAAACGCCGCCTGCTCAAGAAGTGCTTGGAAAAGGCTGTTGGTGACAAAGGCTTCGATATTCCTGTGTATGTAGACAGCTTTATCGTATTCTCCGCTCCCAAGGGGCAGTTCATCAAGATCGATGATAGATACCGCCGTGAGAAGCACTGCTTCCGCACCGGTCTTAATAAGAAGATCGAGAGCTATATCGGTTGTGCGTACTACAAGGCTGAGCAGCTCGCACAGCTTGGTGAAATCTTTTCCGAAATGGAGTCCAATGTTAAGCGCTTTGAGACCGAACTGAATTACGACGAAGTACGCCGTAGTCTTGCAGAAGCGCTTGTAGTACTGCAGGATACTGCCGAAAAGCAGGAGGCAACAACCATGATTGTAGAGAAGCCTGAAACTAAGCAGTGCACAGCAAACGTGCTTGAACTGTATGTACAGCGTCTGAACACTACTCATCAGCAGGCGAAGCGTAAAGCTACTGGTTTTGGCTACGTAGCAGCAAGCGTGTTTGCTGGCCTGCTGATCTCCGGCGCAACCGTTGTTCTGAGCGCCGGTGTACGCCGAGCCTAACGAACTCTATCGGTGCAAAATAGCACCATCTATTTTGCACCGATAACCATTTTACCAAAGGGATGATCACGGTAAACTTATTACATAAACAATAGGCACATAGAGACCGAAAAAAGAAAGGAAGACAAAAATGACAATTTACACAACGCAGGAATGGAAGGGCTATGGTAAGCAGAATTATTACCGGAACGAGTATCGACTTGAAGGTGATGAGGTCGTTAAATATAAATGTCACCGCCAGAAGTTCTTCGATGGTCACGAAAGTAATTGGAACGAGGATGAGGAAAGAGTTAAATCGTGGGGGATCAATGATTCCGATATGCCCGATTGGCTCAAGCAATATGTTTGATAAGGAGGGATACAGATGAACGGAGTTCTCAAAGGTATGTTGTTGGTCCTCTTGATCATCTATATCGTTTCCCCAGTTGATTTCTGCCCTGGTCCTGTAGATGATATTATTCTGTTGCTTTGCACTGTAGGTGGTGGGGCTCTTAGCTCTGCCCACGAAGAATAAGGAGGAAGGCTAATGAAAGTAAATGTTTTGCACGAAGGGGATCGAGTCCTCAATGTTACGAATGAATTTGTTGCCGTAGAACGAGTGAGCGGCGAGGTAGACATTCTCCCCCTCATCAAAGAGGAGGGCGGAATGCGGATTGATACGCAACACATCCTCACCATTGGATATGGAAACAACACGATTCAAATTGAGGCCGAAAATGGTCTCACGATCATAAATTTCTAAGGAGACAGAGATGGATGCTGTTTTATGCCGTCTATCAAGCGTATGATAGCTCAATAGGACGGGAGATGTCAAATAATATGGGAATTCAATCTGGGCAGCCATAAGGAGGAGGGCTTCCCTTCCGGTTGGCTCCCGTGGAAAGGACATACAGTCGCCCAACCAGTACACTGTATAATTTTATTTTAACGAATCATATGTTCAAAAACAAGACACACACTTGTGCTACCACTCGTCCCTGGACAAATTCCATTTTCTCACGGTCAAAACGAGTATGCGGGAATCACATATTTGCTCCATGCGGCTGCCTGCTCCACGCACTGCTGATAGTCCGTGCGCAGTTCGTCCGTCAGAACATAGACCCTCCGCTTCACAACAATCTTATTTCCTGCAACCGGTCGGAATTTGAGACTTATAAGGTATTCCTGTCCATCACTGCACTGCGATAATGACAGGAGATTCGTACCCGTCTTACGGATCCAGTTTTCTCCCCAGACGATCTCACCACAATGCGGACACTCGAAGGATACAACGTAATCATCGCTCAGAGCATCACCAATATCAGCATAGGGCTCTTCAAACTCGTAACTCTCAACGATGCCATTTCTATTCTCCACAGTTTCCTTGTACTCTTTCAGCCCCCTTGCGAGATCTATGTGTGTGCAGAGAAGAGCCGTGCTCCGTGCATCATTTAGGGCATCGTGGGAGTCAAATGGAACCTCGCCAACAATCGCCAACGCATTGGCCAATGCGTATTGTCTTGTATCGTGTGTAACCTGATTCACAAAAATGTTCTGCAGATTAAAACACGGAGGCATAAAGCTGGTATCAATATTATGGAGATCCATATTCTTTCGCAAAATACGAAGATCTTCTGTCCCCCAGATCAGGAACACAAAGTCATCGCCACACCAATCGCAAAAAGAATCAAACACCGTGTGGAATCCTTTTCCCTTTTGTAAATCCCGATTGGAGAGTTTGGTGATCTCCGCCACCTTGGGATGAAGCTCTGTATAGTACTGAGGCGCAATCCGCTCATTGAAGGAGTCTACCACTTCAAGAGCCTGATTCAGTTTGATTGCTCCGATCTGAATAATCTCACCCGTCAAGAAAACCGGGTCTTTGACCATCCCAGAATAGGTAAGCGCCTGATTCCATTCCATGTCCATGACAATGTATTCCACGGTATTTTCTCCCTCTTTCGTTCTGTTGTAATCATCATAGATCTATCGGTGTCCAAAAGAACGGACAATGTGAACTGTCCTTATTTCCACCTTGAATACAGACGATTATCTTACCTGTAAACAAAAAAGTCCCTTTCGGGACTTGCGATTTGCGCAAAAAAAGATGAGCCTTGACCACCAACAGGAGCAGTCAAGGCTCATCTTTCGTTCTTAATATCTAACATCAATTTAACCTCGCTTTCTTGAGTTGAGAGGGGGTTAGCTGTTCATTGGACTCACCCTTTCTGTATCTATAAGATAGCATAGGATAGACAAGAAATCAATGCAGGAAAGGCACAACTTATCTTCCAAAAAACTAGTCATTACAATGAAATATGGCGCAAATGCGCAAGACCAGATTGACACCCCCGGGCGATTGCTGTATCATTAAATTGTTGAGGGCTTTCACACTTTTTGTGAAAGCCCTCATTTTTCTGTTATTGACTGATTTCCCTGGCTACATATTTTATTAGCTTAAAAAGGTGTTGTCGTTTGCGATCCCCAGTCGTAGAATAGATAATAAGAAGAGAGAAAGTCACTATGGTAACGATAAAACAGAAAGGCGGTGTTACACTGTGGAAGCATTGATCAAAGAAAAACTACTGGAAATTGAGCAGCGTGAGAACTGCCGCATCCTGCTTGCGGTGGAGTCCGGAAGCCGTGCATGGGGCTTTGCCTCACCGGACAGCGACTATGATGTGCGATTCATCTATGTGCGCGACAAGGATAGCTATCTCAAACTGAATCGTTCACGCGATGTGATCGAACTGCCGATCAACGATGTGTTGGACATCAACGGTTGGGATGTTGATAAAACTCTGAAGCTGCTCCACAAATCCAACCCGACGGTATTTGAATGGTTTTCTTCTCCCATCATCTACAAGACCACGCCGTTTGCTGAACAGTTCAAGCCTATCATGCAACACTATTTCTCTTCCAAAAGTGGACTGTGGCACTATTTGCACATGGCAGAAGGCAACTATCGAGAATATCTCAAAGTTGATTTGGTCAAAGCGAAGAAGTACTTTTATGTGCTTCGGCCGATCCTGGCTTGCCGCTGGATCCTTGAGACGGGAACACCGCCTCCGATGAAATTTGAGGAGTTGATGGAGAGCCAGCTCCCTGCGTATCTCAAGGACACAGTCAGAGACCTGCTCGACCTCAAGATGAACTCTCCTGAGGTTAAGATGATCCCAAGAATCGACATTCTCAACGAGTATCTGGAAATGAGCATCGCCGAGGTGAAGTCGCAGATCGAGCAATATCCCCGCGAAGTTGTGAAGGAGTGGGATGAATTGAACCGCCTTTTCCTCAGTGTATTGGAGAGCTGAATTATGGTCAATAACCCCCACCAAATCTAACGATTTGGTGGGAGCTTGCGAGAAATCGTAAGCCCGGATTGACTACCCTAAGTGCTTCGAGCACTACGTTACTCGAGAATTATTGTATCAGCAATTTCATCGTTATGTAATTAGCGCTCAACAAGTTTTTTGATATCATACTGCAAGTCTGTCTGGATGCTGTTTTGGAGGAGAGAATGCCAAGTGAACGAAAACCGGACAGCTCCTAAGGCGAAAGCCTCAGGAGCTGATGGTATAGAAGATCAACCAACGGTTATCACAGCAAAAACTTAGAGCCATCCGGCGGGAGTGTAATACCCGCTGGGTGGCTCTGAGTTTTTTGACATGAGGCGCTATGTGGTCAAGCAGAGAAAGCGGGACGGATGTTCTGATGGACACCAGAACTAGCCTCCTGTTGCTTTGCCCAAGTGACACGGGTCACTTCCTCTACGAAATAACGCTCTTTGGGGGTTGCTGTATAATAGTGGATGCCAAATTGCTGGCAAATATCAAATAGTAACTCCGTATAAGCCATGCTATCCTCAGAGGGAAGCAAAAAATAGCCTCCAGCCTGCATAGCCAAATCATCAATTTTTTTGCGTTCAATTGACATATTCAAGCCTCCTCTTCAAGATATTTTGAGAATAGCTTCCATGCATCCTCATCCGCTAGCATAAAGCGTTTGGGGCCACCGCTAGCAGCGCTAGGGATTAGTTTTGCGCCAAAGTCCTTTGCATAGTGTTGAGCCAACTCATCAGTCTTGGCGTCAAACACCACGTCTCCACGGCAACCGGCGTCTATTGAATATTTTATGCCATATACGACGCTGCTGAGATTTTGTTGATCAGGGGTGGAACAATAAATACAGCTGCCGCACATAACGTAACACTCCCGACAATCCAACCAAGGTGGTTTTTCTTCTTAGGCATGCAGGCTTCCTCCTGTCTATATGATTTTTCCCCACTTACTTCTTTGCATCATCAAGCAGTTCATTGATCCATACAAGCTTGATGGCTTCCCAAATTGACTCGGAGTACTTATTTAAGAAGGAAATGTCTTCTACAACTCCTTGGGTTGCATTGAGGATTTTTTTTAAATCTTCATGACCAGAGCCAATTTGATCAACTATTCTCTTTGAGACACTGCTCTGTGTATCTGCGTTTTCTTTCAACGAAACCAGCCCGTCCGAGATCGTTTGACTGGCCTTACTCAATTCAGAATACTGGCCTATCAAATCTCTCCTTGCATGTTCTTGTGCAGATTTCAAATCATTTATGAGTCCTACAATTTGAGCTAAGGCCATTTCCCTCGAAGTCTTAGCTGAAGATATACTCTCCTTTAACTGTTCTTGATTATCCAACACAATAGTCAGTTGGCGCATCACATGGTCACGGTGAGAGTCACCAGAAGACAGTATTTCCTGCTTGCTATCTCGAAGACATGAGATCAGCTCAGGCTGAAGCGCTTGTAATTGCTCGCTTATTACTGCGACTTTACTCTCAAAACTCATGGCCGTCTCACGCACGCAACCAAGACAACTGTCGTGTGCCTGCTTCATGTGTTTGGACTGGGTGTCGTGCAATGCGCTGTTTTCTTGACGCAACGCAAGAATTTCCGCCTTCATCGCTTCAACTGAAGTCGCGTCAGCAAGCCCTATTTTACGCCAAAAACTCATAATTTGCTCTCCATCTGCGTAAACAAATCGTCCATGCAAGAACAAGCGTCTGCAATAAGAACGCAATCCTCCTCTAAGGCATTCAGATCGAGTTGCCCACGCTCAGCATCTTCCAAAAGGCGCTTGTAGTCCCTTGCCTTACTTTCCAGCTGTTCTTCCTGACTCTTTAATGCCTCTCTAAATCGGTCACTTAGTTCTGTGTTCAGATCGGCCATTTCGCTTTGCAACTTCTCCTTAAACAGCGACTCGGCTTCCGCAAGGAATTTTTTGGACTGCGTTTTCAGTGCCTGGGTTTTAGGGGCTCCCGGTTGCATTTCTAGTATTTTCCGAAACTCTTCGTCGTTGGTCGATGCTCTTTTATTAATGTGGTTTACAATGATACCATTTAGGTGAGATGCCACGCTTCTCTTCTTTTTCTTCAGTGCACTCACCAATTCAGGATAATCATGTCCTTCACTCTCGATGAAGCTATCAAATTTGGCCAGAACGCTATCAATAATTCTCCCCTCTAGTTCCTTTGCCTCGGGCGAAATGCTTGTCCGAAAATCATTCAATACTTTATCAATATCAACAGTTTCCTGCACACTACCTGAATAGGATTCACGACTACCTAGATCAAAAAATTCTTTAATGTCCTCGACCTTGTCATGCACCCATTCTTTTGTACTTTCCCAAAGATCACTTGCAATTTCCCAAAGATCACCAAGGAAACCCATACGATCACCTCCTGTAAAGATTCATGCTTCTGATTTGGCCCTCGGTAAACTCCTTGAGCTTTGCCATAGTTCCTTCAATTTGCGACTTTTTCTTTTCCAGGGTATCTTTTTCTTTCTTTGCCGCAGCAGTACTTTCGGCCAAGGCGGACGCGCCCTTTTGAGCAATATCTATTTTTTTCCTGCGTTCGTTTACCTCTGTAGCCATTCGGCTCCTTAGGGCAGTTTTGCAAGAGACATAATCGCTTGCAATGTCGTCCACTTTCAGCTTTCTATATTGACTGATCAAACCTTTTTCTAATGCTCTTTTCAGTTTCTCTACACCGAGATAATCGGTTACTGCCGCAACGGTCTCTGTATCGTTACGCAGATTTTCCAACGCATATCGCCGGACCCCCAGAGCGGTTTTGACACCTTTTTCAAGAGCGTTATACTCTTCAGTAGAAAATTTGTCTTCGCTCTCAAATTCCTCGTCGGAAAGGCGCATTGCCTTGTTCATACAGAGATGCAGTTTTGCGGATACCGTAAAGATTTGAGCAGATGCAGACCGGCGATCCTTATAGTGACCACTTTCGGTTAGACGCTGGATCCAGCCGTCATCACCACTTATGAGTTGCTCATAATCATCCTTTTTTCCCAACTTGTCCTGTTGAGTTCCGATAATATAGACCTTCTTTTTATTGGTGCCAGCATGATCCAACACCGTGGTCACGGTTTTATACGCCTCTTCACCAAGGGCATCAGGCTTAACCGCAACCAAAACTGCATTAGCACTACCGATGTAGTTTTCTGTAATTGTAGACCGATATTTCACCGGATCATGGAGTCCTGGAGTGTCTACAAACACAACTTCTTCGGGCATATCAAAAAGAATCCTGTCTATGCCAACTTCGACTTCTGCCGCAAACAAGTGGTCGTCGGAGTCAGCTGCTGTCCACCGTTTGATCCCCTCTTGGAAGGACGGTAAATCCTGGAAACGCTCTGTTATCTCTTTATGTCCAATCCAGTTCTGAGCCGCATTTATGACCGATTCTGCGCTGAGGCGCTTTTCCAAAGAAGTTTCTCTTTCTGCGGTCGGAGTCTTCCTACTTCGGCTTGCACTCTGATTGAGCTTTGCCCATTCGTTTTTTGTGTAAAAACGGACTTTTACATAATTGCCCGTTTTTGAGGATCTAAACTTTGTCAACGCCGCAGTCGTAGAGTTCAATCCGACCGGAGCCAGTTCCAAACCAATGAGTGCGTTTAGTAGCATTGATTTTCCCGCTTTCAAAACGCCTACTACTGCAATTTGAAATTCTGCACTTCTGCATTTGTTGATCAGATCTTCGATGTCCTGATTCAATTTAGAACCAGAACTCAACACACCCGCATTGTAAGAAATCTGCTGTGCCTTTTTTAAAGAATATGCATACTTCTTTGCAATGGAAGACCATGCAATGTCGAGATCCCACTCATCGGGGGTCGCTCTAACGAGCCGTGCCAACTCTTTCAGTTTATCCTGCTTGTCCATCGGAAATCTCTCCAGTTTCAACTCTTGCAAAGTACCACAATGGGGACAAACAACTTGATCCTGAGCAAGTGCTTCCTTGCAGTATTCACAGCGCGCACCAGCGTGTTTGCGAATGCGCTGTTGTTCAGTCTCAATTTCAGCTGTTTTCAGAAGATAGTTGTTGTAGACGGCGACCAACGCTTTCCGAACCCCAACCACATCTGCTCCAATAGAAAGCTGGCTCTCTTCTAACCGTAGAAGTTCGGAGTCAAATTTGCTTTTTACAACCATCAAAAGTTTCTGATTCTGTGCACACTCGTTTAGAACACCCTTTACCATTTGTTGCAAGGTATACTGAGCAGCTACGCTGTCCTTTTCAATCGCGCTCCGCAGCCGATCATCTTTCCCAGTCAACTTATCCAAGCTGCGCTTGAGAAAACCACGGGAGGCCATAGCGCTGGATCGTGATTGAGCAGAGGAAAGAGCAGCGGAACATTCCAGTGCGAGTTCTCCTATTTCGTCATAATTTTTGCTGCTTTCTTGGATAATTCGGTCAATTGCAGCATCGATTTGTTTGGTATCAACAGATTTCACATCTTCTGCCAAGACTAAACTCAAAATATCGTTTTGATCGGCCATTGCTAGCTTGTCCTTTCTACTTTCTATTTGTAATCATGCGGTTAAGGGGTTATTCCGAACCCTTTGCACAATTCACTGAATCTATCTAGCTCCTGAGCTTCTAGCTGTTTGTGCCGTTCCGCTTGTAAAGTCTGACTCCGTTGTTGGTATGCTTGTTCAGACCTTTGGAATGCCTGTAGGAAAAGTTCGTTCACTCGTTTGAGCTTTGCAACTTCAACAAACATGCCAAAGACTTTCTCTGCATCATGGTATCCCTGACGGATTCTCCACTGTGAGCCAGCAGCAGTGAAGTCTAGCGTGCCGTCCACGGCACCGCCAAGATTAACCTGTGGAACGATTTCAACAATTTTGGCATTTGGACACAGACTGTGATCTATAACATAATCTTGGCTCAAATGGACGACGATGATACAATCCAATCCAAGGTCGTAGACTGGTTTAATGGGAACATTGTCACCAACCAACGGGATACCCCCATCATAATAACGCTCCCCGCGAAACTCTTCAGAATCAAATACAAGCGGTATTGCAGAAGATGCCAGCAGCAGGGTCGTGGCTTCCTCTTCGCTGTATTGACGCAAGTCAAAACGGCGGATAGAGCATTCAGGTATTGCTAAACAAGTTGCATAGCATGGCATGTTCGAAGTTTGGATTGCGGAAAAATCCAAGCCTTGTTTGATCAGCCCAATCAAACCATCTCTTGAAAACGCATATCGTCGTCCCAGCATAGTGGCAACCCCTGCGGCCAATGCTTGCATGGATACTGTTGCTGCTCCGACAGCTACACCATAAATTCCTTTGACCAATCCGGCCCTTCCAATCCACCCAACAATTTCCGGGACAGAAATCTTTTTTGGCGATAAGATTTGGCTGGGTTGAATATTAAGCCACAGATCTTCAGCCCGCTGATAGTTCCCAGATGCAAACAATGCAGCATTCAAAGCCCCAACGGATGTGCCAGATACAGCACAAACATACTGATCTAAACCGCACTCATGCAGATATTTCCAAACCCCAATTTGATAGGCGCCTTTTCCTCCGCCGCCAGCTAACACCAATCCAATCCCATTCAACAGTTATTCCCCCAAAACACTTTTTATTTAATTGTCACAGCTCTAAGGTGCCTTGGCAATGATCCCACAACAATCAACTGCTTCTCATCGTCATGCAAGAAATAAACCCGCAGAAGGTTTTCAGGGTCGTTTCCCACGCCAAGATGATAATCCAGTGCACTCTCAACAGGTTTGCCAGCAGCACCTGGATAATACTTTACTTTATACTGTGACGGCGTAAACTCAATCGTCGTTGTGCCAGTAGGCTTCACCTCAAACGGGCGACCATACTTCTCGGAACACCGGTTGTTCATCTCTTCCGTGGTAATTCGTGCATACCGCCTGTCCCAGTAATCGGTGGCAAGAAAATCCAGCGCATCGCAGATTAGTTCTACACTAATGGATCGGGAACTCTTGTCCTCAAGGAGCGCTTTTGCCTTAGAATGAAGAATCAGCCGCCCGGAAAAATTGCACGCAACCCATGCTGCTATTTGACTATGATCCGTTGGTTGGCTGAGTTTCCTCTTCAAATAGGCAATGTCCTCATCCTTGTCAGCCAATAACCGTTCTGCTCTTTGGCGTTCTTTTACATTGTCGGCTCTGAGTTTCTCTTTTTCTTTTTCCAACCGCTCCTGATACTGCCTCTGTCGATCCAACTGTTCAGCCAAAGCAAGGCAATCTTTTTCTTTTTCGCGGAGTTTGTCTCTCCACTGGGCATCATTCAGAGCCAATTTCTGCGCCCACAAATCAGAAGTTTCGGCGGACTGCTGCATCGCATCAGTGGAACTGCGGAGCAAGCCTTCTCGTGCGGCTGATAAAAATTGGATGTTTCCGAAGGTGACCAGTTTGCCACGAGAATAACCATACATTTCGTCCCGCAGACGATTCATTGCCTCTTCCTGACGGGTTTTTGAAGGTTTATATGGAATGGTATGGGATTTGCCACCGGAAATAATCGGCTCAAGAATGATGATGTCCCCTGGCAGTGCAGAGACTCCAGACGCCGAGATAAACCGCTCCAATAAAGGATCATCCAGTATATAGCTCCGGCAGAAAGTCACGCCATATTTTGCGAATGGTTCCACGTCATATGGCAATTTGATAGCAACAGGTTTTGAAACCGGGATTCCAGGAATCTGAGTCCCGACAAGAAAACCTTTCACTGAAAGTTCGCTATTCGATATGAATTCAGGCACATCAACAGCCGTTGGTTGCGTTTCTCTCGTGTAAGTAAACACAACACAGGGAAGCTGATTCCCCTGATCTTTCCAAATGGAAAGCATCGTTTTCAACTGATCCACAGTAGAAATCTTCTGGGGTTCGTGAGTCAGCTTTGACAGTTGTTTAAGCCCAAAATCTGGGTGATCCACAAGGCGTCGGATAAACGCCAGACGGTAAACTTCCGCCTGCTGCGGAGTCCCTTCAGGATCGGAGATCACCGTTTGAAAACCGCACTCCAGTTGTGCTCCGGAGATCTTGAAACCAACATTCGTTTCAATGACTCGCCCTGGTACTGCCTGGCGCGCTTGCTGTGGATTTCCTGGATCTGATCCAAGGTCCGGCTCCGTAATCTGCAATGTCCAGATTCCCTAATCCGGAAGTGAAACGATATCAATCAGGAATCCAGAGTTAATATGGAGGGATGGCAGACACGAATCATCCACGCTTAGATAAGCGGAAGGCTCCGGCAAGCGCAAAAACTCCTCCGGGGCATGATCCCCCAGACGCTGCCGAAGCCATTCCATTGTGATAAGCCCCGCAAGACGAAGTCCGTCGCGTGGAGCTGTTTTTTTGTTTGCCATATATGCGTGGAGCTGATAGGTGGGGTATAGATGATTCTTCATCAATCTAACTACGCGGTATGTATTGCTCATTTTATTCGCTCCCATCTTAAGAGCAATTAGCGGCGGATGTTTCTTCTATATATTGTACGCCACAACCATGTAAAGAACAACAGCAAATGACAATTTTCGCCACATACAGAGTTAGATCCTTTTGAAGGACATACCCTCAAACTGCACACCTGCATTGCCTCGTTCCAAGCTGGTATGGCAGCGCCAGTTATCATTTTTCTCTGCGGCTTTCTTCTGCTGATTGGACTGAGAGATTATCTCACGTAAACGAGCGACAGCCTTCTGCTTATTTGCATGTTGGCTCCGTTCTTCTGTGCACACAACTGCTATTCCGGCTGGGAGATAAATAGCTCGGACACCGGTCTCGACCTTGTTAACGTTCTGACCGCCTTTGCCACCGCTCCGGAAGGTTTCAAATACTACCTGCTCTGCATCGAATTTTTCGCTCCGAGCAACAGTGCAGGGACTGAAGTCAATAAACCAGCTTTTCCGCTTATGCTCGGGGCGATAAGGGCTGCGGCAAATCCACTTGACTGAACCAACAAACCGGGATAAATCTTCTTCTGTAAAGAAACGCGCGGAACGAAAAGTGCCCTCATAATATCCAGGGGATGTCTCGAGAACGGAAATACCGTAGTTGTTCTGCAGATAGGCGATCAACTTTGCCACGCCAAGCTCGCATTCCGCAGGACCCTGACCGGAACTAATTTGATAGATCATACTTACACCTCCTCGCCGGCCTTGAAATTGTAGACCGGTCGGATATAGCCTAAGATATCTACAGTGGGGTTGATCTGATTCAAAATGGACTCCATAGGCTTATATGCCATGGGACTTTCATCCAGGGTATCCCGACTAATCGAGGAGGTGTAAATACCCTTCATCTCTTTTTTGTACTGGGAAACTGTGAAGTTCTGCCGACTCTCCGATCGGCTCATCATCCGCCCAGCGCCGTGAGGAGCGGAACAGTTCCAGTCCGGGTTGCCCTTTCCCATGCAGAGCAGGCAGCCGTCCCGCATGTTCATGGGGATAATGAGCCGCTCTCCAGCATTGGCTGACACTGCACCCTTCCGCAGGATATTGGAGTTCATGTCAATATAATTGTGGATCGTGGAGAAGGAATCCTCCACATCCAGTTTCATGCCTTTCACAATCTCGTTGGCAATGGCGCGGCGATTCAGATCGGCGAATGCCTGAGTGATCTTCATGTCGTGCAGATAGTCAGTCATCAGGTCACCTGTGGCATAGGCCAATTCAAAAGGCGTACCTTCCGGGCACTGGCGGAAAGCCGCATTCTGGTAATAGGACGCGACCTCAACGCCAAGTTTGCGGCTGCCGGAGTGGATGATCAGCCAATAAGCTCCATCATTGTCCTTATCCACCTCGATGAAGTGGTTGCCTCCGCCCAACGTACCAATGGCACAAAGGACTTTGTCCTTCTGGATATGCCGCAGGCAGCGCAGTTCTTCCAGTTCCGCCTGCTCCGCAAACCGGTGTGGGACCGTTCGGATAGCCCGTCCGGCAGGAATCTTTTCCCGAATCAGCTTGTCCAGCTTCTGAAGCTCCAGCCGTTTCGCACGGAATTTCAGCGCCGTCATGCCGCACCCGATATCGACGCCCACCAGGCCAGGGGCCACCCGGTCCCGGATGGTCATAGTGGTTCCAATGGCACAGCCCTTCCCGGCGTGGACATCGGGCATAATCCGAATGGTGCTGCCAACGGCAATAGGGCTTCCGCACAGTGCGTGGATCAACCCTTCGGCGCCGGAGTCCAGTGAATCCGCAAAGACAACGGCAGTATTGTAAGAGTTCTCAATGGTAATCAAAAACGAGTCCTTTCTATCTCAAAAAGGAAGCATGGCTGAGTATATCAGCAAGATTCGCTTTATTTTTTGTGTAACATAAATTATAACATACCATAACACCGCGTTCAATCATAGAATATGTTTGAATGGAGTGATGATATGGTGCATAATGATTTAGTACTTCACCCCAAGAAGTATAAGGGTGAGGACGGCTATCGTGTGTTTTCTGTCCGTGTAAAAGAAAACACCGTACAACGATTGGAAGCGTTGTCTACTCAGACCAACCGAAGCAGAAATGAGCTGATCAACATCCTTTTGGACTTTGCTATTGACCGCTGCGTCATCGCGGATGAGGATGATAACCAGAAATAATCAATGTATTGCCTCCCGGGGAATTACCCCGGGAGATTTTTCATTTCAGACGGAATACCGGTGCCTTTGGAACAAAGGGCAGGCGGCTACCCCATGGCATCAGGTATGCGTGTTTCCTACCTCTCAGATTCAACCGATCACAAGCACCATCAGTAATAATGAGTAAAGGCGCCTCTTTTGGGAAACGCTTATCTTTCTCCAAAAGATCAATTCCGGGCTGTAACTTCGTGCCGCCACGGCCCCGTACCTTAACTGCGCCAGCAATTTCCTCAGGAGCCATGATGCCCTGGTCATAAGCAGCGGCGTCGCAGAACACCACTCGGACATAGTGGACATCCCGTGCTTCGCTGTAACTTGCGATAGTTCCCAGTGCCGCTGCCAGAAGACTCCGTTCCATAGAACCGGAGGTGTCCAGCAATACACCGAAAATCCTTTGCTCAACCGCCTGTTCTTCCATCCGCCACGCGGGGCGAGGAATGTCTGGAGTCGAACTCTGCCTGCGACTGAGGCGTGCATATGAACGGTGCTTATCTAGCGGAGCAAATTGCTCGTCAAACCATTTTGCAAGTTCAACATCCCAGCGAATTGGAGGGCGGGACAGAGCGTAGATTTCCTCGACCAGACCGGCCGGGAGATAGCCCCGTCTCTGTTCCTGATGATAAGCCAGACCTTGCTGGAGGGCGGAACGATACAGTGCATCGACTTCACTGCCATCCAAACTGCTCCACCAGGCTTCGTCCCCATAGAGAATGTCTCCGGCGCTTTCGGCCCGGTAACGGCGAATGTCCTCACAAATCGCATCATAGACAGTTTCAACAGATAAGCCTCGAAACATCTCATCAAACAGAGCAAACTCCGGTATTGCACCAACCCCCATTTCAACAAGCCAGCCATTTACCACATAATCACAGGCCACATTCCAAAGTTCCGGATTCCGATCCTCACAGCGGACATCGTGCCGCAGGGCTGCATGAAGAAACTCGTGAGCCAAGACAAACTTCCATTCATCACGATTCAGACGGCAGCGGGGATTGATGTAGATCTCACTCATTTGTGGGCTGATGGCTGCCACCGGAATATCCATACGCTGCACCGTCTCTCGGTCATCCACAATGCGGAAAGAGGATGCGACAGCACCCAACAACGGGAAACTGGAAAGGAACCAATCCCGTGCTTCCATATATTCTGCTCGATCACGGAAGTAGCTGCGCTCTAAAGGGAGCCCCTTGGCGGTACGCAGTGTGTCCCTTATAGAACATTGAAGAGACTTCGCAAATAGTTCTACATAGTCCGTAGTATCCTTTGTTTCCTTCCAGACCATATCTGCACGACCACTGCTCATGGTGCTGAATACTCCGCAAGGAATTGGAGATTCCGCTAAACGCTGCCAGGTTTGCTCCTCATCCTTGACCGGAAATGGCAATTCCCTCTGATATTCCGGAGGCGGTGTGCCGATGTGGCTGTCTTTCAGAAACTTTGCCACTACCAGATCACAGGCAGAAACCCAAGCAGGATCCTGCAACCGGTCCTTCTGAAAGTGGCCGAAACCCAGGTGCAGCAAACAGTGACTGATAATGTATTCCCATTCGCTTACAGTCGCTTCCCTATGTGGGTTCAGGTAGATGTGCCCATCATTGGAAACATAAGCCCAGTCGTTTTTGGCAATGGGATAGTCGTTACTGCAATATACAACTACTTCGTATGCAAGGCGGTATAACGGCCCACTGTCAATTTCCTGATATGCCAGCTTCCAAGCAGGTGGTGCTTCTTTCTTAGGATTAGCGGATCTTTCTTTCCTTTTTCCCATCCACTCACCCCAATTTCTTCCTTGTAAGGGCGGGGATGTCCTTGGACGCCTCTACGATGAACCAGGCGGGCAGGGTATCACCGTTCTCAGGTGTAACAGCCATCTGGGCAATCTCCAAACTGATATTGGCAAGATCCACCAGCAGTTCCTTTGCCCGTAGGGACAGTGCTTTGGTACTGGCAGTGAGTTTACCCCGGTTGCGGGGCAGTTCCTTCAGCAGTTTGGCCTGGAAGCTCTGGGCTAAAAAGTACAGCACATCACGCTCTTCAGGTTTATCAGGCCAACGCTGATCACCATTCAGGATTCTCGTGATGGAATAGGACTGACGCACCTGCCGGACATAGGCCACAAACTGGGTGGCGTGTGCGGCAGTCAGACAGCCATTGGCCAGTACAGCCAGTTCCTTTTCCGTGATTTCGTCACCGCAGCTGTTCATGGCATCGCTGAGCATATGCCAGCTGCGTGGCGTGGAGAAGGGTTCTTCCGTCTTGGGCGGCTGGCTCCACAACTGGTCCGGGCGAGAGCAGATATAGTCGTAAATATAGGGATGGATACCGTGACCGGCAGCCCACTCCAGCCAGATGCGGCTGTCTGCCCGAAGCTCCACATGGAACATCCGGTTCAGCAGTGCCGAGGACATAGGCCGAGTGATGGCGTTGTCCTGGGAGCGGTTGCCAGCGCCGATAACGATGGAGCCATCCGGAAGGTGATACTCGCCGATGCGGCGCTCCAGAATGAGAGAGTAGAACGCCTTCTGCACCTCCTGGGAGCAGGCGTTCAGTTCGTCCAGAAACAGGCAGTAGGGTTCCTCCCGGGCGATCATGCGGGGCGGGCAGAACACGCTGCAGCCATCCACGATCTGCGGCACTCCGATAATGTCCTCCGGCGCCAGCTGGCTGCCCAGCAGGGAAACGCAAGGCAACCCCACATCGGCGGCAAACTGTTCCACTATGGCGGACTTGCCGATGCCGGGGGCACCCCAGATAAATACCGGACGCACCGTACCAACATTCAGCAGAACATTCATCAGCTGCTTCTGGTCAACAGAAATTGCAAGATTCAAATGATCAATACCTCCGTAGTCAGTTTTTTATCTTCTGCAATTCTGTTCAGATACATCATTGTCAACATCTCCTTTCGTTTGATCTCATGTGCAGTATATCACTACAGAACGACAAAATGTGTCATTCTCCAGATTTGTTATGAAAATGAAATGTCAGGATTTCTTTCCTTTCTTGGTTATTTCAGAGAGCCATTGAAAAGCTGATCGCCCACAATATGGACAGGCAAACTTTCCTACATCTGGATTAAAGGAATAGATGCGTCCGCATTTTGGACAGCGGCGGTATTCTGCAACGATACTCATGATTGACACTCCTTCATCAAGATTGCCTTTTTCAAAAATGCGGCGTATACTGGAACCATTCACAGAAAGAGGTGCTGACTATGGCAGATCACCATTCCAAAAACAGCCGGATTTTGGACATGTATGAACGTCTTTGCGCCGGAAAGACTTTGAACAAGTCGGAGGAGGCTCTGCGATTCGGCATTGATGAGCGCTCGGTGCAGCGAGACATTGACGATATCAGAGCCTATCTTGCTGAACGCAGCATCTCCAGTGGGGATGATCGACAGGTAGTTTATGACCGCCAGAAGAAAGGTTTTCTCCTCAGCGGATATCAGTCTCCCCTGATGACAAATAGTGAGATCCTTGCTGTCAGCAAAATTCTGCTGGAGAGCCGGGCTTTTACCAAAAAGGATATGTCTGCCATCCTGGACAAGCTGATCTCCGGCTGCGTACCACAGAAAAACATGAAGCTGGTGTCCGATCTGCTTGCCAACGAGAAGTTCCACTATGTGGAGCTGACCAACCCGGCTGGTATTCAGGACAAGCTGTGGGATATTGGCAGCGACATTCAGCAACGGCACCTTCTTGAGATCAGCTACCAAAAGCAGGGGGCTGACGCTGGCTCTGCAGTCATACGCATTGTAGAACCTGTTTCCATTCTGTTTTCAGAGTATTACTTTTACCTGAATGCCTACATTGTGGAGGCAACAGACGGAAAATACACACACAAGTACGACTATCCGGCGATTTTCCGTGTAGATCGTATTGCCGATTACCGACTGCTTGATCAAACATTTTCACTTCCATATGCCAACCGGTTTCAGGAAGGTGAATTCCGTAAACGGGTACAGTTCATGTATCCCGGGCGACTCCAGAGCATCCGCTTCCGCTATACCGGCGCCAGTGTGGACGCCATTCTCGACCGGCTCCCCACGGCCAAGGTTCTGTCGAAGGATGAAGAAGCATTTATTGTGGAAGCCGAGGTTTATGGAAAGGGCATTGTCATGTGGCTTCTCAGCCAGGGGGACCGGGTGGATGTCCTTGCACCGGAGTCTCTGCGCCTCACTATGAAAGAGACCTTGTTACGAATCCTGGAGAAATATCAAGAAGTCCTTTGAACATCTCAGAATGATCTTATTTGAGAACCCCCAATTTCACTAAATCATCGTCGGAGAGGTCTTTGCCGATCTCTTCGGCGATTTTTTCGGCTTCACGGCAATAATTCTTGTATTCCTGGTAGGCGCAGCCGAAAAAGGTATCGGCGTGTTTGTTGACGTCATCCTCCAATTCGCTGACGATGTCAATTAAGTTTTCGACCGTGTACTCGGAATCATCATGAAGCAGCCGCGCGAGCCCGTTGAGAATGTCACTTTCAAACAGATCGAGATTGTAATCGTCCTTCTCAATCTCTACCCGCTTCAGGAAGTAACTTTTCTTATACATCAGATAAAAGTCTGAACTCTCGGTCAATTCCTGTTCAAACCGATGAAGCAATTCGCGTTCTGCCTGATCTGCAAGTTTGTAAAGCTGGTTTGCAAGCTCAGCTTTCCCACCAGTCAGCGAACGGAGTCTGGTGGCAATACTCTTTGTCCCATCCCGGAAGATTGCCGCATACTGCTCTGCCGTCCAAGTAGAGATGCACCCCACACGATCCGGCTGGAAGTAACTATTGGCTTCGGAATAAGCAGACTCGATTACTTTTTCAGCCGCCTGCTCAGCTGCCAGCTTGCTTTTATAAAACTCAGTTACAACATCATCCGCATCTGTTTTCAAGCAGTATGAGCGGTAGATACGATACCCTTTGATTCGATCATGCAGCAGTGTTGCAAGACAGCAGTGCTTTTCAGCAAAATCGTCATAGCCGTTTTCATGAGCTGCCTGTTCTGCGAGATATGCAGTTTCAGCATCGGGCATCTCAGGAAGGGTAATTCCATCAAATGTAATGCCTGCCTTCTTGTACTGCTCCGCAGTGAAGGTAGTCTCCACTTTGGGATTCCCAATCCCGCAGTAATGAATGCCGCTCTTACGAATGGGCACCGAAAAAGTCCCTTCGCAGAGGTAGATTGTCTTGCAGCCATTGTTAAGCAATTCAGCAAGCTCTGACTGGTTGGTTGCCGTTTCCATGACATGACTCAGCAGAGCCTGATCTGAAGAACATCTGAGAATGGCAGCGCACTTACGATCATAGACAGCTCTCTGCTCCGCAGTCATAGCGTTCTGACTCCGCTTGATGCCGAGGATGGTGCACAGCTGCTGTTCCACAACAGGAAGCAGGGAGTGATCCAGGCGGGCCACCGCATCCGCCTCTCTTTCGTAGTAGCAATCCGACAGCCACTTTTCCAGTGACTCGTTCAGAAAGGCTGCCATCAATTGCGTGATCTCTACATCTGCCCGGAGTTCTGCCAGAGAATGAATTTCCCGGTCATTCAGTTTCAAAGTGTTCATGTATTCATTCCTTTCATATCATTGACTTGTTGAGTTCAGTATAAAAAAAGAGAATGACAGGAACTGTCATTCTCAAAGTCGTATTAGAGGAATAAAACATATTTCATTCAAGGAAACGAGGATTGTCTAGTTGATCGGACGGTCTTGCTGGATACATGCCTTCTTCGTTAGATAATCTCTGAATAGGAAATGGAGTACTCAAATAGCCGCATCTGATCGTCAGCCTTGACTTTTTCAATGAGATCTTTTGTCGGATCATTCAAACATATTATGCCAAATACACGCTGTCCTTTGACTGCAACATCTTCCTCAATCCAATCGATATACTCTCGCGTTTGTGCATAAGCGTCATCATAGCCAGAGTCCTTTTTCAACTCGATAACATACAGGTCTCCAGCGGTATCAATCCCAAGGATATCAAGCCTGCCATTCCTCAAAACAAATTGCCTGCCATTGCCGTTTTTCTTTTCAGCGACAGCAGCCAGGCGCTGTCCGGTTAATGGGACAGCTTAACTGTTAGAATACAAGCAGAATCGATAAAAAGAAAAACTGTTCCATAATTATCAAAGGAAGTTGGTGTTCATAATGTTATTTGCTTTCGTAGTCGCATTGTATTTCTCGGTTTTCTTCTCAATCGCTGCTGTTATGGAGTTCTGCCTTTTTCGATTGGACAATTTTCGCAGAACGCAGCGAAGAGATTACCCCGCCATCTGCCATCTGATTGATCGCATATGGTCTATCTCGCACCTGACTTTTATCTTTGACATCGATGAGGGCCCCGACTGGGAAGAAAATGCGGAACAAACTTCTGCGTATTGCTAGCTGTCCAGAGTGGAGCAGATGTCAAAACGATTGCGAGTATGCTTGGCCATTACAGTGCAGCCTTTACACTGTATACCTATACCCATGTGACCGATAGCATGCAGCGAGGGGCAGCGGAGAAAATCAGTGTTTTTCTCAATGCAAATGTCCAGATCAATACGAATGTGCAGGTTAATGTCAATATCGTTCAGCAACCCGATGATGTAGTCGTGGTGCAAAAAGCGGTCTAAAGAGAAAGAGGGGTACCCAGAATCGGGTACTCCTCTTTTTGGTGGGCCAGGTTGGAATTGAACCAACGATGTTTCAGATGTCACGGTTTTACAGACCGCTGC
>ERZ832317.1297-NODE-1297-length-32342-cov-5.500666_pt1 | contig 32342 bp, 25 predicted proteins | sample MGYA00519695_ERZ832317 | MGnify/ENA primary metagenome ERZ832317 (study PRJEB31850, sample SAMEA3708726) | human gut metagenome | biome: human gut; feature: human-associated habitat; material: faeces | place: China | collected 2014 ...
TTCTATACATCCAAAGACAAAGCTCAGGCTCATATCGATGCAGGTGCTAAACACGTTATCATTTCCGCTCCGGCTGGAAACGATCTTAAGACAATCGTTTACAATGTAAACCATGAAACTCTTACAAAAGAAGATCACATCATCTCCGCAGCTTCCTGTACAACAAACTGCTTAGCTCCAATGGCTAAAGCATTAAATGATCTTGCTGCAATCAAATCCGGTATCATGTGCACAATCCACGCTTACACAGGTGATCAGATGACACTTGACGGACCACAGAGAAAAGGTGATTTAAGAAGATCTCGTGCAGCTGCAGTTAACATCGTTCCTAACAGCACAGGTGCTGCTAAAGCTATCGGTCTTGTTATTCCGGAACTGAACGGTAAACTTATCGGATCTGCTCAGCGTGTTCCTACCCCAACAGGTTCTACAACAATCTTAACAGCAGTTGTTGAAGGAAACGTAACAAAAGAACAGATCAACGCAGCTATGAAAGCAGCTTCTAATGAATCCTTCGGATACAACGAAGATGAAATCGTATCCAGCGATATCGTTGGTATGAGATTTGGTTCTCTGTTCGATGCTACTCAGACAATGGTTCTTCCACTTGAGAATGGCACAACAGAAGTACAGGTAGTTTCCTGGTATGACAACGAGAACTCCTACACAAGCCAGATGGTTCGTACAATCAAATACTTCGCAGAGCTGGCATAATTTTATCGATTCGATAGAAAATCATAAGGATTCAAGATGGGTCCGGTCCTCGGTCGGGACCGGACCTGTTTTTTATTCTTTTATAATGTAAAGGAGACAGGATATGCTGAATAAAAAATCCGTGGATGATATCAATGTAAAGAGCAAACGCGTTCTGGTACGCTGTGATTTCAACGTACCGTTAAAAGAAGGAAAGATCACCGATGAAAACCGTCTGGTGGCAGCGCTTCCGACGATCAAAAAACTGATTGCGGACGGCGGAAAGGTAATTCTCTGCTCCCATCTTGGCAAACCGAAGGGAGAGCCGAAGCCGGAGCTGTCTCTGGCACCGGTAGCCGTTCGTCTGTCTGAACTTCTGGGACAGGAAGTGAAATTTGCAGCCGATCCGGAAGTGGTTGGAGCGAACGCAAGGGCAGCCGTTGAGGCGATGAAGGATGGCGAGGTTGTTCTGCTTGAGAACACCCGTTACCGTGCCGAGGAAACCAAGAACGGTGAGGCGTTCAGCAAGGATCTGGCATCCCTGTGTGATGTCTATGTGGACGATGCATTTGGTACTGCACACCGCGCACACTGCTCAAACGTAGGCGTGACCCAGTATGTGGACACCGCAGTAGTTGGTTACCTGATGCAGAAAGAGATCGATTTCCTTGGAAATGCAGTAGATAACCCGGTTCGCCCGTTCGTTGCCATTTTAGGCGGTGCGAAGGTAGCCGATAAATTAAACGTTATCTCCAACCTGCTGGAGAAGTGCGACACGCTGATCATCGGCGGCGGCATGGCATTTACCTTCTTAAAAGCACAGGGCAAGGAGATTGGTAAATCCTTAGTCGATGATACAAAGTTAGATTATTGCCGTGAGATGGTAGAGAAGGCGGCGAAGCTTGGCAAGAAACTGCTTCTTCCGGTTGATGCAGCTGTAGCAGCATCCTTCCCGGATCCGATCGATGCACCGATCGAGGTACAGAATGTATCGGTTGACGCTATCTCGGCTGATACGATGGGACTTGACATAGGACCGGAAACTGCAAAGCTGTATGCAGACACCGTAAAATCTGCTAAGACAGTTGTATGGAACGGACCGATGGGTGTATTTGAGAACCCGACTCTGGCACAGGGTACAATCGCAGTTGCAAAAGCACTGGCAGACACCGAAGCGACCACGATCATCGGCGGCGGCGATTCTGCAGCAGCGGTCAACCAGCTTGGATTTGGCGACAAGATGACCCATATTTCTACCGGCGGCGGCGCTTCTCTGGAATTCTTAGAGGGAAAAGAGCTTCCGGGCGTAGCGGCAGCGAATGATAAATAAATAAACAAACAGAAAAGAGGAATAGAATAGTCATGGCTAGAAGAAAGATCGTAGCAGGCAACTGGAAAATGAACATGACGCCGTCGGAGGCAGTAGCTCTGGTAGAGCTTCTGAAGCCGCTCGTTGTTTCGGAAGATGTAGACGTTGTATTCTGCGTACCGGCGATTGATATTATCCCGGTTGTAAAAGCGTGCGAGGGAACCAACATCGCAGTCGGCGCTGAAAATATGTATTTCGAGGAGAAAGGTGCTTACACCGGCGAGATCTCCCCGAATATGCTGACCGATGCAGGCGTTAAATACGTGATTATCGGACATTCCGAGCGCAGAGAATACTTTGCAGAGACCGATGAGACGGTCAATAAGAAAGTACTGAAAGCATTTGAGCACGGTCTGACCCCGATCATCTGCTGCGGCGAGACTCTGACCCAGAGAGAGCAGGGCATCACGCTTGACTGGATCCGTCAGCAGATCAAGATCGCATTCCAGAATGTGACCGCAGAGCAGGCAAAGACAGCTGTGATCGCATACGAGCCAATCTGGGCGATCGGTACCGGCAAGGTAGCGACCACCGAGCAGGCTGAGGAAGTGTGCGGCGCGATCCGTGCGTGCATCAAGGAAGTGTACGATGAGGCGACCGCAGAGGCGATCCGCATTCAGTACGGCGGTTCCGTATCCGCAGCATCGGCTCCGGAGCTGTTTGCACAGCCGGATATCGATGGCGGTCTGGTAGGCGGCGCATCCTTAAAGGTAGATTTTGGAAAGATTGTAAATTATAAATAAGAGATGAGCAAAAGGGGGCTGTCGCACGTGTGAGGCGTGGCAGTCCCCTTTTTGCCAGTAAAAAAAGAAGGTGAAGGTTTTGAACTGAAACAATCAAAATTGTTGGTTCATCCGGTTGTTTCAGAAAAAACGGTTCATTTCATGGAAGGAAAGGAAGAAGAAAGAGATGAAAAAAAAGCCAACCGTATTAATGATTCTCGATGGATATGGCATGAGAGATACCTGTGAGCACAATGCCGTGTGTGAGGCGAAGACACCGATCATGGATCAGCTGATGAGCCAGTGCCCGTTTGTGCGCGGCAATGCCAGCGGTCTGGCGGTCGGTCTGCCGGACGGACAGATGGGTAACTCGGAGGTTGGACATTTAAATATGGGTGCCGGACGTATCGTATACCAGGAGCTGACCCGTATCACGAAATCAATCGAGGATGGCGATTTCTTTGAGAATCCGGAATTTCTGGCAGCCGCAGACACCTGCAAGAAAAATGATTCCGCCCTGCATCTGTTCGGACTGGTATCAGACGGCGGCGTTCACAGCCATCTGACTCATTTATTCGGACTTCTGGAGTTCGCAAAACGTCAGGGACTTAAAAAAGTGTATGTGCACTGCTTCCTGGACGGACGTGATACACCGCCGACCTCCGGCAAGGAGTTCGTAGCAGAATTAGAGAAGAAGATTCAGCAGCTTGGCATCGGCGAGGTGGCTTCCGTGATGGGACGCTACTATGCGATGGACCGTGATAAAAACTGGGATCGTGTCCAGAAAGCTTATGATGTGCTGACAAAGGCAGAGGGCGAGAAGGCAGAAAGCGCGTGTGCAGGCATTCAGGCATCCTATGATAAAGAGGTAAACGATGAGTTTGTCGTACCGTTCTATGTAGAGAAGGACGGAAAGCCGGTTGCCACGATTCAGGATGGCGATTCCGTCATTTTCTTCAACTTCCGTCCGGACCGTGCAAGAGAGATCACCCGCGCATTCTGCGATGAGGGATTTACCGGATTTGCGAGAGAGAAGAAGCTTGACCTGACGTTTGTATGCTTTACCGATTACGATGAGACGATCGGGAACAAGCTGATTGCGTTCAAGAAGGAAGAGATTAAGAACACGTTTGGAGAGTTCCTGGCGGCGCACCATATGACGCAGGCACGTATCGCCGAAACCGAGAAATATGCACACGTTACGTTTTTCTTCAACGGCGGCGTGGAAGAGCCGAACGAGGGCGAGGACCGCATTCTGGTTCCGTCTCCGAAGGAGGTTCCGACCTACGACCTGAAACCGGAGATGAGCGCACCGATCGTGTGCGATAAGCTGGTGGAGGCGATTGAGTCCGGCAAATATGATGTCATCATCATCAATTTTGCAAACCCGGATATGGTAGGCCACACGGGTGTGGAGTCGGCTGCAATCAAGGCGATTGAGACCGTCGATGCCTGCGTAGGACGTGCAGTTGAAGCCATCAAGGCAGCCGGAGGCGTTCTCTTTATCTGCGCCGATCACGGTAATGCAGAGGTGATGGTTGATGAGGCAACCGGCGAGCCGTGGACCGCTCACACGACCAATCAGGTGCCGTTTGTCCTGGTCGGCGCTGACCCGGCGTACAAGCTGCGCGAGGGCGGACGCCTCTGCGATATTGTGCCGACGCTGATTGAACTGATGGGACTTGAGAAGCCGAAGGAGATGACGGGAGAGTCGCTGTTGGTGAAATAGGGAGAATTTTCGAATATATTAGGAAAGTATAAATATAACCGTCAATAAGAATCGGGAAAACTGCCATAAAGCAAGAAAAGATCATGAACAGAGAAATGGTCGGGGCTTGTTTTGTGGCAGTTTTTGGTTACTTCTCTCTTCCATTTCATAAGAAAATAGGATAAAATAAAATCATCTATGTGAACCGCTCGGAGGCTGTTCCAGGGCAGACATTTTTAGAAAAGAAAGTGTTATGCGGAAAGGAAAATAGGATGGCAGCAGATTCACAGGGAAAACAGGAGGAAACAAGCATGAAGGTAGCGGTTGTTACAGACAGCAACAGCGGAATTACACAGGCACAGGCGAAAGAGATGGGCGTATATGTCCTGCCGATGCCGTTTATGATTGATGGAACCGAGTATCTGGAAGATATAAATTTGACACAGAAGGAATTTTATGAGCATCTGAGCGGGGATCACGATGTGAGCACATCCCAGCCGTCCCCGGAGACGATCTTAAATCTCTGGGAAAAACTTTTGGAGGAATACGATGCAGTTGTGCACATCCCGATGTCCGGCGGGCTTTCGAGTTCCTGCCAGACGGCAAAGATGCTGGCAGATGATTTCGACGGAAAAGTGCAGGTGGCGGATAATCACAGGATTTCCGTGACACAGCGCCGTTCGGTGCAGGATGCGCTTGACATGGCGGCAGCCGGCATGGACGCGGAGGCGATCTGCAAAAAGCTGGAAGAGACAGGTTTGGATTCAACTATTTATGTCACGGTTGACACATTAAAATACCTGAAAAAGGGCGGTAGAATCACACCAGCGGCAGCAGCGCTCGGAACACTTCTCCGTTTAAAACCGGTTCTGACGATACAGGGCGAGAAGCTGGACGCATTTGCGAAGGCGCGGACGATGAAACAGGCGCGTTCCATGATGATCACGGCGATCACCCGCGATCTGGAAAATCGGTTTGATGATATGACGGGAGAAAAAACGTATATTGATGTAGCGCATACCGACAATGATGAGATGGCGCAGGAGCTGGCAGCCGAGCTTCGGGAACTTTTCCCGGAGACGGAAGTCCGTGTAGAGCCGCTGTCCTTAAGTGTAGCCTGCCATATCGGACCGGGAGCGCTGGCGATTGCGGCAACGAAGAAGCTTGAAATCGGATCGTTGCTGTGAAAAACGCAGTTACAGAGCAGCATTTCGGGGTTACAGTTCACAGCCAATGTCAGGAAGTTAAGCAACCCAAGTAAGAGCGCGTGAATTGTAATCGTTCAGGACAGGAACATGAGAAGAATAGCAGAACATAAAAGAAAGATATGGAAAGCGATGGAGCACACGATCGGGATGAGAATCCCTCTGTTCCTCGCCTTTCTGATTCTGACGCTGGTTCCGCTTCTGGTACAGGTTCGTTTTACATCGGGGTATTTTTACCAGAGCCACGTGGAAGAACGGATGGCGGAAGCGCAGAACCGGTGTCTGATTTTAGCAAACAAGATACGCAGCAGTGATTATATCAATGTACTGCTGTCGGGAAATCCAAATCCGGCGCTGGATGCGGAACTTAGTACAACGGCGGATCTGATGAACGGAAGAATCGTGCTGGTGGACGACAGCTTTAAGATTTTGAAAGACACATTTGATCTTTCCAGAGGGAAAACGCTGGTTGTATCGGATGTGTTAAAGGCATTTGACGGGGAAACTTCCAGCTATCTGAACCAGAAGAAAAAGTATTTCTATGTAGCGCAGCCGATTCAGGCAAAAAGCACGGATGCAGCGCCGATCGATTCGGATGTGGCAGCCGGAAATGGGAAAAATACGGCAGGCGTGCAGGGAGTCCTTCTTCTGATGGCGTCCACGGAAAATTCGGCGCTTTTGCAGGAGAAAATTGTGCAGAAGACGGGATTTTTGCAGCTCGTTATGTTCTGTTTTATTCTGATCGCAGATTTATTGGCGGCGGCTTGCTTGCTGAAACCATTCCGCCGCCTGCAGCAGCAGCTCGATATGGTGGCAGAGGGAAATCTGGATCAGGATATTGATGTAAAAACATATCGGGAGACGCGGGACATTTCGGAGGCAGTCATGCAGACCATCCGGAAGCTGAAAAACCTGGATCAGTCGCGTCAGGAGTTTGTTTCCAACGTGTCGCATGAGCTGAAAACACCGCTGACTTCGATAAGGGTGCTGGCGGATTCTCTGATGGGGATGGAGAACGCCCCGGCGGAGTTATATCAGGAGTTTATGCAGGATATTTCGGCGGAGATTGACCGCGAGGGCAAGATTATCGATGATCTGCTGACGTTAGTCAAAATGGATAAATCATCGCCGGATCTGAATATTGCCCAGACTTCGATCAATGGTCTTCTGGAACAGATTTTAAAACGTCTGACCCCGATCGCGAAGCGGCGGAACATTGAGATCACGTATGAGAGCAAGCGGGAAGTATCGGCGGATGTGGACGAGGTAAAATTGAGCCTGGCACTTTCGAACCTGGTGGAAAATGCGATCAAGTATAACCGCGAAGAGGGAAAAGTCTGGGTGACGCTGGATGCTGACCACAAGTTCTTTTATGTGAAGGTAGAGGATAATGGCGTGGGAATCCCGAAAGAATTCCAGGAGCGCGTATTTGAGCGTTTTTACCGTGTAGATAAGGCGCGCTCACGCGAGACAGGCGGTACCGGGCTGGGGCTTGCGATCACGAAGAATATTATTCTTCTTCATCAGGGCGCGATCCGCCTGAAGAGTGAAGAAGGCAAGGGAGCAACCTTTACGGTGCGGATTCCGTTGAATTATATTCCGTAGACAGCGTGGTTCTGGGCGGTTTAGAGGTTCGAGAGGGTTGCTGGTGCTGTAGTGTTCGAATATTTCGGTGTTTGAATGCTGTCGTGTTCGAATGTTTCAGTGTTTGAATGTTGCGGTATTTGAGTGTTGCAGTGTTCGAATGTGAGGCAGGGAAATGTCTATTGTGAGATAGATTGCAAAATAACAACAGGAAATAATAAATGGAGAAAATAAGAAAAAAAAGCTCTGGAAAACGGGCAGGAAGCGTAAGTTCGTGGCTGATCCTTTGCCTGGCATGTCTGCTTCTTCTGAGCGGATGCCGAAAAAAAGAAGAGGTGCATCCGACGGCGGGTGAGGACGGCGTCTATCAGATTTATTATCTCAATTCGACGCGCACGGGGCTGGCGAGTGTTTCCTATCAGACGGAGACGGCGGACGCTGAGATCCTGATCGGGGAGCTGGCGGGACAGATCCTTGCGGCGCCGGAAAACCCGGAGTATCAGGCAGTTTTAAGCGATAAGGTTGAATTCCTGGATATTAACCGGGACAATAATGTGCTGACGCTGAATTTTAATCAGGAATATATGAATATGAAAGCGTCGAGGGAGATTCTGTGCCGGGCGGCGCTGGCAAAGACCTTTACACAGGTTAAGGGAGTCGATTATATCAGCATTAATTGCGAGGGACAGCCGCTTCTGGACACACATGGAAACCCGGTGGGCGCGATCGCAGGAAGTGATTTTGTAGACAGTATTTCGGATGTCAATTCCTATGAAAAAGTAGAGCTGACCCTGTATTTTGCCAATGAAGAAAAAGATGGTCTGGTGGCAGAAAAACGGGAAGTATTTCACAGTATGAACACGTCGCTGGAACGCCTGGTAGTGGAACAGCTGCTGGCAGGTTCCCAGAATGGCGGGCTTTCAGTGATGCCGAAAAATACAAAGGTATTAAACGTATCACTGACAGATAATACCTGCTATGTCAACCTGGATAGCAGTTTTATTTCCGGGGATATCGATGTGGCGGAGTATATTCCGATTTACGCGATCGTCGATTCGCTGACAGAGCTTCAGACGGTGAATAAAGTACAGATCACGGTCAATGGCTCGGCAGATGTGACGTACCGGAATGTGATTTCGCTGGTGCAGCCTCTGGAGAGAGAGGAGAAGTATATTGTGAAGTAACTGTCAGACAGAATGTATATGCCATGTTTGGAAGAGAGCAGCAATGGGATTTTGTTGATGTTTTGTAGAATACAGGAAAAGAGGAATTGAATATCAAACGACCGGTAATGTGGATGATGGTGGCTTTTGTACTTGGAGAGGTCGCAGCGTACCAGATGGGCATGACGGTGTGGTTTATAATTGCAGCAGCGTTTTTTTTGCTTGCAGTCATAAAAACAGCAGAAGGACGGGTAGATTCGGACTTTCAGACAGACGCAGAACGCGTCTGGAATTGGAAAGATCCGATGATGTGCCGTGTCTTTCTGCTGTTTTTCTGTTTCCTGGCAGGATGGGGACGGATGATGGTGGAAATGCGCCCGGATGCGCTGGAACGGATGGTAACGCAGAAGGGCGGTTCGGCAGAGGTGGCGGTATCGGGAACACTGGATTCTATTTCGGAAAAAAATGGGTGGTGTACGATGATTTTGACGGGGGTGGAGGTAGAGGATGAAAGTGTAAGAAAGGTACTGATATCGTGTAAAAGCGATTTACTGGAGAAGTGTGAAGAGAAAATTCTGCCACCCTGCGGAAGTCAGATTCATCTGACGGGAACTGCTGAGTTTCTGGAAGAAGCGCGCAATCCGGGGCAGTTTTCGTATCGGATGTATTACCGGGGACTAGGAATCAGAAACCGGGTGACGGCGGATCGGATTTTTATTTCAGAAGGAAAAAGTTCCCCTCTCCGAAGTCAGGCAGAATGCTTCCGGGCGTACGCGACGGCTGTTTTTCAGGAAATCTGTGTTCCAGAAGATGCAGGGATTTTCCAGGCAATTTTGCTGGGGGATAAATCCGGGTTATCGGAAGAGCTGCGCGAACGGTTTCAGGATAATGGGATTGCACATATTCTGGCAGTCAGCGGGCTTCATGTCTCTTTGATTGGCATGAGCGTTTACAGCGCACTGCGTTTTTGGGGCATATCGTATGGATGGGCGGGACTGGGAGCTTCAGCGCTTCTTACCTTTTATGGTTTAGTAACCGGATTTGGAGCATCGGTATTCCGGGCGGTATTTATGGTAGAGGTGTCCTGTCTGGCGGCATATCTGGGGCGGAGTTACGATCTGCTGAGTGCGCTGTCGCTATCTTTGATTTTACAGGCGTGGCAGTCGCCGTATCTGCTCTTTTCGGCGGGATTGCAGCTTTCCTATGGCGCGGTTGCCGCGATTGGGCTGGAGACGGAGGAGCTGCGGAAAGTGGGAAAAAAGAGAAAAGAGGAGGAACAAGAGAAAGAAAAAAAGAAAGGATATGAAACACTCATGCTCAGCTTGGCAATTCAGCTTTATACGATGCCGATTCAGCTGTATCACTATTTTACATTTCCGATGTTGGGAATTTTTCTGAATCTGATCGTGATTCCGCTTCTCGCGTATGCAGCCGGAAGCGGTCTGCTGGCGCTTGGAATTTACAGTATAGCGTTTGTGGGAGGAAAAATGGGGGGAATGGGCGGAGGCAGCAGCATTGCGGGAGTGCTTTCGGCTTTTGGGGGTGCAGCATCAGGAATATCAGAAATACCAGAAATATTCAGAATAGCGGCAAGTGCATGTACGGGTCCGGGGCATTATATTTTTCAGTTGTATGAATGGCTTTGCATCCAGGTGGAACGCGTGCCGTTTCATTCCATCGTGGCAGGACGCCCGGACATGTGGAAAATAGGGGTGTTTTATGTGGCGCTGGGGATTCGATATGTGTGGAGTGTGGGAGAAGCAAGAGATAATTTAGAGAGAAAAGGGATTTTTCTGTTTCCAAAAGAATGGAATGCACCGGGAAAAAATAGTGTATTTATTGCTGTGGCGGTAGTCTTTTTAGTGGTTCAGCCTGTTCATGGCTTTCAGAGCTGGTTTCTCGATGTAGGACAGGGCGACGGCGTCTTTCTGCGGACGCGGGATGAGGCAATTCTTTCGGACTGTGGCAGCAGCCAGGATAAAAAAATCGGGAAAAATGTGCTGGGACCATTTTTGAAAAGTCAGGGAATCCGCACGCTGGACTGGATTCTGGTCAGCCATGCGGATGCGGATCACACGAACGGGATCGAGTGGCTTTTGAAGGAGGAGGCAGATATCCGGGTGCGGAATCTGGCACTTCCGGCGGCGGGAAAAGGGCAGGAAGCATATAAAAAACTGGAAACTCTTGCGAGAAAACGGGGTGCGGAAGTCTATTATCTGCATTGGGGAGAAACGGTGCGGGGGAAAAGCCTGGCGCTTCGGTGCCTGTACCCGGAGGCGGGGGAAAAGCCGGCCGAGGAGCGAAATAGTCATTCACTGGTGTTTGATGTCACGTATGGAAAGTTTCGTATGCTTCTGACAGGAGATATTGGAGTGGAGGACGAAAGGAAGATTCTGGCGATGGAAGAGGACAAAAAGGGGGAAAAGGTGACACTGTTAAAAGCTGCACATCATGGTTCGAACGGTTCCTCCTCAGAGGAGTTTTTGGAGTGCTTTTCCCCAGCTTTCACGGTGCTCTCTTATGGAGAGGGAAATACTTACGGGCATCCGGCACCGGAGGCGGTGGAACGTCTGGAACAGACGGGAACGGAGATCTGGAGAACGGCGGATTCAGGGGCAGTGAATGTGTGGACGGACGGGAAACGTATGTATATCAAGGGATATAAGAAACAAGATTATGGGAAGGAAAGAGATAAAAACAGATAAAAAACTAATTGTTAACTATATAAAAATAATAGGTTGACAATAGAAAAAGGCTATGTTATGCTTGCAATCAGTTCTGCATCTGTTTCGACTACCCGGGATCTGGAACGGCCGCTGCTGTTTTAGATGGTTGGAACAGGGGTTGCGGAGAGAAATTTATGTACATGTGCGAGAATAGAATGGCTTCGGATGCCTGAAATCATTCAGATAACCAAGGAGGAAAAAGGTTTGAAACACATGAAGACAAAGGATTTAGTTTTGTGCGCGATGTTTGTCGCACTGATTGCAGTGGGAGCATTTATCAAGATACCGGTTCCGGTGGTTCCATTTACATTGCAGTTTTTATTTACGATGCTGGCGGGTCTGCTTTTAGGTCCGGTCAACGGGGCGCTGGCGGTTGTGGTTTATATCGTATTAGGTTTAATTGGACTTCCGATTTTCACTCAGGGCGGCGGACCGGGATATATTTTCCAGCCGAGTTTTGGATATATCATCGGATTTGCGGTTGCGGCGTATGTGAATGGTAAGATTGCCAATGCCAAGACGCATCCGAGTTACCGGCGCCTGCTGGGAGCTAATTTTCTGGGACTTTTTATTGTCTATGCATTTGGAATGATTTATTACTACGTGATCAGCAATTTCTATCTGAATTCGCCGATCGGCGTGGGAGCGCTGTTTTTATATTGCTTTGTTCTGGCAGTTCCGGGCGATATCGTGCTCTGTATTGTGGCTGCCATCATAGGAAAACGGATGATTCCGCTGATTCAGGGAGGGAGACTTGGATAAAAGATGAGCAAGGGGATTTTTATAACAGGTACGGGAACGGATATTGGAAAAACGTATGTGACAGGATTGATTGTGAAAAAACTGAGGGAGAGCGGCGCGGATGCGGCGTATTATAAAGCGGCAATGAGCGGCAATGAGCGGCGTGCGGATGGAAGCCTGATTCCAGGAGATGCCCTGCAGGTAAAAACAATGTCGGGAATCGGGCAGCCGCTTGAGGAAATGTGTCCGTATGTGTACGAGACGGCGGTATCGCCGCATCTGGCATCCCGTCTGGAGGGCAACCCGGTCCAGATGGATCGGGTGCTGGAAGATTTTCACAAAGTCTGTGAAAAATATGAGTATGTGACGATGGAAGGAAGCGGCGGAATTCTCTGTCCACTCTGTATAGACGAGGCGGATATCCGTCTTCCAGAAGTAGTAAAAGCGTGCGGGCTTGGCTGCCTGCTGATTGCAGATGCGGGGCTTGGGACGATCAATGGCGTGGGGCTTACTGCCTATTATCTGAAACAACAGGGAATTGCCCTGAAAGGAATTATTTTCAACCATTATGAGACGGGGAATCTGCTTCATGAGGATAACCGGAAAATGTGTGAATATTACACGGGCGTTCCGGTGGTTGCCTGTGTGGCGGATGGGGATACGGAGCTTTCCATGGATGCGGAGACGCTGAAAGGGCTGTATGCGTAAGACAGAAGATAAAGGAGAAGAAAAATGATCTGGTATCCATATGAACAGTTAAAAACAATGAAAGCACCTTATGAGATCGTGGATGCGAACGGGGTATATCTTTACACGAAGGATCAGAAGCTGATTGATTCAGTTTCATCCTGGTGGAGTGTGATTCATGGATATAAACATCCGGTGATCAATCAGGCAATTATTTCACAGGTAGAAAAATTTTCTCATGTGATGCTGGGCGGTCTGACGCATGAGCCGGCGCGCAGACTTTCAGAAAAACTGGCGTCCTGGCTGCCGGGCGATCTGGACTACTGCTTTTTTTCAGATTCCGGCAGCGTGGCGGTTGAGGTAGCGCTGAAAATGGCGCTGCAGTATTATATGAACCGCGGCGATGAGAAGCGAACGATGATTCTGGCGCTGGAACACGCGTACCACGGCGATACCTTTAAGACGATGGAGGCAGGCGATGATGAGGACTACCATTTTGTGCTGAAAGCGTATGGTGCAAGCCCGTATGTGGTTCACATTCCGACTGAGATCCCGGCGCTGGAGAAAGCATTTGAACAGTATCATGACAAGTTGAACTGCGTGCTGGTGGAACCGCTTTTACAGGGTGCTGGCGGAATGCGGATGTACGATATTTCATTTTTGGAGAAGGCAAGAGAACTCTGTGATAAATATGGCGTGCTGCTGGTTTTTGATGAGGTGGCAACCGGATTTGGCAGAACCGGAAACCGCTTTGTGGCAGATCGGGTGCTTCCGGATATTCTGGTTCTCGGAAAGGCATTGACCGGCGGTTACATTGGTCATGCGGCGACTGTGGCAAATAAAAAGGTATTTGATGGATTTTTCGATGATAACCCGGAACATGCGCTGATGCACGGACCGACCTTCATGGGGAATGCCCTCGCGTGCAGCGCGGCGCTTGCCTCGATCGAGCTGTTTGAAACGCAGAACTACATGGAAAAGATTCAGAAGATCGAAGCCATCACCCGCCGGGAGATGGAAGGATTTACCGATCCGAGAATCAGGGAGGTCCGCATGATGGGCGGATGTGTCTGTGTCGAGGTATATGATCCGGCAGTCCTGAAAGGATATCAGGAATATGCGTACAAACGCGGCGTGTTCAGCCGTCCGTTCTTAAATTATCTGTACGCGATGGTTCCGTATATTATCAAGGAAGAAGAGCTGGTGCAGGTGCTTCAGTGCATGAAAGACTGGTTTGCGCGGGGATAGGTAATGAAGAACTGGGAACACATGTGTGAACAGTGAAACATCTATCTTAGAATAAAAAATAATTTAAGTGTTTCTTTCTGAATGAATTTCATTTATGATAGAAGGAATGGAGTATTGTTTTAAGAAACGATACATGGATTTTTGCCTGCTGGCCCATGTTTTCGTACAGTCAGCGCAGTAAATGCGCAGACCTACTGAACAGTTACAATAATTTACATTTTATTTAGAGGAGGAACGATTATGATGAAACGATGGATGGCAATGGGAATGGCACTCTGCCTTACCGCAGCTTCCCTGGCAGGCTGCTCCGGTACAAAAGATGCGGCTGAGAGCACGCAGGCAGAGGCAGAAACCAGCGCAGAGGAGGCGGCAGCCGAGGAGGAGACAGCGAAAGAATCTGATCTGGATAAGCTGACCTTTACGTATGTAACTTCTCCGCTCAATGTGCCGACGATCATCGAGAAAAATCAGGGTATTTTTGAAAAAACATTTGGCGATATGGGGATTGAGGTTGATTATGCGGAGCTGACCTCCGGGGCAGATCAGACACAGGCGCTGGCTTCCGGCGATGTGCAGGTTTTGTATGCGGTTGGCGGTACTTCGGTGATTCTGTCTGCAGCAAATGGAGCGGATATCAAGGTATTAAATATGTACAGCCGTTCTCCGAAGGCATTCTGTATGTATTCTAAGGATGAGTCCCTGACGACGCCGGAAAGCCTGAGAGGAAAGACAATCGCAGGACCGACCGGAACCAACCTGCATGAGCTTCTCGTTTCCTATCTGGCAATGGCTGGCATGACGATCGACGACGTCAACTATGTCAATATGTCGATCCCGGATGCAAAAGCAGGTCTGGACGGCGGCAGTGTAGACGTGGCTCTGGTTGCTGGCGCAACTGCTTACAATGCAGGGAAGCAGGGTTACCACCTGGTAGCCGACGGCGAAGGCCTGATTAAGGCGATCATTGCAGTGGCAGTGACACAGAAATTCTATGACGAGCACCCGGAGATCATCGAGAAGCTGGAAGAAGCACAGACCGAGATTGCTGATTTCATGGAAGAAAAACCGGATGAGACGATGCAGATCGTAGCCGATGAGCTGGATCTGGACACCGATGCAGTCAAAAGCATGTACGATCTCTATGATTTCTCTACCGAGATCACAGATGATGACAAAGAAGGCTTCCAGAAGACCGCTGATTTCATGTATGAATCCGGCATGATCGACGAGGCATTTGATGTAAAACAGTTATTTATTGAAAAATAATCAGTGAACATTTGAGAGGATAAACGATTGAAAAGCAGCTCCCGGAGTGTGGATTCCGGGGGCTGCTTTTACGATTGCATATGCAATTATGAAAATACGGAATGTTTACGCTAATACCTTTTTAATCGCTTCTAACAGCTCATCATACGTCTCATAAGCCGGAATCTGCGGATATTCTGCCTTGATCTCCTCCGTCGTGCGGAAGAGGAAGCCCGCCTTGCTTGCCTCAATCATGGCGAGGTCGTTGTGGCTGTCGCCGCTGGCGATCGTCTCGAAGCCGCAGGACTGGAGTGCTTTGACGGTTGTATATTTGGATTTCTCACAGCGCATCTTAAAATCGGTAATCTCGCCATTTTCGCTGACAACCAGAGAGTTGCAGAAGATGGTCGGATAGCCAAGTTTCTTCATCAGAGGTCCGGCAAACTGGGAGAAGGTATCGCTGATGATGATTACCTGAGTGATTTCTTTTAATTTGTCTAAAAACTCCCTTGCGCCCGGAAGCGGATCAATTTTAGAGATCGTTTCCTGAATTTCCTTGAGTCCCAGTCCGTGCTCGCGCAGGATGTTTAAACGGTAATTCATCAGTTTGTTATAATCCGGCTCATCGCGGGTGGTGCGTTTTAACTCCGGGATTCCGGTTTCTTCAGCAAATGCGATCCAGATTTCCGGCACTAATACACCTTCTAGATCTAAACATACAATATCCATGTCTCCTCCTGTCTGATACAACGCCTGTCAGCGCTGTGCTCGGTTGAAAAATTTGCTTCCTATTATAGACGAAATGCAGGGGAAATACCAGAGAAATTTGAGAAAAGATGAAAGAATAGAAAAAAGTGCGTTACTGGGCACGTATGCGTGAACAGTAACAAAAGTGCCAATTATTCGCGGTGAGAAAGATTCAGAGGTGAAGAGTTGGCATCATATAGTAGCAGAGTGGTTATCAATAGAATTAAAAATACCAAAAAAGGGAGTCTCGTTTCGTGAGCGAGAGACTCCCTTTTTGGCACCTATAGTCGGGTTATAATTTGATTTTGATGAAATCATTAGCAATGCGCCGGTTTATTCATTTCAGATCTTTTATCGTTTTCTGTCTTCGAAGCAGTCGATTTCGAAAACAGTACTTTACCGGAATGAACCACAATAATGACACCCAGAACCATCAGCAGAACCGCGATGATAAGCTGCAGTCCTTCTACCATAAAGACAGCGGTTCCGGCATTGTAAGCCTTTACCAGTGCGATGCAGCGCTCAACGAGTGCGGTAAAGGTAACGCACAGCATAACAACCAGCGGAACCAGCAGCGTGCGGTTTTCGCGGCCGGTGACGCGTAAGAAGACGCACAGGGTGATGAGAACCAGGGCGCTTAACAGCTGGTTGGCGCTGCCAAACAGCGGCCAGATGTTGGAGTAGCCAATCTGGGTTAAAATGTAGCCGCATACCAAGGTGATAACAGTTGCAAAATATTTGTTGCAGAGAAGTTTTCTCCATCCTTCGGCGTGTTCCATGTCATCGACACTGAACAGCTCCTGGAAGGACATACGTCCGATACGTGCAACGGAATCCAGGCTTGTCAGGGCAAGTGCGGAGACGCACATCGTCATAAAGCACTGGGCAGCGTAAACCGGGATTCCGAACATTTCCAGGAATCCGGCAACACCGGAGGAGAAGATAGCAAACGGAGTACCGGTTGCAGGCGTGCCATCAGCGGAAGCGGCAGCACCGGCAACGCACAGAGCCAGGACAGCCAGTAAACTTTCCAGAAGCATAGCGCCGAAGCCAACTTTCGGCATATCCTTTTCATTGGTGATTGCCTTGGAGGAAGTACCCGAGGAAACCAGGCTGTGGAAACCGGATACGGCGCCGCAGGCAACGGTTACAAACAAAATCGGGAACAGGTCACCGGATTTCTCATTGTGGAAACCAGTGTAAGGCGCCAGGTTCATTGCCGGATGTGCGACAAGCAGTCCAACGACGGCACCGATAATCATACCGGCAAACATAAAGGTTGTCATCAGGTCACGCGGTTCCATCAAAAGCCACATCGGAAGAACGGCTGCGAGGAAAATGTAAGCGAATACCATGTAGGACCAGTTCGCCTTGGTGGTAATGAGCGGGCAGTTCATGCCGATGACGAAAGCAGCTACCGTGCAGACAAGTCCGAGCAAGGTCTGTTTCCAGCCATGGAACTGAGCCTTTTTCTGAATCAGTCCAAATACAACGGCAAAGGCAATGAACAGAAGGGAAATGCTTCCGGCTGCGCCGTTGACAGTTGCGGCGGCGGATAAGCTGGTCACGCCGTCTACCGTCTCATATGCATTGAATGTACCAGCAACCATGTCGGCAAAAGCGGCGGTTACAATTAAAGTAAAGAGCCAGCAGAACAGAAGAAACAGCTTTTTACCGGTTTTGCCGATGTACTGTTCAATCAGAAGTCCCATCGATTTGCCTTCATTTTTAACGCTGGCGTACAGGGCACCAAAATCGGTAACAGCGCCGAAAAAGATGCCGCCGAGGATGATCCAGAGAAAGACCGGAACCCATCCAAAGACAGCCGCCTGAATAGCACCGGTGACAGGACCGGCACCGGCGATGGATGAAAACTGGTGGGCAAATACAACCCAGCCATCGGTCGGAACATAGTCCTGACCATCTTCTTTTGTGACGGCCGGTGTTTTGGCGTTTGGATCAATGCCCCATTTATGGGCGAGCCATCTGCCGTAGAGCAGATAACCAGCCGCCAGACAACCGGCTGCGATAACTACGATAACTAGTGTGTTCATAAAGATACCTCCATTCCCATAGGTCAAATGGTTTTTAGTGTCCCGGCAGTTTGCCGGAGTTTCGGGAGCGGGGAAACAAAAAAGCCTCCGTCCTCCTGAAACTTTTAAAAGTTCAAGAAGACGGAGGCATAAGCATCCGCGGTACCACTTCTTTTACCGGCTGTAAAGCCGATCTCTCAGCCATATCCATCATTCTGAATATGTTCCTCTTTAACGGTAGGAATCCGGACCGGACTACTGGTATCCTGCATGCGTTTGTCCGATCAGCTCACAGGGGATAATTTCCATCGGCGTTACTGTCTTTCATCGCCCGGCAGCTCTCTGAAAACGTGGAGAATTGGAAATCGTGTCCTGCTCAATGCTTTTTACAAGTACGAATTATAGACTTTTTTAAAGGAAAGTCAATCGAAAAAATAGCCGGAAGTTTGTGACAGAAAGTTTACAAATCCGTCATTTTGACAAAAAAATCACAACTAAGAAATCTGTGTTAAAATTTCGAAAAAACTGGACACCCCCTTATTTTGCGGTATAATAGGTAATTGTCGGTTCTTTTTAGGGCTGGCAATTACTTTTTATTTAAATTGGGAAGAAAAAGGGAGAGTTTGAGGTATGGAAAAAATACGTCCAATGTTGTTTACAACATTGAAGAAGTATTCCGGCGCACAGCTGATGTCAGATGTGGTAGCGGGTATCATCGTAGCGATCATCGCGCTGCCGCTTTCGATCGCGCTGGCGCTGGCTTCGGGTGTAGGTCCGGAACAGGGTATCTACACGGCGATTGCAGCCGGATTTGTGATCTCATTTTTAGGCGGCAGCCAGGTACAGATTGCAGGTCCAACGGCGGCATTTGCAACGATCGTGGCAGGTATCGTGGCGAAGAGCGGCGTGGAAGGGCTGGCAGTTGCGACGATCATGGCAGGTATTATCCTGGTCGTCATGGGATTCTGCCATTTTGGTTCATTGATTAAGTTTATTCCGTTTACAATTACAACCGGATTTACCTCCGGTATCGCGGTGACGATCGTCATCGGTCAGTTGAAGGATTTCTTCGGCGTGACCTATCCGGCAGGAATGGAGACGATCGAGACGATGCAGAAGCTGAAAGCGTTCGCAGCCGGATTCGGAAGTGTCAACCTGCACGCGGTCATCGTCGGCGTGGTGTGTCTGGCGATTCTGATCGTGATGCCGATGATCACGGAGAAAATTCCGGGATCGCTGGTAGCGGTTATCGCAGGTATTTTAATGGTAAAATTCCTGCCGCTGCATGTGAATACGATCGGCGACCTTTACACGGTCAGCAACAAGCTTCCGGCGTTTCGTCTGCCGGTGTTTAGCTACGATGTGATTCAGGGTTCCCTGTCGGATGCGTTTACGATTGCAGTTCTGGCGGCGATTGAGTCTCTGCTTTCCTGCGTGGTAGCGGACGGCATGATCGGCGGAAAACACCGTTCCAACACGGAGCTGGTGGCACAGGGCGCGGGTAATATTATTTCCGCCCTGTTTGGCGGTATTCCGGCGACGGGCGCGATCGCGCGTACCGCAGCCAATGTCAAAAATGGCGGCCGTACCCCGGTTGCAGGCATGGTTCATGCGGTTGTCCTGCTTCTGATTCTGGTAGTTCTGATGCCGTGTGCAAGCTGGATCCCGATGCCGACCATCGCGGCAATCCTGTTTATGGTTGCCTACAATATGTGTCAGTGGAGAACCTTCGTCCGTCTGACCAAGACGGCTCCGAAGAGTGATATTGCGGTTCTGGTGCTGACCTTCTTCTTAACCGTTATCTTCGATCTGGTTGTAGCGATCGAGATCGGTATGCTGTTATCCTGCCTGCTGTTTATGAAGCGGATGAGCGATGAGACGGGCGTCAGAAGCTGGCTTTATGTCGAAGAAGTAGAGGAGCAGAAGCGCAAAGCGCAGGAAGCAAGAAAAGCGAAAAAAGCCGGAAAAGAGCTTTCAGTGGAAGAGGCACAGCTCTTAGCGGCAGCTGCAGAAGATGAAGAAGCAGCCATGAAAGAACAGGCACGTCTGCGGGAGATACCGAGAGAACTGGCTGTTTATGAGATTACAGGACCTCTGTTCTTCGGTGCAGCAGACCGCATCAACCAGATTGAAACCCGCGAGGAGACGAAATGCCTGGTTCTTCGTATGCGTGCTGTTCCGGCAGTTGACAGTACAGCGATGAATTCGATGGTTGCCCTCTATGAGCGCTGCCAGAAGAACGGCGTCACATTGATTTTGTCCCATGTCAACGAGCAGCCGATGCACGTGATGGAGAAAGCAGGATTTGTGGATATGGTCGGACGCGATCATTTCTGCCCGAATATCGAGGCAGCACTTGATCATGCGGACGAGGTGCTGGGAAAATAATTATGGACATCTATCGGAGAATGAAAGAAGTATTTAGGCGCATTCCGGACGGCTGCGTGACGACCTACGGTCAGGTAGCGCTCCTGTGCGGTGCACCGCGCCATTCCCGTCAGGTGGGATATGCGCTCCGCACCAACCGCCTGGGCGATGTCCCGGCATTCAGGGTGATTAATTCCAAGGGCTTTCTAAGCGGCGCAGCGGCGTTCGACTATCCGGGACAGCAGAAAAAACTGCTGGAACAGGATGGAATACGGGTGGACTCCACCGAGGACGGTGACCGCGTCGATTTAAAACAATATGGATGGAAACCTTCGATGGATGAGGCAGAAGAATTGTATGTGTTGTTTCGGAAGTTGGGGATCTGAGTGGGAATCAAGGAAAATGCATCTGAATGAGATGTTGGTAAGCGAAAGAAGTGAAATGAGATGGATAAGATGGCAGACGATAGGGGCTGCATCTTATCCATTTTTAATAGACATTTCTGACCGTTTATTATTAAATTGTCTCCGCGATCTGCCGTGCCACATAGACACCGCTGGCAGATGCATGGGAAAGGGAATGAGTAATACCGCTGCCGTCACCGATGACGTAGAGTCCATCATGACAGGTCATCAGGTTATGATCCACTTCCACCTCCATGTTGTAGAATTTTACCTCCACTCCATAGAGAAGGGTGTCATCATTCGCCGTACCCGGTGCTACCTTATCCAGGGCATAAATCATCTCGATAATACCGTCCAGAATCCGCTTCGGGAGAACCAGACTCAGATCACCGGCTGCCGCATTGAGGGTTGGAACCGTAAAAGATTCATTGATTCGCTGCTGCGTGCTTCTTTTTCCGCGGATCAGGTCTCCAAAACGCTGCACAATTACACCACCGCCCAGCATGTTGCTGAGTTTTGCAATACTTTCTCCATATTCATTGGAATTCTTGAAGGGCTCTGAAAAATGTTTCGCTACCAGAAGGGCAAAGTTCGTGTTATGGGTCTGCTTTGCAGGATCCTCGTAGCTGTGGCCATTTACCGTTACGATGCCGTTGGTATTCTCATTTACCACAGCTCCCTTGGGATTCATACAGAAGGTGCGCACGTAATCCTCGTATTTTTCCGTACGATACACGATCTTGCTCTCATAGAGTTCATCTGTAAGATCGGAAAAGATCTCAGCCGGCAGTTCAACCCGGACCCCCAGGTCGACACGGTTGGAATTCGTATGGATATCCAGGTCCCTGCATACCTTCTGCATCCACTTACTGCCGCTTCGGCCGGCGGAAATGATACATTTCGTACCCTCAAAGGTTGTATCATCGCTGTAAACCTTGTAACCCTTCTCGGTCTTCTCCACGGTTTCGATGGCACAGTCAAAATAGAAATCTACCTTATTCTTCAGATGATCATAGAGGTGCTCCAGAACAACATAATTAATATCCGTACCCAGATGGCGAACCGAAGCATCCAGAAGATGCAGACCATGCTGCATGCAGGTTTTCTTGAACTTTGTTCCTGCAGTGGAATACAGCTTCGTTCCCTCCCCGCCAAAGCGGAGGTTGATTCCATCCACGTATTCCATCAATTCAATGGCCGTCTTCTTTCCGATATACTCATAGAGAGTACCGCCGAAATCATTGGTAATGTTGTATTTTCCATCAGAAAATGCACCGGCTCCGCCGAATCCACTCATGATGGAGCAGCATTTGCAGTGAATACAGGACTTGATTTTATCACCATCAATGGGACATTTACGGTGCTCCAGCGGATGTCCTACCTCAAAAACAGCGATCTTTAAATCCGGTTTACGTTCCATCAGCTCATAGGCAGAAAAGATACCGCCGGGACCGGCGCCGATAATTAACACATCATACATATTGAAATTCTCCTTGTTTTCCTAAAATTTGATTCCCTCTTTCTGTATTATAGCATAAATTTCGAAAAAAGAGGCAGCACGTCATGCGCTGCCCCGAAACATCATCCCCTATGTCGTCATGGCATCTTCCGTTATTATATCATCACCTCAGAATAAAGATTCTTTTATGGCTGTAACCATCAGCCTGATTCCCTTTGTAAAATTACCGGAGGTGTTTTCGAGCCTGATGACCTCTCCGGCGCTTCTTGGCAAAGGGCTGGCGCTGGGACTTGTATCTACCTTTTTTCCGTTTGTAAGCTACACACCGGGACTCCGCCAGATGGAGGCAGGAAAAGCCTCGGTTCTGGCGTTTGCTGAGCCGATGGTGGCAGCTGTGGCTGGGATTGTGGTATTTGGAGAAATGCTGCGGGTTGAAAATGTGCTGGGCATTCTTTTGATTTTTACAGCATTGGTGGTGTTGAACAGCCGGAAAATAAAACGGTAAAATCAGGGGCTAATCGATAATGGAACTGTGATGAAAACACGGCTCACAAATCTTAAACGGATATCCAACCGGCAGTATCCGTCCGCAGCGCTGGCAGCGGGCGATGTAGCTTTTTTTGCCCTTGGACAAATACCGCATGATCGTACCCTCAGTGCGGCTGCGTTCCTGTTCGAGCCAGTCCTCGTCGATGATCTTGTCAAAACGGTGGGAGAACTGGTAGTAGAGGTCGAGCTTGCGGTAATACGTTTCGTATTTCTGCAGTCCCAGCTTGGAACCGGCGCCTTTGTCCGGGTGTTTCAGGCGTTTGTCCGCCGGGTAATCCTTGCAGTAGCGCAGCCATTGCAGGACAACCTGATGATCCTTGATATCGATCGGACAGCTGATCATGCGGTAGAGAATCCGTTTGTCATCGAATCCGTAGATATCGTCTCTGTGGCGTTCTGCCTGCGCATAAAGGCTTAAAATCTCATCGACGCTGACCTTTTCAAACGGAGGCGTCGGCTCAACGGATTTCCAGACTTTGATGATAACGTCCAGCGGCTCGTCCAGATCGAGGAGAATCTGTGGGAAACCGAGGCTGACTTTTTCGATCGGTTCCTCCTCCTGAGTAAGCTGTTCCCGGATATAATCGAGGGATTCCTGCCCCATCGCATTGACGTAGCCGGTGTCAAAGAGTCCGAAGCGTCCGGCGCGTCCGGCGATCTGCTTGATCTCCGGTACGGACAGACCGCGCCGGGTGGTACCGTCAAATTTCTGGGTCTGTACAAATACGATACGCCGGACAGGCAGGTTGAGTCCCATGCCGATCGCGTCGGTGGCGACGACCACCTTGGTTTTGCCGCTGGTAAAAAGCTGCATCTGGCGGCGGCGGATCTCCGGCGGCAGGCTTCCGTATATAACACTTGCCTTGATACCTTCTTCTTCCAGACGTCCCGCTACATCCAGCACAGATTTTTTGGAAAATACGACGAGTGCATCGCCGGGAAGAACACTTTCCGGGAAGGAAAATGGCGTGTCCTCACAGATGAGCGCAGTTTTGCGCTGATACCGGCAGATGGCAAGGCTGTCGCCGCACAGATGGATCAGATGTGTGACAGCAGATTCAGCGGCGGGACTCATGCAGACATGGATTTCGTGGGCTTTCAGTCCCAGAATCGCCTTTGTCCAGCAATGACCGCGGTCTGGATCGGCGGTCAGCTGCGCCTCATCAATCACGGCAATATCGTATTCCTCGGAGAAATCTGCCATCTCGATCGTCGAAGCTGTGATCCGGCTGTCATCGTCGGCGATACACTCCTGACCGGTCAGCATGGTGCTGGGAACGCCGCAGTCGTGCATTTTTTCATATACCTCAAGCGCCAGAAGGCGCAGCGGACCGAGGTAGGTGCCCTTTTTCGCTGTTTTTAAGCGTTCCAGCGCGTGAAATGTTTTGCCGCTGTTGGTCGGTCCGATGTGGAGAATGAAACGGCGGTTCATCGCCATAGTCTCCGGAAATTCCAGCTCTGGGCGGGATGGGACGAGATCCATGATTTTATACTGGATGACGTAGCGCTTATAGATCTGGTAAAGCTCCAGAAGTGTCTGCGTGCAGAGCTGACCATCCAATTCTGTTTCCAGATAATTCAGAAAATCCACGGAAATATCATCGCGCTGGGCGGGCAGAAACATTGCCTCATCCAGGCGGATGAGCTGTGGCAGCAGGCTGGTTTCAATGAGCTTTGTGACAGAATCGTTGTGCGAACGGTACGCAAAATAAGCCAGATTTTTGATCTGGCGGTGCCATTCCTCCAGCGAGAGGCTGGTGACCTGTGTCGGTTTGGTGCGTTTCAGTGTTTTAAACAGCCGGTTGGTCCGCTCGCTCAGATCGCGGGGGCGGGAACTGGTCTTTCTTTTTTTCTTGCTTGCCGCCTGATACTGGCGGATATATGTCTGAAGAAGCTGGTTTGGCTCGATCATTTGAAAGTCTCCTCTTTATGTAAATATCCTGTCCGATAAATCTTCTGGTTTAAAGCTTCATTTGATATAGGAATGTTTCTATTATCGCAGAAGTTGCATGGATGTGCAAGAACGGGAAATCAGATTGCAGAAAAATATAAAAATATTTGATATAATAAGAACACTTAGTTAAAACAGAAAGGTCAACATCTATATGGCATCAAACTATAAAACGGGCGCCAGCCTGAATTTAACTCCCTTCGAAATGCAGCTTCTAAGCCGCAGCCCCCTGTTTCGAGGCGCGGGCGAATCCGGAATCGGGGAGATGCTGTCCTGTCTGGGGGCGGAGGAACGCAGTTATGAAAAAGAAGAAATGATTTATCGCGCGGGGAATACGGTCACATCTCTGGGTGTGGTGATGCACGGAAGCGTGATGATTGTCAACGATGATCTGTGGGGCAACCGCAGCATCCTGGACCGGGTAGAACCGGGACAGATTTTTGCGGAGACATATGCGTGCGTGCCGGGGGAAAAGCTGCTGGTCGATGTGTTTGCAGCGGAGGTGACGGAAGTGCTGTTTTTAAATGTTGGAAAAATGCTGTCGCAGTGTCCCAATTCTTGCGGACATCACACGCAGCTTATCCGCAACCTGCTTGCAATCTCGGCGCAGAAAAACTTGCAGCTGTCCCGCCGGATCTTCAATACATCGTCGAAATCCATCCGGGGACGGCTTCTGTCGTACCTCTCCGATCAGGCGGTAAAAAATGAGAGCGAGAGATTTGATATCCCATTCAACCGCCAGCAGCTCGCCGACTATCTGGGTGTGGACCGGTCGGCGCTGTCGGCAGAGCTGGGGAAAATGCAGCGGGAAGGGCTTCTGGAATTTAGAAAAAATCACTTTCATTTATATGAAGAGGTTAGAAGCTTGTAGATTACAAACAAAAATACCCTGCCAGGAGCATTAAAATCCGACCGACAGGGTATTTTTAGTGAAAATCCCTATGGGTGTAACAAGACTGGCTGTCCATTCCCGATACTTTCCTGCACCGGCTGTTTCAGCATATCCAGAAATGCCTGTGCCGCCGGCGTCAGCGGGCGCATCGGGTTTTGCAGGACGAGGATCTGGCGCTTCGGGATAGGGATATTTAGGTGAAGCTGGAACACGCGGTAGTTGAGCAGGTAGTTCCGGGCAAATTCCGAGGGAACAAAGCCGATTCCCAGATTGTGGGAGACGGTCGGGGCGATCAGGTCGTTGGAAGAAACTTCGATGCTCGGGCGCAGATCCAGCCCCTGTTCCTCAAAGAGATTGTCCCAAAAAAGCCGCGTCGTTGTGCCGGACTCCATGCTGACAAGTGGGTGCATACAAAGCTCTTCGAGAGAGAGTGTGCGGTTTTGCAGCTCGGAAAAACGGTTTCCGGCGATGACGATGTCCTGGAACTCGGCAACCGGCATCACGTGAACCAGATCCAGATCCTTCATGATCTCGTGGATCGGAGAAATGATGACGGCAAAGTCATTTTCCCCGGCCTTTAAGGAAGAAGCGGTGATCGGCGCAGAGTTGGAATGAATCTGCACGGTCACATTCGGAAAACGCTGCTGGAATTGTTCAATATAAGGAAGCAGAAAGAAGCGCATTGTCAGCTCGCTCGCACCGATCGAAACCTTGCCGCTCTGACTGTTCGTGTATTCTTTTAAAAGCTCTTCCGCTCGTCCCATCTGCTGGCAGGGACGGTTGATCTGGCGGAACAGGATCCGCCCTTCATCGGTCAGGGTCACGCCTTTTTGGGAGCGGTTGAAAAGTTTGCACTGAAGCATATCTTCTAAATTATGAATGTATTTTGTTACGGTTGGCTGCGTGAGGCAGAGATTCAAAGCCGCCTGGGTAATATTCTGGCATCGAGCCACCTCATAGAAAACCTTGTAGTAGTCGAAACTGATGTCCATGTATGTAGTTGAAATCCTTTCTGTATGTCGGACTGTTTCTGCCTGATTGAAACAGTGTTTATCTGATTTTATATCTGTACGTGTATTTACCAAATATAGTCACACTTTATCGTATTTTTCCAGAAATGTCCAGCCACAATAACGATTACCAATAATTATCACCATTCATTTTATCTATGGATATAGGAAAAAAATATAATTTTACCATTTGTATTTCTGGGAGTAAGATCGGGAACAGACGGGAAGAATGTGGAGACACAGGCGAAAACGTTACTGGGCACATATGCGTGAACAGTAACTAGAACACGTGGCGGCATCGGGAAATGAAAGAAAAATAGCCGGGGCAGCCGCGGGAGAACAACCCGGAGAGAGGAAGTGACAGTATGGGAGATCTGGGTGCGACCCTGATCAAGGAATTGAACTGTGAGACAGCCTTTACAATTGGCGGGATCGGCATATCAGAATCCGTTGTGGTTACATGGATCATGATGGCAGTGGTGCTCGTGGTTTCACTGATTGTGACGCACGGTCTGAAAGTTGAACATCCCGGACGCGGACAGCTCCTTCTGGAAAACGCTGTTACGTGGCTGCAGGGCATCGGCGAGGGAATCCTCGGAGAGGAAGGAAAAGGCTATGCGCCGTATCTGACATCCGTGCTGATGTATCTGGGCGTGGCGAACCTGCTTGGTATACTGGGATTCAAGCCGCCAACCAAGGATTTGAACGTCACGGCAGCACTGGCGCTGATGAGTATTGTGCTGATTGAGACAGCAGGGATTCGGGTCAAAGGTTTAAAAGGATGGTTAAAGAGCTTTACAGAGCCGATCGCCATCGTGACACCGATCAATATCATGGAGGTATTTATCAAACCGTTGTCGCTGTGTATGCGACTGTTCGGAAACGTGCTGGGCGCGTTCGTCATCATGAAATTGATTGAATACATCCTTCCGGTAGGGCTTCCGGTATTGTTCAGCGCTTACTTTGATATCTTTGACGGTCTGATTCAGGCGTATGTATTTGTCTTTCTGACAGGGCTTTTTATCAAGGAATCAATCGAGTAATAGAAGAGAAATAGAAAATTACAAAAAGGAGACTTTATTATGGGTACAATCATTGCAATCGGAGCAGGTCTGGCAGTTCTTGCAGGCGCAGGAGCCGGAATTGGTATCGGAATCGCCACATCTAAGGCGACTGAGGCAGTCGCAAGACAGCCAGAGGCAGAGGGAAAAATCACAAAGATTCTATTGTTAGGTGCGGCACTTGCCGAGGCAACTGCTATTTATGGTTTCGTTATTGCCCTTTTGATTATTATTCTTTTAAGCTGATACGATAGAAAACGAAAGGTGGGGCAAGGCTATGTTACGGTTGGACATCAACCTGGTTTTTACGATCATCAACCTTTTAATCTGGTATGCGATTATCCGTATTTTCCTCTTTAAGCCGATCAACAAAGTGATCGATAAACGGAATGCAGCCATTCAGGAAAAGTATGATGAGGCAAAAAAGATGCAGGAAGAAGCGCAGGCGGAGAAAGAGAAATACGCAGCCTGCCAGGATGAAATAGAAGTAGAGAAAAACAAGGTGCTGGATGCGGCGCGTGCGAGTGCACGTGAGGAAGGACGCCAGCTGATTGAAAACGCCCAGAAAGAGGCAGATAAAGTCATCCGTAAGGCGGGCGAGGATGCACGCCGGGAGAAGGACAAGATGCTCGAACAGGCGAAGCATGAAATTTTGTCGCTGGTTCTGGACGCGGCGGCTGGTTCGATGAACAAGAAGTCGGATGACAGCGCTCTTTATGATGAGTTTTTGAAGAAAGCGGGTACGACGGAGAATGAAGAAACTTGATGTCTATTTACAAGAAATAAAGAGGCAGAAGATTTCTGTCGATGATCTGCAGCATGCGGCTGAGATACTGGCTGCGACACCGCAGCTTCCGGCAGAGCTTGAAAATCCGGATTTGACCCGTGAGAAGCGGGAAGATCTGGTTCGTAGCCTGTTTCCGCTGGCAGTCCGGGGAATCATCGAGGTGCTGGCACAGGATCAGACAATGAAAATGATGCCGGATCTGATTAAGGAAGCGGAGGCGTTTGAAAAGCCGGATAAATATCTGCGCTGTGTGCTGGAATATGTCAAAGAGCCGGATGAAAAACAGGCAGCCGGAATCCGGAAATTTCTCTCGGAGAAATATCCGGGACGGGAACTCCGGATTGTGAAGGAAGAAAAGCCGGAGCTTGGAAGTGGTTTTATCCTCCGGGTCGGAAGTGAGGAATATGACTGGAGCACGGAGGGAAGAAAACGGGCGCTGGCAGATAAATTAAAGAATCTGGCAAAAGAGCCGGATTCGGGTGATTTCCTTACACAGAAGGGAATCATCGGGATTCTGAAAGGAAATCTGGATGGAATCGACATTTCGGTCCGTGAGATCGGTACGGTCAGCCGGGTGGGCGACGGCATCGCCTATGTGGATGGAATCGACCATGCGATGTACGGTGAGATTGTGGCGTTTGACGGCGATGTGAGAGGCATGGTACAGGATATCCGGTCGAAGGAGATCGGCTGCATCCTCTTTGGACATGCGAACACCATCGGAGAAGGAAGCCGCGCGATGCGGACCGGCAAGATGGCAGGTATCCCGGTTGGCGAGGGATTCTTAGGGCGTGTTGTAGATGCGCTGGGCAATCCGATCGACAATAAAGGGGAGATTGAGGCAGCCGGATACCGTCCGGTGGAGTCACCGGCGCCGGGTATTATCGAGCGTCAGTCAGTTGATACCCCGATGGAGACCGGTATCCTCTCGATCGATTCGATGTTCCCGATCGGACGCGGACAGCGTGAGCTGATCATTGGCGACCGCCAGACCGGTAAGACCTCGATCGCGGTGGATACGATGCTGAACCAAAAGGGAAAAGACGTGATCTGCATCTATGTGGCGATCGGTCAGAAAGCTTCAACGGTATCGAGACTGGTTCATACACTGGAAAAACACGGGGCGATGGAGTACAGCATCGTGCTGGCAGCGACGGCGAGTGATCCGGCGTCCTTACAGTATATCGCGCCGTATGCAGGAACGGCGCTGGCAGAATATTTCATGCATCAGGGAAAAGATGTTCTGATTGTCTATGACGATTTATCGAAACACGCGGTTGCGTACCGTGCACTGTCTCTTCTGATGGAACGTTCCCCGGGACGTGAGGCATATCCGGGCGATGTATTCTATCTGCATTCCCGTCTGCTGGAGCGCTCGGCGCGGCTTTCGGATGAGCTGGGCGGTGGTTCAATCACAGCGCTGCCGATTGTCGAGACACAGGCGGGCGATGTGTCGGCGTATATCCCGACCAACGTTATTTCCATCACAGATGGACAGATTTTCCTGGAAAGTTCGCTGTTCTTCGAGGGCATGCGCCCGGCGGTCAATGTAGGGCTTTCGGTATCGCGTGTCGGCGGCGCAGCGCAGACCAAGGCGATGAAGAAGGCAGCCGGAAGCGTACGTATCGACCTGGCACAGTACCGCGAGATGGAAGTATTTACACAGTTTAGCTCCGATCTGGATCCGGCAACTAAGGCACAGCTTACCTACGGCAGCGGTCTGATGGAGCTGTTAAAACAGCCGCTTGAGCATCCGCTCTCGATGGAAGAACAGGTTGTGATTCTGTATGCGGCGACGAGCCATCTGCTGGTAGATATTCCGAAGGAAAAGCTGAAGACATTCCAGGGCGGTCTTTACGAATATATGAGAAGCTCCTACCCGCAGGTGGGCGATGCACTCCGCACGACTAAGACACTCAGCGAGGATATTCAGCGCGAGATTGCGAAGGCGGTGGGCGAGTACAAGGCAAAATTCCTGAAAGCACAGGGAAATGCGCTGGAGGCAGCCACAGCGGATGCAAAACTGGATAAGCAGTAAGGCGGTGATGGAAGATGGCAGGACTCAGAGAGATCCAGAACCGGATCCGGAGTATTCAGGATACGCGCAAGATCACGAACGCGATGTACCTGATATCTTCGACGAAATTAAAGAAAGCCAGAAAAGAACTGGCAGAGACGGAGCCGTATTTCTATGCATTGCAAAATGTCATCCGGCGTATCCAGAGGCATCTGCCGAACATGGAAAGTCCCTATTTTGAAAAAGAAGGGCACCAGTCGAAGAAAACGGGGCTGCTGGTTATTTCCGGTGATAAAGGGCTGGCGGGTGCTTATAACCATAACATCATGAAGATGGCGGATACATTTTTAAAGGATCCTTCCCGCGAGGTACATCTGTTTGTCATCGGTGAGACGGGGCGGCAGTTTTTTGCCTCCCAGCACATCCCGATTGAAGAAAATTTCCAGTATACGGCGCAGGATCCGACATTTAACCGGGCAAGGTGGATTGCAGGAATGCTTCTGGAACGATATTTGTCGGGTGATTTGGATGAGATCCATGTCCTGTATACAAGAATGGAAAATGTGATGCAGAGTGTGGCGAAGGATAAAAGGGTGCTTCCGATTACCAAGCCGGATATGCACGGAATGGCGATTCCGGTCGATGTGCGGCTGGAGGAGTTTTCCCTCCGGCCAACGCCGGAGGAAGCGATGAATGCGATCGTTCCGAACTATGTAGCCGGATTTATCTACGGCGCACTGGTTGAGTCGTTCTGCAGCGAGCAGAATGCCCGTATGATGGCGATGGATGCGGCGACGGATAATGCGGATGCACTTTTAAAAGATTTGAATACGATGTACAACCGGGCGCGGCAGGCGGCGATCACACAGGAGATCACCGAAGTATGCGGCGGCGCGGCTGCACAGAGACGAGAACGAGAAGAGGAGATGAGAGTGTGATGGGAGAACAGGCGGCAGAGACAAAAAAGACTGAAACCAGCCTGCCGGAAGGCAAGATTGTCCAGGTTTCCGGTCCGGTTGTCGATGTGAAATTTGAGAGCGGTCCCCTTCCGGAGATCCGGGACGCGCTCACAGTAGAAAATCAGGGAAAGACGTGTGTGATGGAAGCTGCCAAGCACATGGGAAATAATATCGTCCGCTGCATCATGCTGTCGGCAAGCGAGGGCTTGAGCCGTGACATGAAGGTAACACCGACGGGAGAAGGCATTTCCGTTCCGGTTGGCGAAAAGACGCTTGGACGTTTGTTTAATGTTTTAGGTGAGACGGTAGATGGAGGACAAAAGCTGGATGGTGAGGAGCACTGGTGTATTCACCGGGATCCGCCGCCATTTGAGGATCAGAGCCCGGTCGCGGAGATTCTGGAGACGGGCATCAAGGTTATTGATCTTCTGGCGCCGTATTCCAAGGGCGGAAAAGTCGGTCTGTTTGGCGGCGCGGGCGTCGGAAAAACAGTCCTGATTCAGGAGCTGATCCGGAATATTGCGATGGAGCAGGGCGGTTATTCTATCTTTACGGGTGTCGGTGAGCGTTCCCGTGAGGGCAATGACCTCTGGAGTGAGATGAAGGCATCCGGTGTTCTGGAAAAGACAGCGCTCGTGTTTGGACAGATGAACGAGCCGCCGGGAGCCCGTATGAGAGTTGCAGAGACCGGGCTTACGATGGCAGAATATTTCCGTGACAAAATGCACCGGAATGTGTTACTATTTATCGATAATATTTTCCGTTATGTACAGGCAGGTTCGGAGGTTTCAGCGCTGCTTGGGCGTATGCCGTCGGCGGCTGGTTATCAGCCAACGTTAGCGAATGAGATGGGCGAGCTGCAGGAGCGGATTGCCTCGACGAAAGATGGTTCGGTCACTTCAATCCAGGCAGTCTATGTACCGGCGGATGATTTAACCGATCCGGCACCGGCGACTACCTTTACCCATCTGGATGCGACTACGGTTCTTTCCAGAAAGATCGTAGAACAGGGTAT
>ERZ832317.1301-NODE-1301-length-32285-cov-4.356904_pt1 | contig 32285 bp, 27 predicted proteins | sample MGYA00519695_ERZ832317 | MGnify/ENA primary metagenome ERZ832317 (study PRJEB31850, sample SAMEA3708726) | human gut metagenome | biome: human gut; feature: human-associated habitat; material: faeces | place: China | collected 2014 ...
GCCCCTTCGGCGGCTGAGCAGCGCGGCACCGACGCGCCCCATGCGGCTTTGCCAGCCCTCCGGCAGCAGGAACGGCACGGTCAGCAGCAGCGTCAGCGCCGTCAGGGCGATGAACGCCCGGCGCAGGGCGCGGCCGTCCGCGTCGCGCAATGCCGTCAGCGTCGCCAGCGTCGTCATCAGCGCCACGCCGTACCACCAGCGGGTATAGGCGACGTTGGTTTCCAGCGCGAACGCGCCGCAGAGGACGGGAACCGCGCTGCAAACCGCCAGCGCGAGCAGCAGCAGCGTGCCGGCCGCGCCCATGACGAAATAAGCGTTTCTTGTCCGCTTCGCCTGCCTGCGAAGCGCAATGGCCGTCCTGTTGGTCAGCCGAATCGCGTTGCTTTCCATAACCGGGCCTCCGTCATGCTCCAAGGATGGAGAGAATCAGCTTGCTGTCAAACAGCGGCGCAAGGCGCGACGCATTCAGAATGTCCGTGAGCTGCTGCACCGGCACGACCGCCTGAATGATCGGCACGAGCGCAAAGAAGATGAACAGCAGCAGCACGCCGCGCGCCAGCCCGAACACGCCGCCCATCAGCGCATCCAGATGGCGCAGCACCGGCAGCTCGAACACATAGCAAATCAGGTGGATGACGAACGTCGCGACGATATAGCAGCCCAGAAAGCAGATCAGAAAGCTGAGGATCGAGAGCGAAACGTTGACGATCGTCTGGCTCAGCAGCGTGGCCATCGTGGTCGCGCCCGGCGCGGTGTTGACCGCGTTGATGAACGCCGCCTGAAACTGCTCGGGGAGCTGCGCGCCGGCCATGATCTGCGTCAGCGCGCCCTGCGTCACCTGCGACACGGTGAGCAGGGAGAGATCCAGATCCTTGATGCGGCTGCCCGCATCGGTGTAATACATCAGCGTATTGACCAGCGTATCGTTGCCCTGAAGCCACGCCGCCAGCGACGGGCTGACGGCGAAGGCCGCCGCCGCCGCGCCGATGAGCGCCGCCACGCTGAGCACCCCGCTGATAAAGCCGCGGTACAGGCCGAAGATAAGGCTGACCCCCAGCACCGCCAGAATCAGAATGTCGATGATGTTCATGCTTCTTCCTCCCTTAGGTCGGCAGCTCGACGACGTAGATTTCCGAGCCAGAGGCGACCACCGCGCGGTTGTCGTTCATCATGCCCAGCACGGCCGTCACGTTGATGGGCAGGGCATAGGTGCGGAAGGTCGTATCGCCGAAGCTGCACGCATAGACCGCGTTCTGCGAGAAGCCGTAAACCGACTTCGTGCCCAGCTTCGCGGCGATGCAGGCGCTGGGCAGGTGGATCACGCGGTCGATGCCGCCGTACACCAGACGCACGTTCGCGATGCTGATGCCCTCGCTCTGCTCCTGCGCGGGCACCAGGAGCTGATAGACCGTGTTGCCGCTGCGGCTGACGTCCTCGACCGTGTAGCCGTAGATCAGCGTCGGGCTGCTCGCCTCCAGCGCGCGGTAGCTGTAATGCAGAATCTGGCGGGTGGTGACGACGTTGAGCGTGCCGTTGTCGTCGTAGATCGAATAGGCGATGTGCTCGCCGATGGAGCTTTTGCCGGTGGAGAGCTTGCCGGGCTGGAAGGTTTGCAGCTCGGTGGAGAGCACCGTGCCGGTGGTGTTGAGCCCCAGCATCCACATCAGCTCGGTGGGCTGCGTGTTGTTGGCCGTGGAGGCCATGAAGAAGCCGATATCCAGCAGCGTCTGGTTGGATACCGTGATGTTGTCTACGATCTGGCCGCTGCTGTTGATGACGGAAACCACGCCGTTGTCCGCCTCGCCGACGAACACCGCCACATACTCGTCGCCCGCGCTGGCGAACTGAACGGTGTCGCTCATCTTGTTGTTGTAGATGAGGCGGCCCCTGTTGTTGAGGATGTACAGGTCGTTGCCCGACCATGCGACGATGCGCTTTTCGGTCGCGTCGTAGTCGGCGTTGGTGCCGATCTGATAGCTCCACTCGTTGCCGCCGGTCGCCGCGACGCAGTGCAGCGTCGTGCCGTCATAAAAAATCACGCTGTCGCCGAAGGGCGACACGTTTTGGCTGAGCGTCGCGCCGATGCGCGTCACGCGGCCGACGCCCTCGCGCGTCGAGCCGGTCAGCGCGTAGACGACGCACACGATCAGCACCCCGATGAGCGCGAAGATCAGGATCGCCATGCGGATTCTGCTCTGTATGGCGTTCTTCTTTTTATTTTTCTTCTTTTTTTGATCGTCATTCATCCCGTAGGCGTTAAACGTGGCGTTTGCGCCGGTGAGATAGGTGACGCGCCGATTTTTACGATCCATGTCAGCATCCTTTCACGAAAGGAGAACGCCGGGCTGCCGCCCGAACTGGTTTTTGGGGCAAGCCCCGCCGTATGTTCCGCTTTTCCACTTTTGGAGAACCCACAGCGGCGCGCGCGTTTTCTTTCGGGCGTTCCGCGCCCCAAAAGCCAAAACCCAAAAGGCTTTTGGCGCGCGCCGCGTTCTCCGGGCGCGGCCGCCGATTTTGGGTTTTCCTCGGCTTCTCCGCAAGTTATCAACAGGCTTATCCACACTTCTGTGGATATTGTGGATAAATTGTGGACGAGTGTGGATAACGCCGGGATAAGTCCGTTTTTTGCCGTTTTTACACGATTTTGGGCAATTCCCCAAAAGTCGCTCACGCCCGCGTCAGCACGCCGTTCTCCACGCGGTAGACCGCGCCCTGCCGCGCGCCCGCCAGATCGGAGAGGTCCGTGCAGGTCACGAACGTCTGCACCCGGTCGATCCGCTCGATGAGCTGCCGCCTGCGGCTGGGGTCCAACTCGCTCATCACGTCGTCCAGCATCAGAATCGGCGCTTCGCCGCTTTCCGCGCCGGCCAGCTCCAGCTGCGCCAGCTTGAGGGAGAGCACCGCGCTGCGCTGCTGCCCCTGCGAGGCGAACGTGCGCGCCTCCTTGCCGTCGATGGTGATGGCGATATCGTCCCGGTGAATGCCCACGGTCGTCGTCATCCGCCGAAGATCCTCGCTGCGCGCCCGCGAAAGCCGCGCCAAAAGCGCCTCGTAGGCGTCCGGCGCGTCCGCGACCTGCGAAACGTAGCGCAGCCGCAGCTCCTCGCGCCCGCCGGTCAGCGACAGATGCGCCGCGCGCGCAAGCTCGTCGAGCCTGCCCACGGCCTCGCGCCGGTTTTCGCAGATCACCGCGCCCACGCGCGCGAGCTGCTCGTCCCACATGTCCAGCGTCGGCAGCAGCGACGGGTTTCTGGCGATGTCCTTGAGCAGCGCGTTGCGCTGGTTGAGCGTGCGCACGGCGCGCTGAAGCGCGTAAAAATACGTCGGCCGGAGCTGCGAGAGCTGCATATCCATAAACCGCCGCCGCTCCGCCGGCCCGTCCTTGACGATTTGCAGGTCTTCCGGCGAAAACAGCACGCCGCAGATGTGGCCGAGCAGCTCGCCGATGCGCTCCGCCTGCCTTAGGCCGATGCGCACGGTCTTTTTCTTCCGCTGGGTGCGGCTGAGCACCACGGCGACCTCGTGCGTGCCGTCCCGCTGCGCGGTTTTGACCGTCACGCGCGCGCTGTCCCGCCCCCACTGGATGAGCTCCTCATCGCGGGAGGTTCGGTGGCTTCTGCCCAGACAGCACAGGTGCAGCGCCTCCAAGACGTTCGTTTTCCCCTGCGCGTTCGGGCCGGTGAACACGGTCACGCCCGCGTCCGGCTCGATGAGCGCGCGTTCGTAATTCCTGAAATGGCTCAGGCTGAGCGACGTAACCCGCATCGGCGCTTATGCGTTGAACACGCGAACCGGGAGCACCAGATACAGATAGCTGTCCCCCTCCACCGGGCAGACCACGCACGGGCTGACGTTGGAGTTGAAGCGCATCACAATCTGGTCGTCGGCGAGCGCCTTGAGCACGTCGGTGATGTAGCGCACGTTGAAGGCGATCGTCAGATCCTTGCCCTCGGTGATGACCTGCATCTTTTCCTCCATATCGCCCGTCTCCGAGTTGGAGCTGACCTCCAGCGTTTCGCCGTCGAGCTTGAAGCAGACCAGGTTCGATTTGCCCTCGCGGGCGATCAGGCTCGCGCGGTCGATGGCGCTGCCCAGCTCGGCGCGCTCGACCGTCACGCGGGTCTGCCATTCCTCCGGCAGAATCTGGCGGTAGCGGATAAATTCGCCCTCCAGCAGGCGCGCGACCACGCGGGTCTGGCCGATGTTCATGCGCGCGTGGCTCTTGGTGAAGCACAGGGAGACGGGTTCCGCCGTATCCGCCAAAATCTTCGCGATGTCGCCCAAAACGCGGCCGCCGACGACGGCGCTGACCGGGGCGGACGGGCCGGCGACGTTCTCCTTGCGCAGCGCGAGGCGGAAGCCGTCCAGCGCGACGACGCGCATTTCGCTGGCGTTAATTTCCATCAGGCAGCCGGTCAAAATCGGGCGGCTCTCATCCTGCGCGATGGCGAACAGGGTGCGGCCGATCATGTCCTTGAGCGTGTTTTGGGGGAGCTCGAAGCGCTCGCCCTCGACCTGCGGCAGTTCCGGGTATTCCACCGGGTCAAAGCCGTTGATCGTGGTGCGCACGCTCGCGCAGCGGATCGTCGCCTGCATCCGCTCGCCGATGGCGATGTCGCACGGGCCGCCCGGCAGCTTGCGGATGATTTCGCAGAGCAGCTTGCCCGGCAAAACGGCGCGGCCTTCCTCGCTGAACGTCGCGGGCAGCAGGGTTTCGATGCCCAGCGCCAGATCGGTGCAGGTGAGGCGAAGCCCTTCGTCGCAGGACTCAAACAGGATGCCTTCCAAAATCGGCTTGGTGGAGCGCACGGCCAGCGCGCGGCTGACGATGGAGAGGGCGGTATTCAGTTCGTTGGTATCGCAGATGAAACGCATTTTTGATAACCTCCATGGGGTAGTAGCTGTATATACGTTCAGCAGCAGGAGCCGTAGGGCGGTGGATAACCGGGATAAGTGCCAAAAAGCCATACGCGACCTGCTTTTTGGGCTGTGGATAACATTGGATAAAGCCCAAAACAACCGGCGGGTTTATCCACAGCGCTGTGCACAACTCGGCTCCGTTTTCCCAAAAGGGCGCTGAAACGGTATAAAAGGGCAAATTCACACCTATTCAGTATTCGCGCTTTCAGGGAAAAATCCTTCCAGCGGAGGGCAAGACTTTGCCGCGCGCGTAAAAATTGAACGCGCCGCCGAACAGGGTTGAGAAAAAAGGTCGGATATGATAAACTGATAATGAAAGCGTATGTTTGATAAGCGGTGCACTTCAAAACGCAACCTCAAATAAAATTCGAATCCCATTTTTCAGAAGAGAAGGAAAGGCGAAAGCAATGGAAACAGTCAGAAAAACGCGGAAGCTCCCGGAGCAGGTGGCCGACAAGCTGCGGGAAATGATCATACAGGAATCGCTCAAGACGGGCGCGAAGCTCCCGGCCGAGGCGGAATTGATGGAGCGCTTCGGGGTCAGCCGCTCGACGGTGCGCGAGGCGGTCAAAATTTTGCAGACGGAGCATATCGTCGATATCCGGCAGGGGCAGGGCACGTTTTTGTGCGCCATGCCGGGGCTGGCGAGCGACCCGCTGGGGCTGCGCTTCGCCGATCAGGAGGAGCTGATCGCCCAACTGCTGGAGACGCGGCTGCTGATCGAGCCGAACGTCGCGGCGCTGGCGGCCGTCCGGCGGCAGGAAAAGCAGCTCGTCGCGATGAAGACCCTGCTGGATAAGATGGATAACGCCTATCTGCACGGCGAGGATTACACGCCGTATGATTTCGAGTTCCACAGCATGATCGCCCAATGCACCGGCAACGACGTGATGATGCGCCTGCTGCCGACGATTCACGAATCCATTCAGGCGGGCTATCACCACACCCGCCGCGTGGAGGGCAGCTATCAGCGCGCGAGCCAGTGCCATTTGGAGATGTACCGCGGGATTCTGGAGCACGACAGCGAGCGCGCGCGGCAGGCGGCGCAGCGGCACATGATGCAGACGATGCACGACTCCGGCGTGGAGGTTCCCTCGGTGCTGGTGAAATAATGGAAACGATCAAAACCATCGCCCGAATCCGCAGCGACTTTCCGCAGAAATTCGGTATTCCCCGCCAGAGCGGCGTCGTGCCGGAAACGCGCGCGGAAATCGTGTTCGAAAAGCCCTATCAAAACCCGGACGCGCTGCGCGGCGTCGAGGGCTTTTCGCATCTGTGGCTGATCTGGGGCTTTTCCGCCTGCGAGCGGGATGCGTGGTCGCCGACGGTGCGCCCGCCGAGGCTGGGCGGCAACGCGCGCATGGGCGTGTTCGCCACGCGGTCGCCGTTTCGCCCCAATCCCATCGGGCTGTCGTCCGTGACGCTTGAGGAAGTGCGGCTGCACACCCCGGAGGGGCCGGTGCTCGTCGTCGGCGGCGCGGATCTGATGGACGGAACGCCGATTTACGATATCAAGCCCTATCTGCCGTATGCCGACTGCCACCCGGAGGCGACGGGCGGCTTTGCGGAGGAAAAGCGGCATTACGCGCTGGCGGTCGATTTTCCGGCGGCGCTGGAGGCGCGGATCGACCCGGCGCACCGGGCGGCGCTGCGCGGCGTGCTGGCGCACGACCCGAGACCCTCGTACCAGAGCGACCCCGAGCGCCTGTACGGCGTGGCCTTCGCGGGGAAGAACGTCAAATTCACCGTCGAGGACGGCGTGCTGACGGTGCGGAAAATCGAGGAAATATAAAAGAACGCTCAAGCCTTTTTCAGCGAAGGCTTGAGCGTTTTTTGTGTCGGCGCGCATGAAATCAGGAATTTTCGTCGTCCTTCAATAAATCCTTCAGCTTCTGATCCGGCGCGGAGGCTTCGTCCTCCGGCAGATGCAGGTCGATGTGGTCGCCGGGCTGCTCCAGCGCGACGATGCGCGTCTGCGGGGTTTCCCCGGTGACGGCAAAGCGCAGCGCGACGTCCGGCCGCCCCTGAAAGTGCATCGGGATAAAGACCTTGGGCTTGACGGTCATGATGAAATAGCCCGCGCCCGCGTCGTACATGCTGCCCTGACGGGGATCGACCGGGAAAAACGCCACGTCGATCTTCTGCTTGGGAATCGGCGCGACGCAGTCGTAGAACGCGCGCTCGGCGGATTCGATTTCCGTGACGGAGGATTCGTCCCGCCAGTGCCACAGGTTCAGGTCGCCCGCGTGGAACAGCGTGACGCCCGCAAAATCGACGTAGAACGAAACGCCCTCGTCCGTCGAGCCGTAGGCGTTCACCGTCAGCGCGCCGAACGTGCGCGCCTCGCCGGGGGACATGCGCACGCCCTTGTAGGGCTGCGGAATGTCAAACCCGAGGATATAGGTCGCGTTTTCGCCGCACAGATCGTAGATCGCCGGGGAAAAGTGATCGTCGTGGTGATGGCTGACAAACACATACAGCTTTTCAAACGCCGCGAGCGCCGCCGGATCGGGCAGAGCGCGCCGATCCGGGCCGGATTCGCTGGCGTCAAAGAGCAGGCCGGTGCCGCCGAGCGAAACGAGGAAGCCGCTTCCCCCTAAATAGTCAATCGCGATATCCTTCATATCGATGCGCTCCTTTCCGTATATTCGCTCCTTTCATTTTATCCATTTTTTTCCACTTGTCAATCTTTTTCACCGCTCTTTCTCCACTGATGCTCCATTAAGGTGGCAAAAACGGTTTGAAACGGGAATGGCTGCACCACTTTCTGTCAAAATTCGTCATAAAACGCCCGAAATCGGGGCTTCTCGCGCCCCTTCGCGCTCCAGGCGGACGGCGCGCGTGCAGACGGCCTCCACGAACCGCCTGTCGTGCGACACGGCGATGATGCAGCCGGGGTAATCGGCGAACAAATTCCGCACAACCGGTCCGGAGAGCGGGGAGAGGTTTCGCGTCGGCTCGTCGAGCAGCAGAACGTCTGCCCGGCTTTCGGCCATCATCAAAAACATCAGCTTGGCCTTTTGCCCGCCGGAAAGCCCGGCGCAGGGATGGTTCATCTCGTCGGCGGTGAATTTCATGCTGCCCAGCAGCAGCCCGGCGCGGCTTCGCGCGTCCTTTTCGCCCGACGGGGAGAGCAGCTCGACGGGCGAAAGACGCGGATCGAGCAGGCCGCCGGGATCCTGCGGCATGTAAAAGACGCGCAGGTCGGCGCGCTTTTCGAGCGTATCGCGGATGAGACGCAGAAGGGTCGATTTGCCCACGCCGTTTTTGCCGCAGATGCACAATTTGTCCTTCGCGCGCACGGTCAGGCGGATATCCCGGCAGAGCGTGCGGCCGTCGATGGTCAGCGCGGGGCAGGCGAGGTCGAGCACGGTCTTATCCGCGGGCAGAGGCGCGCAGTCGAGTTTGGCGAAGATGGCCTCTTCCTGTTCGGGCATGGCGGTCATGTCGTCCCGCTCGCGCTCAAAGCGCCGACCCATCGCCTGAATCGTGTGCATTTTCTTTTTGAGCAGGAAACCGCCGTGCGGATTCTGACGGGAGATATTCTGCTGGTCGCGCTCGACCTTGCGGCGGATGGTTTCATAGCGTTCCATTTTCGCCTGAAAATCCTTGCGCTCTTTGCGCGCGATCCGGGTCTGCTTATCAAAAGCCGCGCTGCGTTCTTCGTAAAACCGCTCATAGCCCATGGCATACAGCGTCGCGCGGGGAACCTGCCTGCGCCGCAGGCGTTCCAGCAGAAGAACGCTCGTCGCGGCGCGCGAAAGCAGGGCTTCGTCGTGGGAGACGAAGAGTACGGTCAGCTTGCAGGTCAGCAGAAAATCCTCCAGCCAGCGGACGGAATCGCCGTCCAGATCGTTGGTCGGCTCGTCGAGCAGCAGCGCCTCGGGCGCGGCCATCAGCAATCGCGCCAGCTGCAATTTGACGCGCTCGCCGCCGGAAAAATCGGCCATGCGCTGCGGGCTGTAAAACGCGTCGGCAGGCAGCGCGAGCTGCGCGGCCAGTTGGCCGAGGTCTTTCGGCGACTGATCGAAAAACGCGGGCGACGCGCAGAAAAAATCGTAAGCGCTTTTTTCGCGCTCGTCTTTCGGCAGTTCCTGCGGCAGATAGCCCGCGCGGCCGCGGCAGGAAAACGAGCCGGAGACGTCGATATAGTCGCTCACGGAGGGGTCGCCCGCCAGCACGCGGAGCAGAGTGGATTTGCCGTTGCCCTCTTCACCGATGAGCGCAAGGCGTTCGCCGTCGCTGACGGCGAGGGAGAGCGAATCGACCAGAACGGTCAGGTCTTTGCGATGAGTGAGCGTAAGGTTTGTAATCGTGAACATAAAACTCCTATTCTGCGGCTTTTGCTGAAAAGCAAAAAAAACCGCCTTCGGCCGCTGCGGCCAAAGGCGGAAACCCTACGCAAAAAACGCACACTAAAAAAGCATGAAAAAACCGAAACTGCGCGTCCTGATTTCCGTTTAGCCGGACAGCCGAAACAAGCCCGCGGAAAACGCGCGCTTCGGTTGTCGATCAAAAACAGAAATCACTTGCGCATGCTCCGAGGTTCACCCCTTTCAAAAATCCCCCTCAGTATAGCGCCAAGTTTGAGAATTGTCAAGCAAATTGTGGCCTTTGACAAGCTGACCGCGCCGAGATTTGGCGCATTTAACGTTGACACATTTTGCCGGCCTCCGTATAATAACTCACAGTGTTAGCAAAAGGAGGAATTCTGTGATAGGTAACGCCGCGCTGACGGAGGAAATGACGCGCCTGCTGGATGAACACCCGCGGGAGGCGCGGGAAAACCGTTTCAGCGCAAGCCTGTGCGGCGAAATGGCCGTGATGCGGCTTTTGCATAACGGGACAAAGAAAAAAATGACGGCGGGCGAGCTGAGCAGCAGGCTGAGCATGACCACCTCGCGCGTCGCCGCCGTGCTGGGCAGCCTTGAAAAGAAGGGGCTGCTCGAGCGCGAAAACGACGCGGTTGACCGCCGCCGCGTGCTCGTCTCCCTGACGCAGGCGGGCGAGGCGCTCTGCGAAAAGCGCAAAGCGCATTTTAAGAGCAAAATCGCGCTGCTGCTGTCCATGCTGGGCGACGACGCGCCCGAATTTGTGCGGCTGCTCGGGCGGGTGTTTGAAATCACGTCGTCCGATGCGTTCAGGCGGTGCGAGTGCATTGAAGAAGATCAGGAGGGATTCAATGGCTGAAACAAAACCGGCCGGCGCAAAAAAGCATATCACCGGCGCGCGCATTGCGCAGGAAATCAAACAGTATAAAAAGGACGCGCTGATTTCGCCGATGTATACCGTGTGCTGCGTCATTCTCGAAATTCTGATTCCGTATCTCACCGCGTCCATCATCGACAAGGGCATCGCCGTGGGAAACATGGCGCACGTCGCGAAGATCGGCGCGCTGATGGCGGTGATGGCGATTCTGGCGATGTTCTTCGGCGTTCGCGCGGGCGTGCACAGCGCGCGGGCGAGCACGGGGCTGGCGAGCAATCTGCGCGAATCCATGTTCGGGCGGATTCAGGCGTATTCCTTCTCCAACATCGACAAGTTCTCCACCGCGGGGCTTGTCACGCGCCTGACCACCGACGTCACCAACATCCAGAACGCCTTTCAGATGATTCTGCAAATCTGCACCCGCGCGCCGGTGACGCTGATCGTCGCGCTGTTCATGGCGTTTTCCATCAACGCGAAGCTCTCGCTCGTGTTTCTGGTCGCGATGGCGTTTCTGGGCGTGATGATCGTCGTGCTCATCCCCAAGGCGATGAAATATTTCAAGCTGATGTTCCGCAAGTACGACGTGGTGAACGGCGTGGTGCAGGAAAACGTCGGCGCGATCCGCGTGGTCAAGGCGTTTGTCCGCGAGGATTACGAGGATGGAAAATTTTCCGGCGCGGCGAACGCGCTGTTCAAAAATTCCATCTCCGCCGAGCGCATCATCTCGCTTTCCATGCCGATCATGCAGCTCACCGTCTACGCCTGTATTCTGTCCATCAGCTGGTTCGGCGCGAAGATGATCGTGGGGCAGACCGGCCTGACCACGGGCGAGCTGACCAGCCTGCTCTCCTACGTGATGAACATCCTGATGAGCCTGATGATGCTCTCCATGGTCTTCGTCATGGTCACGCAGTCCGCCGCGGCGGCGCAGCGCATCGAGGAGGTGCTCGAGGAGCAGCCGGACATCACCAGCCCGGAAAACGCGGTCAAGACCGTGAAGGACGGCTCCGTTGATTTCAGTCACGTGACGTTCGCCTATCAGCAGCGCAGCGGCAAGCCGGTGCTCAGCGATATCGACCTGCACATAAGCTCCGGCGAGACGATCGGCGTGATGGGCGGCACGGGCTCCTCGAAGTCGAGCCTCGTCAGCCTCATCTCCCGCCTGTACGATGTGACGGCGGGCGAGGTGCGCGTCGGCGGCGTGGACGTGCGCAAATACGACGTGGAGAGCCTGCGCGACGCGGTTTCCGTCGTGCTGCAAAACAACGTGCTCTTCTCCGGCACGATTTACGATAACCTCCGCTGGGGCAACGAAAACGCGACGGACGAGCAGTGCCGCGAGGCCTGCCGTCTGGCCTGCGCGGACGAATTTATCGAGCGCTTCCCGGAAAAATACAATACCCGCATCGAGCGCGGCGGCACGAACGTATCCGGCGGCCAGAAGCAGCGCCTGTGCATCGCCCGCGCGCTGCTCAAAAATCCGAAGGTGCTCATTCTGGATGACTCCACCAGCGCCGTCGATACCGCGACGGACGCGAAGATTCGCGAGGCCATGCGCACCCACATCCCCGGCACGACCAAGATCATCATTGCGCAGCGCATTTCCTCCATTCAGGATGCGGATCGCGTGCTCGTGCTGGACAACGGCCGGGTCAATGCGTTTGATACCCCGGAGAACCTGCTGAAGACCAACGCGATCTATCAGGAGGTCTACAACAGCCAGGCCGGAAGCGGCAGCGGCGACTTTGACGAGGCAGCCATGAAGGGAGGCGACTGAGCATGATGGGACGAAACAGAAACGCCGGAAAGCCCGGCGCGAAGAACCCCGGCAAGACGTTTAAGCGCATCATGGCCGAGATCATGGGTCGATATAAGCCGCACTGCGTCGCGGTCGTGCTCTGCCTGATCGTCAGCGCGGTGGCCAACGTCTACGGCACGATGTTCATGCAGCGCCTGATCGACGATTACATCACCCCGATGATCGGCCGCCCCGACCCGGATTTCGGCCCGATGGGCCGCGCCGTGCTCGGCGTCGCGCTGGTGTACCTCCTCGGCGCGTTCAGCGCGTGGCTGTACAATTACCTGATGATCTTCGTCTCGCAGGGCACGCTCAAAAACCTGCGCGTCAAGCTCTTTTCCAAGATGGAGCGCCTGCCGATCAAGTATTTTGACACGCATGCCCACGGCGATATCATGAGCGTCTACACCAACGACATCGACACCATGCGGCAGATGATTTCCCAGTCCATGCCGCAGCTCATTTCCAGCGTCGTGACGATTGTGAGCATCGTGACCTCGATGATGATCCTCAACGTGCCGCTGCTGATCATCACGCTGTTCATGGTCGCCACGACGATGACGCTCTCCGTCAAGCGCATCAAGAGCGCCGGGCGCTTCTTCGTCGCCCAGCAGCAGGATCTGGGCAGGATCAACGGCTATATCGAGGAGATGATGGACGGCCAGAAGGTCGTCAAGGTCTTCTGTCACGAGGAACAGAATTTCGCGGGCTTCAAGCAGCTCAACGATTCCCTCCGCGAGAGCGCCTACAACGCCAACCGCATCTCCAACACCATCATGCCGCTGACGATGGCGATGGGCAACCTGAGCTATGTGCTCTGCGCGGTGGTCGGCGGCCTGCTGGCCTCCGGCGGCTACCTCGGCCTGACCATCGGCACGCTGGTCTCCTTCCTGACGCTGAATAAGAGCTTTAACCAGCCGATCAATCAGGTCTCCCAGCAATCCAATTCCATCATCATGGCGCTGGCGGGCGCGGAGCGCGTCTTTGACCTGCTGGATGAAGCGCCCGAGGTGGATGACGGCTATGTCACCCTCGTCAACGCGAAGAAGGACGAAAACGGCGCCATCACCGAAAGCGACGGCCGCACCGGCCTCTGGGCGTGGAAGCACACGCACAAGGACACGGGCGAAACCGAGTATCGCGAGTTGAAGGGCGATATCGTGATGGATCACGTCGATTTCGGCTACAGCGACGACAAGATGGTGCTCCACGACATCAAGCTCTACGCCACGCCGGGGCAGAAGATCGCGTTCGTCGGCTCGACCGGCGCGGGCAAGACGACCATCACCAACCTGATTAACCGATTCTACGACATTCAGGATGGCAAGATCCGCTACGACGGCATCAACATCAACAAGATCAGGAAGGACGACCTGCGCCGCTCGCTGGGCATCGTGCTTCAGGATACGCACCTGTTCACCGGCACGGTGATGGAGAATATCCGTTACGGCCGTCTGGATGCGACGGACGAGGAATGTATCGAGGCCGCCAAGCTCGCCAACGCGGACGGCTTCATCACCCGCCTGCCGGACGGCTACAACACCATGCTCAAGGGCGACGGCGGCAACCTCTCACAGGGGCAGCGCCAGCTTCTGGCCATCGCGCGCGCGGCGGTCGCCGATCCGCCCGTGCTGATTCTCGACGAGGCGACCAGCTCCATCGACACCCGCACCGAGGCGCTCGTTCAGGCCGGCATGGATTCCCTGATGAAAGGGCGCACCACGTTCGTCATCGCGCACCGCCTGTCCACCGTGCGCAACAGCGACTGCATCATGGTGCTCGAACAGGGGCGCATCATCGAGCGCGGCACGCACGACGAGCTGATCGCCCAGCGCGGCAAATATTACCAGCTCTACACCGGCGATTTCGAGGAAAACGATTGATGATGAGGCTGTTAAGCTAATAACACCGATATTTCAAAAATAAAAATAAGTATTTTCGCCCCGAAGGTTTCCAAAGGGCGACCGGAAAGCCCTTTGGTGGGGCGATGGGGCAAAGCCCCATATCCGAAATACATGGATATTTGCTTCTTGAAATGTTCGGTCTATGCTCAATAGCTTCTTTTGAACGGAAAAGAAGCCGAAGAGCGCCTGAAAGGTGTCCCCCGTGTGAAAACGCGGGGGATTTTTTTCGTTCGCCGGGATAAATTTGACAGCCTCATGCGTTTCTATGGTATAATCGGAGGGAAGATTTTCCCGCCGAGGCCGTCTGCCCGGCGGCAGGCAGGAGGCTGGCACGATTGAATCAGGCTTGGTATCAGGTGGCATCCATGGGCTTTGGGTATCTCAGCGCGGCGATCATCGCGCTGATCGTGCTGCTGGCCTTTCGGAAATACACGAAAGACCGCGCGCTCTGGCGGCGGGTCAAAAAGAATCTGCCGCGGACGGGCGCGGCGGGCCGCCTGATTGTGCTTTCCGCGGGGAACCGGCGGCTCCCGGCGGGAACGGAGCTGCGCGTGCCGTTTGAGGGGACGCTGGGCGGCTCGATGGGCTGCGACGTCTGCGTGCCGTATAAAAGGGTGCACATGCGCTCGGCGTTTTTCTGGGTCGAGGGCGAGGCGCTGCACCTTGTGCCGCTGCATAAGGACGGATTTCTGGCGGATGAAACGCCGATTGAACCGGGCGACGAGGCCATCATGCGCGACGGCGCGGTGCTGCGCGTCGGCGAATTGAAGCTGGTGCTGCGGATGTATGACCGCGGCGAAGGCATTGCCGGCGCGGACGAGCCGTATGTGACCCGCGCCCGCCGCAGCAAGGCCGGACAGGGGCGCGGCGACGGGCTGGGCGCGCCGACGCGCGGCGCGATCCGCAGGGAGAAGAAGCGGATGAATCAGAGCGAAGCGGACGAGGACGAACGAGCCTCCGCCGCGCAGAAGGATAAAAAGATGCGGAGGTGACGGCGTGGCTCCACGCAAGCGCGATGCGCAGATGCAGGAAGACGGGCAGACCGTCTATAAACCCGCAAAGAAGGCGAAAACCGTCGTGAAGGAAGAGCCGGAGGACAAAAAGCCCATCCGCCTCAAGCCGGCGCGGACGAAAACGGGCAGGCTCAAGCCCGAGGCGGAGAAAGAGGAAAAAAAGCCGGAAAAAAAGCCGCCCCGGCGCTATGAGCCGGAGCAGAAGCTGACCGGGCGGGAGAAAAAGGAAAAGGCGCGCGCCGCCGCCGTCGCCCGCGACCGGCGCAGGGCGGTCAGCCGCGCGGGGGACGGATGCGTGACGATGATCGCGCTGCTGACGGCGGTGTTCGAGGTGCTCGGGCTGCTGCTCTGCGCGGCCAAGGCGGAGGGCGCGTGGGATACGCAGGCGGTCAAGCTGTGCATGGTCATGGCGCCGCTGGGGCTGCTCACCACGCTGGCGCTGCCGCGGTTTCTGCCGATGGATTCGCTGGTGATGGCGCTGACGAATTTTCTCTGCGGCGTGGGCGTGGTGGTGCTCTATACGGTCTCGCCCGAACGCGGCGCGCGGCAGGCGATGTTTTACGCGATGGGGCTGGCGGCGATGCTCGTGATGAGCGAAATCGTCTTCCATGTGCGCCATTTCCGGGGGCTGACGCTGCTGGGCATGGCGCTGGGCATCGGCGCGCTGATTCTGCCGCTGGCCTTCGGCGAATGGAACAACGGCGCGAAGAACTGGGTATCCGTGCCGCTGCTCGGCTCGTTCCAGCCCAGCGAAATCGTGAAGCTCTCGGTGGTGCTGGCGCTGGCGTATTTCTTCAGCGCGCATCGAACCGTCTGGCAGATGATGCCCGCGCTCCTGTTCGCGGCGGCCTGCCTCCTGCTGCTGATGATGCAGCGCGACCTCGGCACGGCGCTGATCTATTACCTGACGACGCTGGTGCTGTTCTACGTCGCCTGCGGCAACGTGCCGCTGACGATCCTCGGCCTCGGCGGCGGCGCGGGCGCGGCGGTGCTGGGCTATCAGATGTTCGCGCACGTCAAGGTGCGCGTGGCGATGTGGCGCAACCCGTGGAGCGACCCGACGGACAAGGGCTATCAAATCATTCAGGCGCTGCTGGCCATCGGTTCGGGCGGCCTGTTCGGCGTGGGTCTGGGGCAGGGCACGCCGGAGAAAATCCCCGCCTATTACAACGACTTTATCTTCGCCGTGGTCTGCGAGCAGCTTGGGCAGGCGTTCGGCGTGCTGCTGCTGGCGGTCTATGTGCTGCTGATTCTGCGCGGGGTGACGGTGGTTGCCCGCGCGCGGCGCTCGTTTGAGATGCTGTTGGGCTGCGGCGTGCTGGCCATGCTGGGGATTCAGACGTTTATGATCGTCGCGGGCGTCATCAAGATGATTCCGCTGACGGGCGTGACGATGCCCTTCCTCAGTTACGGCGGCTCGTCACTGCTCTCGTGCATGGCGATGATCGGGATTCTGCACGGGGCGAGCGCAAGGGCGCAGGAAAATCTGGAAGAAGATATTCTGTGCGTGAGAGGGTGATTTTATCAAGGTTATCAAGCGGCGCATGCACCTGCTGACGCTGCTGCTGGTGCTGATGTTCGCGCTGGTGATCGCGTATTTCTGCTACTCCGTCTATTTCTACGGCGGGCGCTGGGTCGCGAACCCCTATAACCCGCGCATCAGCAGCCAGAAGCAGCATGTCGTCATGGGCACGCTGACCGACAGGGACGGCACGGTGCTGGCCTATACGGATGAGGAAGGCAGGCGGCGCTACAACGGCAGCGCGGCGACGCGCAAGGCGGTCTGTCAGGTGGTCGGCGACAGCGGCGGCAAGGTCTCCACCGGCGCGGACACGTTCCACGCGCAGTTTCTGCTGGGCTTCCGCTCCAGCATCTTCGAGCGGCTGGCCGACGCCTTTACCGGCACGACCCAGCGCGGCGACGACGTCCGGCTGACGATCTCCGAGCGGCTCTCCCGCTACATCAGCGAGCAGTTCCCCGCGGGCAAGCGCGGCGCGGTCGTCGTGCTCAATTACAGGACGGACGAGATTCTGGCGATGGTCTCCATGCCGCAGTTCGACCCGACGAACATGGATTCGGCGCTGGCGGACGAAGCGGCGGGCGCGCTCATCAACCGCGCGACGCAGGGGCTGTATCCGCCCGGCTCGACGTTCAAAATCGTGACGCTGGCCTCCGCGCTGGAAAATCTGCCCGATCTGAACGATTTCGCGTTTGACTGCACGGGCTATTATCCCGTGGGCAACTACGCCGTCACAGACGGCAGCGCGCACGGGGTGCAAACCCTGTCCGACGCCTTCGCGCGCTCCTGCAACACGACCTTCGCCGCGCTCTCGCAGGATCTCGGCTATGAGATGCTGGGCAATACGGCGGAGGAGATGGGCTTCAACCGGAACTTCATGTTCAGCGATTTGATCGTCTACAATTCCAGCTACCCCATCGACGACCTGAGTGCCGAGGATTTGGCGTGGTCGGCCATCGGTCAGGGGCGCGTGCTCGCCACGCCGATGCACATGGCGCTGATCGCCGCGACGATCGCCAACCGCGGCGTGATGAACGAGCCGCGCCTCGTCGCGCAGATCACGACCGCGCAGGGCGGAAACCGCGCGCTGCTCAGCCACGCGGGCGGCAGGCGCGTGCTCGGCGAGGACGTGGCGGCGCGGCTGGAAAAAGAGATGATCCGTGTGGTCAAATCCGGCACGGGCAAGCGCGCCGCGCTGGATAACGGCTATACCGTCGCGGGCAAAACCGGCTCGGCGGAGGCCAGCAACGACAAAAGCATCGAATCACATGCGTGGTTCGTTGGCTATATCACCAATGACAGCGCGCCTTACGCGATCTGCGTCCTCGTGGAAAACGGCGGAAGCGGTGGCGGCGTGGCCGCGCCGCTGGCGCGGAAGACGCTGCAAAAGGCGATCCATCTGGGATTATAATTCAAGGAGGTTTTTAGCGATGCGCAAGAGGATTTCGGGTTTGATGGCGTTTATTTGTCTGTTGGTGGCGGCGGCTTCGGCGCTGGCGGCAGGCACGACGGTGACGACGTTCACGCCGTTTGCGGATATGGATTTCGCCGCGCAGGGGTACATGGATTTGATCACCGCGTGGGAAGACGAAACCGGTAACATGGTGGAGGATTATTCCGGCCTGGAGGACGATCTGTTCATGGAGCAGATGCAGGAGATGGTGACCGCCGGCCGCGCGGATCTGGTCGTCGTGCCGCTGGGCAGCGGGCTGACGAAGGATCAGTTGGTCAGCGTGGACGAGCTGCTGGCCGCCGCGCCGGATTGCGGCGCGAAGCGGATGGACGCGATGGCGGAGCGCGACGGCAGCGTGCTGCTCGCGCCGGTGCGCTTCAACTGGGAGGCGCTGTACGTCAACGCCGACGTGCTGGAGGCGAACGGCGTCGCCGTGCCGACGAATTACGACGAATTGATCATCGCCTGCGCGTCGCTGGCGCAGAAGGGGATTCTGCCGCTCGCCAACGCCATGTGCGAATGGCCGGAGATCGTGCTGGATTGCACGGCGATGATCGGCGCGCCTGCCGATCAATACGGCCAGCAGACCTCGCTGGACGGCGCGAAGGCCGTGACGACGGCGCTCACGCAGGTCGGCGCTTTCGGCCTCGATCCGTGGAATCTGACGGACGAGCAGGCGAAGCAGGCGTTCATGGAGGGCGCGGCGGCGATGCGCTTTGACGGCAGCGATTTGGCCGAGCTGGTGCCCGAGGCGCGGCAGGAGCACGTCGTCGCCGTCGCCCTCGCGGGCATGGACGGGCAGGCGCGCACCGCGCTGGTCGGCACGCCGAGCTATGGGCTGGCGCTCACCCGCGCCTGCTGGCAGGACAGTGCGCGCCGCGAGGCCGCCCTGTCTCTGGCTCAAAAGCTGCTCGGCGGCGACGGCGCGGCGATGATTGGCGCGCCCGCGTATACGACCGCACTGGGGAAGAGCGTGGCGCAGATGACCGCTTCGGCGACCGCCTGCGCGGGGCTGCTGTATGACCTGAACCCCGAGCATTTTAACGAATGGTCGGAGAGCGTGGTTTCCGCGCTGATGGCGCTGTAATACTAATTCTTGTTAAAATGGCTTAATCCGCGCACCATCTTTTTCGCTCTGACTTTGCCTCGTTCCGTTCAACGTACCTCCAGTACGCCTCACTTCACTTGGCTTCGTCAGAACAAAAAATCTGATGCGCTCTGTTAAGCATTTTAACTGCGAATTAGTATAAAAGAACAGAAAGAGCGCATGGCTGCGTGGCCGTGCGCTCTTTTTAGCGAATCGGAAATTGCATAAAATCGTCCGCGTAAGCAAAAATTTGATGCTTTTGCAGATCTTGGCGGAGGGGAAGGCGGGCTCAGCCCGCATTATACCCGTTCCGCGACGAGGTCGCCCATCTGTGTGCAGCCGACCTTCGTGCAGCCCGCGGAGAAAATATCGCCGGTGCGATAGCCCTCGTCGAGCACCTGCGAAACCGCGCGCTCAATCGCGGCGGCTTCCTGCTCGAGGCCGAGGCTGTGGCGCAGCAGCAGCGCGCCGGAGAGAATCGTGCCCAGCGGATTGGCGATGTCGCGCCCCGCGATATCCGGAGCGCTGCCGTGAATCGGCTCATACAGGCCGCGCGCCGTGCTGCCCAGACTGGCGGAGGGCATCATGCCCAGACTGCCCGCGATGGCGGCGCTTTCATCCGAGAGGATGTCGCCGAACAGGTTGCCGGTTATCATCACGTCAAACTGTGCCGGGTTCAGAATGAGCTGCATGGCGGCGTTGTCCACGTACATGTAGCTGACCTCGACCTCCGGGTATTCGCGGCTCAGGCGCTCGACCGTCTCGCGCCACAGGCGGCTGCACTCCAGCACGTTGGCCTTGTCCACCGAGCAGAGTTTGCCGCGGCGCTTTTTCGCCATTTCAAAGCCGATGCGCGCCAGACGCTCGACCTCCGGCACGGAATAGGCCATCTCGTCCGTCGCCGCCGCGCGATCCTCGCTGCGCCAGCGCTTGCCGAAGTAGATGTCGCCGGTCAGCTCGCGCAGGATCATGATGTCAATCGGCTTGGCGATGATGTCCGGGCGGAGCGGGCACGCGCCGGAGAGCTGCGGGTGAATCGTGCACGGGCGCAGGTTGGCAAACACCTGCATGCCCTTGCGCAGGGCGAGCAGCCCCTTTTCCGGGCGGCGGGCAGGCTCGACCGCGTCCCACTTCGGGCCGCCGACGCTGCCCATCAGCACCGCGTCCGCCGCGTTGCAGGCCGCCAGCGTCTCGTCCGTCAGCGGCACGCCGAATGTGTCGATGGATGCGCCGCCGAGCCTGCGCTCGTCAAAGCAGAACGTGTGGCCGTATTTTTTCGCGACGGCGTTTAACACCTTGACCGCCTGCGCGACGATCTCCGGGCCGATGTAGTCGCCCGGCAAAGTGACGATATGGGCTTTCATGGCTCACGCCTTTCCCGCGATCTTTTCGCGAACGAAGTTTTCAATGCCGCCGACGGCGATGATCTTCTGAATGAACGGGGGGAACGGCGCGGCGGTGAAGCGCTCGCCGGTGGTGCGATCCTCGATCACGCCGGTATCCAGATGGACGGCCACCTCGTCGCCGTCGCGGATGGCCTTGGCCGCCGCCGGACACTCGATGATCGGCAGGCCGATATCAATCGAGTTGCGGTAGAAGATGCGGGCGAAGCTGTCCGCGATGACGAGCTGAATACCGCTGGCCTTGATGGCGATGGGCGCGTGCTCGCGGGAGGAGCCGCAGCCGAAGTTGCGCCCCGCGACGATGATGCGGCTCGTTTCGCTCTTGCGCTTGAAATCGCTGTCCAGATCCTCCATGCAGTGAGCGGCCAGCTCGGCGGGATCGGTGGTGTTGAGGTAGCGGGCGGGGATGATGACGTCCGTATCGACGTGATCGCCGTATCGGATGACGGTAGATTGAACGAACATGTTAGAGCACCTCCTCAGGCGTGGCGACGCGGCCCATGATGGCGGAAGCCGCGGCGACCGCCGGGCTGGCCAGAATGATTTCGCTGCCGGTGTGACCCATGCGGCCGACAAAGTTGCGGTTGGTGGTGGAAACGGCGCGCTCGCCGTCGGCCAGAACGCCGCAGAAGCCGCCTAGACACGGGCCGCAGGTCGGCATGGTGAAAATCGCGCCCGCGTCGATGAAGATATCCACCAGCCCCTCCTTCAGGCAGTCCTTGACGACCTGCTGGGTGCCTGGGATGACGATGCAGCGCACGTGGTCGCTGACCTTGTGCCCCTTGAGAATCTGCGCGGCGACGCGCATGTCGCTGATGCGGCCGTTGGTGCAGCTCCCGATGACGACCTGATCGATGGTCTGCCTGCACGCGCGCGCCGGACGGGTGTTTTCCGGCAGATGCGGCAGGGAGACGGTCATATCCAGCTCGTCGAGGTTGATGGTCACGGTGCGGCTGTATTCCGCGTCCGGGTCGGCCTCAAACGCCGTCCATTCGCGCGTCACGCGCCCCTTGAGGTATTCGCGGCAGACGTCGTCCACCGGGAAAATGCCGTTTTTCGCGCCCGCCTCGATGGCCATGTTCGCGATGGTCAGGCGGCCGTCCATCGGGATTTCCTTCACGCCGTCGCCGGTGAATTCGAGGGACTGATACAGCGCGCCGTCCACGCCGATTTCGCCGATGAGGTGCAGAATCACGTCCTTGCCGCTGACCCACGGCTTCATTTTGCCGGTCAGCACGACCTTGACGGCCTCCGGCACCTTGAACCAACATTCGCCCGTCGCCATGCCCACGGCCATATCCGTCGAGCCCACGCCCGTGGAGAACGCGCCCACCGCGCCGTAGGTGCAGGTGTGGCTGTCCGCGCCGATGATGACCTCGCCGGGGGCGACGATGCCCTGCTCCGGCAGCAGCGCGTGCTCGATGCCCACGCGGCCGACCTCGTAATAGTGGACGATGTGCTGCGCGCGCGCGAATTCGCGCATCTGCTTGGCGAGCGTCGCGGCCTTGATGTCCTTGTTGGGGACGAAGTGATCCGGGATCAGCGCGATCTTCGCGGGGTCGAACACCTTGACCGCGCCCATCCGGCGAAACTCGTTGATGGCCACGGGGGCGGTGATGTCGTTGCCCAGCACAAGGTCAAGCTTGCACATGAGCAGCTCGCCCGCGCGGCAGCGCTCAACGCCGGCGGCGCGCGCGAGGATTTTTTGTGTCATGGTCATGCCCATAGCGGAAAAACCTCCCTCAAGAAAATGAAAAAGCCTCGCACACCTGCTTTTCGCAGGGGCGAGGCGAAAATGCCACACGGTACCACCCTGATTCGGCTTTCACTTAGGCGCGGAAGCCCTCTTTTGCCTTAACGCGGCGGGTTCGTCCTCTGCTCGGCACAGAGGCAGCTCGGGAGTGAGTTATCCCGCGTCCCCGCCGTCGGCTTGCACCGGGCGCCGACTCTCTGAAGGTCAGGGGCGCGTCTTTGTTCCGTCATTGCTTTTGCGGCTGAAAGCCGCCTTTCGCTTAAAAGCGATGTGCGATTTGCGTATTATTGTAATCCGAATGTGACAAGTTGTCAAGTATGGAAATCAAGCGTTCGGGGCGTAAGGAATACGAAAATAATCCATCAGCGCCTTAAAATGATCTTGGGCGGTCAGGCAGGTATCCGTCAGATAGCCGGGTTCCGTCTTCCATTCGCGAATACCGCGATAATAAAACATTTTCAGATCGTCGGTGATGATAAACGGAACGATATCGTTTTTCAGACATTCCTTGAACAGAATCAGCCGGCCGACGCGGCCGTTTCCATCCTGAAAAGGATGGATGGATTCAAACTGAACATGGAAATCCAGAAGATCGCGAAGCGTTTTTCGGGTCTTTGCGTTATAGGCGTTCAGCAGCGCCCGCATGCGGTTTTCAACGTCTTCGGGCGCGGCCGTCTCCTGCCCGCCGACCTCGTTTGGCAGCTTTTTGTATTCGCCGACGGCGAACCAGTCCTGTCGGCTGTCGCTTGTGCCGCTTTTCAGAATTTCGTGGAGACGCTTTATCATGGCTTGGGAAAGCGCGCGGTTGGCGTCGTCGATGACCATATCAATGCAGCGGAAATGGTTGGCTGTTTCAACCACGTCATCGACATTGACAGCTTGTTTTTCGATGCCGATGGTATTGGTCTCAAAAATAAAGCGGGTTTGCTCGCGGGAAAGGCGGCTTCCCTCGATGTGGTTGGAATTATAGGTCAGGTCGATTTGAACCCTGTGATAGATCCCGCCGGGCAGACGGGATTGCTTTTCCCGCTGAAGCACGGAAAGCAGGGTTGTCGGCGCGGCGGCCTGCGCCCTGACGCGGCCCGGCTTTTGCGCGTCCTCCGGAATATTCCATGTTTTTCCGGTCAGGAACGCGCCGGAAACGCGCCCCTGCGCACAGTAATTCCGGACGGCGCGCTCGGATAGACGCCATTTTTTTGCGATTTCGGCAACGGACAGATATCCCATCGGCAAACTCCTTTCCATGCGGTCAACCTTCGTCATATGCACATTATATGCCGCTATCGGCAAAATATCAACAGAATTCTGAACAAAAAAAGCCGCGGATTGCCGATAGCGGCAATCCGCGGAAAAAGTCAATCCCCCGCCATGGCGCGGCGGCTCGAATGGATGAAATCAAACGAATTCAGGGTTTTACCGGCCATCACGCCGGTCGCGCGGCCGTTTTCGACGGCGATTTCGCCGGATACGATGACAAAACGAATGCCCTCCGGCGCGGCGTCCGGGCGGCCGAGGCCGGGGAAATCCGCGCGGTCGCAAATCGTTTCGGGGTCGAAGACGAGCAGATCGGCGTCCATGCCCGCGCGGATGCGCCCCTTGCGCCCAAAGCCCATCGTCTGCGCGGGGAGGAGCGTCGTATGCGCAATCGCCTGCTCCCAGCTCAACTCGCCGCGTTCGATCACCATTTTGCGCAGATAGCGCGGGAAGCTGCCCGCGATCTGCGGGTGACCCTCGCCGGGGGCGTAGCTGCCCGTGTCGGTGGAAACCATCGTCATCGGGTAGCGCTGAATGGTGTAGACGGCTTCCTCGCTGCCCGTGTTGACCACCACCGCGTCGCACGGGTGTGCCGCGCGCAGGTGTTCATAGAGCGCCTGATCCGGCACGAGGCCGATGTGCTCGCCCGTGATGACCCGCAGGTGGCGCAGCTCGATGCCGTTGTCGCGCATGGTCACGGGCTCGAAGAGCGCCGAGCCGATGGAAGAACACCAATCCTTGTACATGCCGCTGTCCAGACGCATATCCACGCCGCGCGCGCGCGCCAGCTCCAGCATCTCCAACGCCTTGTATTCGACGCCCACGCCGTATTGATATTCAAAGTGCGAGACGATCATCCGGCAGCCCGTGACCTCGGCCAGCTCGATGGCCTCGCTGAGCGAGTTGAGGTCGGTCATGGCGAACATGCGCGTGTCGATGGCGGCGGGTCTGCCATAGCGGCGCGCCATCGTGCACAGCGCCTCCATCTCTTCCAGCGACGTGCCCGGCGCATAGCCCGGCCCGAGGGAAACGCCGGCCGCGCCACTTTGCAGCGCGCGCTCGCAGAGGGCCTCCATCGTGTGCACCTGCGCGCGTTTGGCCGGGGCGAACAGATCGGTGGCGCCCGCCGCCTCGCGCAGCGCGCACAGGCCGATCATCTCCGCCTGATGAATCGGAAACGCCGTCTGGCTGCGCAGAAATGCGTCTATATCCAGCGGGGAAAAGCCGCAGTTGCCGCCCACCGTCGTTGTGATGCCCTGAAGCAGGGAGAGCGTGCCGGTGTATTTGCAGCCGTCGATATGGCCGTGCGGGTCAATAAAGCCGGGGCAGACGAAGCAGCCGGAAGCGTCGATCACCCGCGCGTCCTTCGGCGCGCCCGACTGCGCCGGTTGGACGGCGGCGATGCGCCCGTCCTCGCAGAGCACATCGGCCTGAAAGCGCGACAGGGTCTCCGGGTCGATGACCGTGCCGCCGGAAATGAATAGCTTTGACATGGTTTTCTCCTCCATACTCCATCTTACGAACAGAAAAATATGGCGGTTCATCCGTCCTGAAAAACCCGCCCGAAATCGGACGGGCATTTCAGGACGGGGCGGCAAAGCCGCCCCGCCTTTTTTGGCCGCGCCAGCGGCCGGAAGGAATCACTGCATGCTCAGCTTGAACGTCGTCCAGATATCCTGGTATTTCTGCTCGTCCTCGCTGGACAGGTTGCGCACATACTCCGCGTCGTCGATGCGGTCATAAATGCCGTTGAACACCGGGTTGTTCAGGTAGCTTTCGGAGAGGCAGGCCTTCGCCGCCTCGTTCGGGCTGCAATAATACTGCCATTCGGCGCAGACCGCCGCGACTTCCGGGCGCAGCAGGTACTGGAGGAAGCGGTTCGCGTTCTTGGCGTGCGGCGCGTTCACCGGGATGAAGCAGCCGTCGATGCCGAAGCCCAGACCCTCTTCCGGCCAGACGACCTTCAAATCCGGGTTGGCGTCCAGCGCCAGCGCGACGAACGGGGTGAAGGTGTAGGCCACGGCGATGTCGCCGGAAACCAGATAGTTGTGCAGGTTCTCATATTCGAGCACGTGGATGTTGCCGCGCAGCGCGTCGAGCTTTTCCGCCGCCTCGGCGAGCACCGCGTCGTCGGTGGTGTTCATGCTCTGGTGCATGGAGAGCAGCACCATGCCGATGGTCACGCGCGCGTCGTCGATCAGGCCGAGGCTGTCCTCAAGGGACGGATCCCACAGGTCGTTGAAGCCCTTGATGTCGATCTCCACCGCGGAGGGATCGTAGACGATCAGCGGAATGCCGCTCACATACGGCACGACGTACTGGTTGTCCGGATCGAAGAACTGATGGGTGAAGCCCTCGTTCAGGTTGGAATAGTTATCCACGATGGCGGGATCGAACGGCTGCATCAGCCCGGCTTCGCGGGTGGTGTTGAGCATGTAGTCGCTGGCCAGCACCACGTCGTAATCGCCGCCGTTCACCGCGGAGAGCTTTTCATACATCTCCTCGTTGCTGGAGAAGGTCGCGTAGTTGACCTTGATGCCCGTCTCCTCCTCAAACGGCTTGATGACGGTCGAGTAGTCGATGTAACCTTCCCAGGTGAAGACGTTGAGCACGGCCTCGTCGGTCTTGTTCTCGGTCTCCGCCAGGGCGCAGCCGCCGATGGTCAGCAACGCAAGCAGCAGGCAAAACAGTTTCTTCATGTCCATGTCCCTCCTTGATTCAGGAACGATTGATCTATCTCAAACGCGGGATGCGTTTGATGCTTATTGAAGATGGGCGTTGCTCCGGGCGGTCACCAGTTGGCTGAAGGCCACACAGATAAAGATCACGCCGAGCATCAGGGTGGAGAGCGCGTTGATCTCCGGTGTGCCGCCGGAACGCAGGCCGGTATAGACCTTGAGCGGCAGGGTGGTCGTCTCCGCACTGGTGACGAAGAAGGAGATCACCACGTCGTCAAGGCTCATCGCGGCGGAAAGCATCATGCCGGAGAGCACCGCCGGGAAGACCAGCGGCAGGGTGATGTCCTTCAAAACGCGCGTCGGGCTTGCGCCGAGGTCGCGCGCGGCCTCCGACAGCGAAGGGTCCATGCCGATCAGGCGGGATTTGACGTTGATGAACACATAGGGGATGCAGAAGGTCGTGTGCGTCAGCACCAGCGCGCCCATGCCGAGCTTAAAGCCTACGGCGGTGAACACGGAGAGATACGCCATGCCCAGCACCAGCTCGGGGATCATCATCGGCAGGGTGGCGAGGGTTTCGACCGCGCCGCCGAGCTTCAGGTGCGACCGCGCCAGCCCGATTGCGCCCAGCGTGCCGATGCCGCCTGCCAGCAGGCTGGAGACGACGGCCAGAACCAGCGAATTTTTGAGCGCGTCGGCCATCAGGGCGTTGGAAAACAGGCGGCTGTACCAATCGGTCGTGAAGCCCTGCCAGCTTCCGATGGTGCGCCCGCTGTTGAAGGAATAGATGACGACCATCAGAATCGGCAGATAGAGGACGATCAGCACCAGCGTCAGATAGACGGGGGAAAAGATTTTGCGCTTTCTGCGCCGCTTCGCCTGCGCCATCACATCACCCCCAGATCATCGCCGCCGACCTTGCGATACAGCAGATAAATGCCGGCGGAAAGCGCGATGAGCACCATGCTCATGGCTGAGCCGACGTTCCAGTCGCGCACCTTGAGAAGCTGGTCGCGGATGAGGTTGCCCACCAGCACCAGACCGCCGCCCATGATATCCGACAGATAGAACAGGCCGACGCTGGGCACGAACACCAGCACGCATCCGGCGAGAATGCCCGGCATGGTCAGCGGCAGCGTGACGGTGAGGAACGCCCGAACGGGGCTTGCGCCCAGATCGCGCGAGGCCTCCACCAGCGTGAAATCCATCTTATCCACCGCGTTGTGGCACGGCAGAATCATAAAGGAAATCAGGCAGTAGACCATCGCCAGCAGCACCGAGCCGTAGGAGCCGAGAAACTTGATGTTTTTCTGAATCAGCCCCAGCGAGCGGAGCACGCCGTTGACCGGGCCGTTGGCCTGCAAAAGGATCTTCCAGCCGTAGATACGCACCAGCGCGCTCGTCCAGAACGGGATGATGACCAGCATCATCAGCAGCGCCTTCCATTTGCGCGGGGCGCGCGCCATGCAGTAGCCGAAGGGATAGCCCACCAGCAGGGAGATGACCGTCGTGAAGAACGCGAGCTGGAGGCTGTTGGCGAAGACCTTGAGATAATCCTCGCGCAGCAGCGCCTTGTAGTTGGCGAGCGTCAGCGGCATGCCGAATTGGAATTTGCCGCCCGTCACCAGCGACGTGCAGAGCACGTAGATCAGCGGCAGGGCGACCAGCAGCACGCCGAAGGCCGCCATCGGCGCGGTCATCAGCGCGTGGGTGCGCCGCTCGTGCGCCTGAAGGGTGTTTTTACGCGCCATGGGACGTCCCCCCAATGACCGCGGCCTGCGCGGGATTCCAATACAGATAGGCGGTGCTGCCGGGCGTGAGCGCGTCGCTGAGGCGGCCTTCACTCGTCGCGACGGCTTCTTCGCCGTCGGGGAGGATGGCATAGGTCAGCACGCTGCCGCCTGCGTAGCGCGCCTCGCGCACGGTGACGGGCAGTTGAAAGCCCTCGACCGGCGCGGGGGAAACGCGCATCCGCTCCGTGCGCACGCAGATTTCGCAGTCCTCGCCTGCGGAAAGCCGCGCGCGGGAAGCGTCCGCCGTGAAGCTGCCGCAGGCGCCGCGGATGACCGCCGTATCCTTTCCGACGGATTCCACCTTGCCGCTGAGAATGGTGGAGCGGCCGATGAACTGCGCGACGTAGTGCGTCTTCGGCTCGTCGTAGATTTCTTCCGGCGTGCCGAGCTGCTCAAAGCGCCCGCCGCGCATGACCGCAATGCGGTCGGACATGTTGATGGCCTCTTCCTGATCGTGGGTGATGTAGACGAAGGTGATGCCCAGCTTCTTTTGCAGGCGCTTGAGCTCAAGCTGCATCTGGCGGCGGAGCTGCAAATCCAGCGCGCCCAGCGGTTCATCCAGCAGCAGCAGCTCCGGTTCGGGCGCGAGCGCGCGGGCGATGGCGATGCGCTGGCGCTGGCCGCCGGAAAGCTGGCTGGGCATGCGCTTGGCAAAATCCGCCATCTGCACCAGTTCGAGCATCTCGCGCACGCGCTTTTCGATGGAGGCTTTATCCATCCTGCGCACGCGCAGGCCGTAGGCCACGTTCTTTTCGACGTTCATATGCGGAAAGAGCGCGTAGCTCTGAAAGACCGTGTTGACGGGGCGGCGCTCCGGCGGCAGCGCGGTGACGTCCCGGCCGTCCAGCAGCACCGTGCCCTCGTCCGGCGTTTCCAGACCGGAGATTATGCGCAAGGTCGTCGTCTTGCCGCAGCCGGACGCGCCCAGCAGCGTGACGAACTCGCCTCTGGCGACGTCCAGCGAGATATCGCGCAGAACGTCGCCCTCGCCGAAATCCTTGGAAATGTGCTGTAAAGAAAGAAGGGTATCCTGCATGGTTTCCTCCCTGAGTCATCAAGCCTGTGTGGGCGGGGCTTTGCGCCGCAACCCATAAAAACAGCATGATTATATGCTAGAAAAAGCGCCGTGTCAACCATAAAGTTCAGCGGGAAAAATGTGCAGGTTTAATGCAGCTAAACTTCCGGCGGGAAAAAGAGTTTTTTTCGAACGTCGTTTTTTGAAAAGCGCATCTTGACAGGCGCGCATAAATCTATTATAATAACCATATCATAAAGCGGTAGCGGCTGCTACTGCTTTGGGCTGGCCGAAAGGTCTAGGTCCACCGCGGCGGGGATATTCCCCGCCATTCTTTTTATAACGCATTTTTTGCGATGAGCGAGGCGATACAGATGAAGGATTTAAGCGTTTTCGTGGATGAATCCGGCGATTTCGGGCCGTGTGATTATCATACGCCGTATTATATCGTCACGCTTGTCTTTCACGATCAGGATATGGATGTGACGGATGCCATCCGGCATTTTGAACGTTCCCTGACGGAAATGGATTTACCCGCGCAGCATATTGTTCACGCAGGACCGCTGATTCGCAGGGAAGAGCTTTACCTCAACATGAGCGTAGATGAACGCAAGAAGATTTTCAATCGAGCATTTAACTTTTTGCGCACAACGGAAATCGCGTATAAGGCGTTTATCGTAGAGAAGAAGCATATCGAATCCTCGCTGGATCTGGTGGCCGCGCTGTCAAAACAGTTGACGCGCTTTTTTCAGGAACATTATGCGTATTTTACCCGCTATGACCGCGTCATTTTGTATTATGACAACGGACAGGTGGAACTGACGAAAATGCTGGTTTCGCTGCTGCATGCTTTTTTCAGCAGGGTGGAACACAGACAAGCAAAGCCTTCGAATTATAGGCTGCTTCAAGCGGCGGATATCATCTGCACCATGGTTTTGACGGAGTTGAAGGCACAGAACGCAATGCTTTCCAAATCGGAACTTTCGTTTTTTGTTTCTTATCGCGAACTCAAAAAGAATTACCTGAAAGCGTTGAAACGCAAAGAATTTCTGGAATAAACAAGCAGAGACGGAAATCAAGCTCCGTCTCTGTTTTTGTGTGGGTGGCTCAATCGCCACATTCTCCGGCGAACGCGCGGATGGCCGCGCTGCGGGCGCTGCCAAGCACCTCTTTGGCCGGGCCATCCTCCGCGACGAGGCCGTTTTCCATATAAATCACGCGATCCGCCACGTCGCGGGCGAAGTTCATTTCGTGGGTGACGACGATCATCGTGCGCTTTTCGGCGGCCAGTTGGCGGATGACGCAGAGCACCTCCTGCGTGAGCTGCGGGTCAAGCGCGCTGGTCGGCTCGTCAAAGCAGAGAATTTCCGGATCCATGGCCAGCGCGCGGGCGATGGCGACGCGCTGACACTGCCCGCCGGAGAGGTTGCAGGGATACGCGCCCGCCTTATCCGCAAGGCCGACCTTTTCCAGCAGGAACATGGCCTTCTGCTCGGCCTCCTGGCGGCTTCGATGGAGCACGAGCTGCTGCGGCGCGACGATGTTGCGCAGCACCGTGTAATGCGGAAAGAGGTTGTAATCCTGAAAGACGAGCCCCATCTTGAGGCAGAGCCCGCGCAGGTCTTTTTCCGTCCGATAGCGCGCCGCGCCGTCCGCGCCGGTGGTGACCATCGCCTGACCGTCGATGCGGATTTCGCCGCTGTCGATGGTTTCGAGGTGGTTGAGACAGCGCAGGAGGGTGCTCTTGCCCGAGCCGCTGCGGCCGATGACGGCGACGACCTCGCCCTTGTCCACGCGCACGGTCACGCCCTTCAAAATTTCGTTGTCGCCGTATTTTTTTCTGATGTCAATCGCCTGAAGCATGACCCTTGTTCTCCCTTTCCGTTTCCGCGCCGGAGCGCTTGTCAATCCTTGTAATACGCCATGCGGCGGTTGAGGCAGCCGAACACGAGCGAGACCGCGCCGTTCATCAGCAGATAGAAAAGCCCCGCGACGAAGAGCGGCTCGACGGAGGCGGTGCGGCTGGCCTCGTTCTTCGCCGCGCGGAACAGCTCGGCGACGGCGATCACGTTCGCCAGAGACGTATCCTTGACCAGCGTAATCACCTCGTTGCTGACCGGCAGCAGCACGCGCTTCGCCATCTGCGGCAGGATGACGTGAAAAAACGTCTGTCCGCGCGTCATGCCCAGCACCTGACCGGCTTCGCGCTGCCCGACGGGGATGGATTGAATCCCGCCGCGGAAGATTTCGGCGAAATAGGCGGCGTAGTTGATGGAAAAGGCGAGGATGGTGGCGTTCATGCGGTCGAGGTTCACGCCCGTCAGCGTCGGAATGGCGAAATAGATGGCGAAGATTTGCAGCATCAGCGGCGTGCCGCGCATCACCAGAATATACAGCGACGTCGGCACGCTGACGATCTTGCGCCTGCTCATGCGCAGCAGCGCCACGGCCAAGCCGAGCGGCAGGGAAAACAGCAGCGTGAAGAAGAAAATAATCAGCGTGTTATAAAATCCGCCCGTCATGGAAAGCACGAGCTTCATAAAGGCGTCGAAATTGTTGAAGTATCGCATGAAGGCCTCCGAAAAGGTGATATGGACGGAAAGAGGGCTGTCAAGCCAACAACGCTGATATTTTCAAGAAGAATCAAGTATTTGGGCCCGAAGGTTTCCAAAGGGCGATGCGCCAAACAGGCGCCGTAAACGCTCGGAAAGCCCTTTGGTGGGGCGATGGGGCAAAGCCCCATATTCTGAGAATACTTGTTTTTGACTCTTGAACGATCAGGATTGAGCTTGACAGCTCTTATGTATCAGTTCGCGTATTGGGCGACCAGCGTGATGTCGTTGGCGAACCACTTGGCGCGGATGGTGTCCAGCGTGCCGTCTTTGAACATATCAATGAGCTGCTGGCTCACCGCGTCGGCAAGGGTCTGTTCGCCCTTGCGGAAGGCAATGCCGTATTCCTCGGCTTCCAGCACCTCGGGCAGCACGGTGAACTGGGTCGGATCGTCCTGCTGGGCGATGTAGTAATTGCCGACCACGGAGTCGATCAGCAGCACGTCGATGCCGCCGAGCTTGAGATCCATCAGCGCGGTCACGAAATCATCGTACAGCTGCGGCTCGCCGATGGCCGCCAGCAGATCGGGGTTCGCGTTCAGCACGTCCACGGAGCTGGAACCGGCCTGCGTGCCGAGCACCTTGCCGGAAAGATCCGCCTCAGAGGCGATGCCGGAATCGGAACGAACGACGAGAATCTGCTCGTTGGCCAGATACGGGATGGAGAAGGTCATCTGCTCGATGCGCTCCGGGGTCATCGTCAGACCCGACCAGATGCAGTCGATGTTTTTGCCGGAAAGCTCCAGCTCCTTGGAGTCCCACGAGATCGGCCGGAGGACGAGCTCCACGCCGAGGCGGTCGGCGACTTCCTTGGCCAGATCAATGTCAAAGCCGACGTATTCGCCGTTTTCATCGACAAAGCCGACGATATTGCC
>ERZ832317.1302-NODE-1302-length-32254-cov-24.134321_pt1 | contig 32254 bp, 39 predicted proteins | sample MGYA00519695_ERZ832317 | MGnify/ENA primary metagenome ERZ832317 (study PRJEB31850, sample SAMEA3708726) | human gut metagenome | biome: human gut; feature: human-associated habitat; material: faeces | place: China | collected 2014 ...
GGGATCGAACCGCTGACCTCTTGCATGCCATGCAAGCGCTCTCCCAGCTGAGCTATACCCCCGAAAGAAGTGCGATATTACGGGACATTTTTGATCTTGTCAACTCTATCCCCGAAAATCGCATTCTAAAAAGTAAAAATTAGTTTCCGGCTCTCTGAGCGGCCCACTTCTCCATACCTTCGTTGAGGCGGGTAAGAACGCGCTCTTGACCGTACAGTTCAAGGGTTGCGTCGATGGACGGTGTCTTTTCAGCGCCTGTCACCAAAACGCGCAGAGGAATTGCAAGGTGCAAAACTTTGACGCCCTGCTCATCCATGATTTCTTTCATTAAGCCATAAATCTTCTCTTTCTTCCATTCGATGGAAGGAGCTTTACGGACGAAAGCAGCCATCGCTTCGAAAGAAGCGTCTTCCTTGTCCTTGAGCTGCGCAGGCAGAGAAGAAGAATCAACCGGATTGTTATGGCAGAACAGCATTGCTGCCTTTGCAAGAGCCTGCAGGGTCGGTTCGCGGCTCTTCAGAAGAGCCATAACGCCGGGAAGGTCCTTGACCAGGCTCAGATCGCCGCCGAGTTTTTCAATTCTCGGTTTGACAAGTTCTGCAAGCTTCTTGTCGTCATATCCTTTGATGTATTCGTGGTTCAGCCAGTCCAGTTTCTTCATACTGAAGCGGGCCGGAGAACGGCTGCAGTCGGAAAGCTCAAACCACTCGGCCAGCTGTTCGCGAGTGAATTTTTCGTCGTCTTTGTGGCCCCAGCCCAAGCGAGCGAGATAGTTGAACAAGGCTTCCGGGAGGTAGCCTTCTTCGCCGTACTGCAGAACGCTGACGGTACCGTTGCGCTTAGAAAGCTTCTGGCCGTCTTCACCGTGGATCAAGGGCAGATGAGCGAACGTCGGCAGAGGTGCGCCGATAGCGTTGTAAAGGTTGATCTGACGCGGAGTGTTGTTGATATGGTCAGCACCGCGAATGACGTGGCTGATCTGCATATCCCAGTCGTCAACAACAACGGCAAAGTTGTAAGTCGGGATGCCGTCGCCTCTCATAATCACGAGGTCGTCTAATTCAGAATTTGCAACGGTAATTTCGCCGTAAACTCCGTCTTCCCATGTCACAACGCCGTCGTCCGGGTTGCGGAAACGGATAACCGGAGTGACGCCTTCGGGAATAGGTTTGCCGACACAGTTTTCAGGACGCCAGCGGCCGTCATAGCGAGGTTTCTCTCCGCGGGCTTTCTGTGCTTCACGCATCTCATCGAGCTCTTCCTTTGTGGCATAGCACTTGTAGGCCAAGCCTTTAGCCAAGAGCTGATCCACTACTTCTTTGTAACGAGGAAGACGGTTCATCTGATAGACCACTTCCTTGTTGTCATAGTCGAGGTTGAGCCACTTCATTGCGTCCAGAATCACTTGAGTTGCTTCAGGAGTGGAGCGCTCGCGGTCGGTATCTTCAATACGGAGAAGGAATTCACCGCCGAAATGACGGGCAACGGCCCAACAATAAATCGCAGTACGAGCGGTTCCCAAATGCATCATTCCTGTAGGACTCGGAGCAATGCGAGTACGGACTTTTGTAAACATGGTTCTAAACTAATCCCGTGAATATTAAATTTCCCGCAAATAAGCGGGGCGAGCATAAGTTTTGATTTTACCGCGTTAGGCCTTGACTGGACACGGACCTTTCCGTGCAATCAAGAGGCAAAAATAAAGGCCGGCCAAAATCGACCGACCTGGGTTCAGCAAATGAGCCTTTTAACTGACGTACTGCCAGAGGATGAGCAATACAAACTGGCCTGAAAGAATTCGCAGAAACATCGCCAAAGGATAAACCGTGGAGTATGCAACTGCAGAAACATTCTTTTCCGTCAGTGTGCTGGCATAGGCCAGCGTGGGTGGATCGGTCGTCGCGCCGGCAATCATGCCCACGATGCTGTGGTAGTTCATCTTATAGACCTTGCGGGCGATACTTCCGATGACCACTAAAGGAATAATCGTGATAAACAAACCGAGGAAGGCATAGAGGAGCCCGTTGCCTTCGAGGATTGCGTCGACGAAAGGACGGCCGGCTGCCAGACCCACACTTGCAAGGAACAATGCGATGCCCATTTCTCGAAGCATCAGGTTGGCTGATGCCGTGGTGTAAGTAATGAGCTTGAAATTCGGACCGTAGTAGCCCAGCAAAATCGCAACAATCAGCGGACCGCCTGCCAAGCCTAATTTCAGAGGAACCGGCATTCCTGGGATAGCGATCGGAAGGCTGCCGAAAAGAATGCCTACTGCGATACCGAGGAAAATAGAAATCAGGTTCGGATGGTCCAGTTTCTTTTCCTGATTGCCGAGTTTGTCGGCCAAACGGCGAATTGAGCGTTCCGGACCAACGCAGTAGACCACGTCACCGATCTGAAAACGAAGATGCGGATACGGAAAAAGCGTCATACCAGCGCGGAAAATACGCGTGATATTGACACCGTCGTAGCGACTTAAGTGCAGGTCATGAACAGTCAAGCCGTTCATGGCGCTTCGGGTCACACGAATATTGCGCGCTGTAATCGGAGAACTTTCCGTTGCCAAGTCGACATCTTTATCTTCAGAACCGCAAAAAACCGTAATGGCATCTTTGTTTTCAGCGGAAGCAACAATACGCATCACGTCGCCGACGTGGACCGTGTCCTTAGCATGAGGACTAATAATCGTTCCGTCATGCAGCAATCGAGAGCAGATAAAGGGACGGCCGATAAAGTTGCGGAGCTGCTCCAGCTGTTTACCTTCTAAAGCCGCATTTGTGACTTTGACGTGGAAGAAGATAGGGGCTTCGTTGTTTTCTTTTTCCGATTCTTCCCACATGCGGTCTTCTTCCTTGAGATCAATACGGAAGATAAAACGCAGGCAGATAGACGTTGCGATGATGGCCACAACGGCGAGCGGATAGGCGCATGCATAGGCGACGGCAATATCTTCGCCTTTGTAATCCAGCATGTTTAATGCTTCCTGCGTGGCACCGAGACCCGGTGTATTTGTCACGGCACCGAAGTAAACGCCGAGCATCTGCGGCAGCGAAACAGTGTCCGAAAATGCGAAATAAAGACCGACCGTTACAGCCAAGCTCAGAAATACTGCTAAAAGCGTAAGCAGATTCAGCTGAACACCGCCGCTTCGGAAGGATGAAAAGAACGATGGTCCGACTTGAAGGCCGATAAAGAAAACAAAAAGAATCAGGCCGAAGTCACGAAGAAAATGAAGAACCGTCGTGTTTACGGTAAAGCCGAAGTAACCAGCCGCTAAACCGGCAAAGAGCACAAAAGTGACGCCGAGCGAGATTCCGAAAATTTTGATTCGTCCGAGCAGCAAACCGACCGTGATGACGATCGCATAAACCAAAAGAATATGCCCGACCGAATTTGAATCGCTCCACAAAGAAACGAGCCAATCCATAGTTTGAACCTTGGGAAGAAATATTTAATAAATCGAGAGCCTTACCAATAGTGATAAGTGCTCTCATAATGTGGAATAAATTTTAATTAGTTCTCGGAAAGAGAACCTTTATTTCCGAGGAAACATCCTATTGTTTTCCCTAGCAAACTTTAAACTTTTGAAGAGTTGCAGGCGTTTTCACTTAAGCCGGATTCATGATTTTGGACAGGTTAGGCTATTGATGAGTGAAAGCTGGCAGGAAAATCTCCTTTGCCGTTTTTATGAATTCTGTCAGAGCGTAACTTTGATATTTCCCTTGCTTCCAAACTAGAGAAACATTGTTTTGAGGAACATCGTCTCCAAGAGAAAAAAGCCGGACATTTCTGGCCATACAATCGTCTGCGATCGTGGATGGAACCAAAGCAGCACCGACGTTAGCCGAGATGAGCGCGGGAACCGTAAGAATGGATTGAGTTTCTAACACAACTTGCGGGGGTACCCTATGCTTCTGACATAAGTCGTAGTAGTACTGATTGAAAATCTGTCCCCTCTTCATAATGATGAAAGGCGTACCATCGAGCTCCTTAAAATCCACTTTCGGGAACTTCTCTTCAAGAGAGGCTTCGCCGGAGGCTCGTTTCGTATAAGGATGATTCGGCGGTAGGCCCACTAATACCTTTTCGCTGTAAATCTCGACAGACTCGAGAGAGGACGGAACCATCGAAGAAATAACAAATGAGCAATCCACCTTCCCGTTATCTGCAAATTCAGCAACTTCCTGAGTCGTCCCTTCCTCTATTCTGACAATCACGTTGGGATACTGTTTTTTATACACAGAGAGTATCGGATTCAATATTATGGCCGTGCGATATGCTGTCGAACCTATTCTGACAGTCCCGCTCTTTAAACCTTTTCGATCTCTAAAAAACTGTCGGCATTCTTCATCAAGCTGTTGTATTTTTCTTTGGGTCTCAAGAAGATGCTCCCCTTCTTCCGTCAACTTCCAAGGACTTACGGACCTGTCAAAAATCACTATTCCGTACTCAGCTTCCAGTCTCTTGATGTACTGACTTAGTGCAGGCTGTGATAAGAACAATCTTCTGCATGCACCGATAACAGAGCCGCTCTCAATGATGGCTTCCAAGTGATGAAGAATCAGATTTCTCATGTTTATAACATTTTTGTTAATTAGACAAATCATAAATAATATTTTTCAAATGAGGTAGCGAAACCTAGAATTTTTCTCAACAAATTCCTGTTTCCTCAACTTCAAAAACCATGTTTGATCTCATCATTCACAACGGAAGGGTCGTTGATTACAAAAACCATCTCGATCAAGTTACCGACATCGCTGTAAAAGACGGTCGAATCGCTTCTATCGGTACTGCACTGGGAAAAGCTAAGAGCCATCTCGATGCAAAAAATCTCCTTGTTATCCCGGGAATTGTCGACAGCCATATGCATGCATCCTCCTGGTTAGGAGGCCCCGACAGCCTGAAAATGCTGGCTTTAGCCGGTGTTACAACTGCCATAGAAATGGCAGGCCCTGTGGACAGCGTTAAAAAATTCATAAAAGAAAACGGGACCGGATTAAATATTGGCTGTCTGGAACAGCTCAGACCCGCCGTCAATCTCAGCTCAAACCATCCTTCATCGCAGGAAATTCTTCGGGCCGTTCAAATCGCTCTTAAGAAAGGAGCCTTCGGAGTAAAACTATTGGGCGGCCATTACCCGCTTGAGCCGGAATCCGTGGATACGTTATTTTCAGTTTGCTCCGAAAACGGAACCTTTTTGGCGGTCCACGCCGGCTCCACGAAGCAAGGATCGAATATCCGCGGAATGGAAGAAATAATCAAAATAGCAAACGGGAGGAGTTTCCATCTCGCACACATAAACGCCTACTGCCGTGGTGCTGTACTTTCTGTGGAAGAAGAGATTCGCAAAGCCGAACAATTGCTCGAAGAACATCCTGAAATCCTTTGCGAAAGCTATCTCTCCCCAATCAACGGCTGTTCAGGAAAGTGTATCGACGGCGTTCCTGAAAGCGGAGTCACAAGAAACTGTCTAATTGCCAAAGGCTATGCACCAACCATCGATGGGCTGAGAGCGGCCATAGAGGAAGGCGCTGCCCATGTTCACGAAAGAGCCGATGGTGTTGTTGTCCTGACGAATAAAGAAAAAGGTTTGAAGATCTGGTCGGAAACTCAGACGGATGTACCTATGAGTTTCGAAGTCAATCCGGCACTTCCTCGTTTCTTTTTCGCTACTCAGAAACGAAAAGACGGTAAGCACTTCCTAGTTGACGCCTTTTGTACTGACGGTGGCGGAATTCCTAGAAACGTCATCATTTCAAGCGGCTTCAGCCTTGTGAAATTAGGCGCCCTCAGCCTGCAGGAGTTTGTCTTCAAGTCCAGTTATTCCGCTACGAGGCTTTACGGTCTCAAAAACAAAGGACACTTCAGTCCCGGCGCCGATGCCGACATCACCATCATTGACTTTGAGCGTCAAAAGCCAATTCATTCTTTCGTAGAAGGCAAAGAAGTACTCGTCGATGGCTGCGTTAAAGGGCAAGGAGGCAAATTCATCACAACGCAGGAAGGATTATCGGCTTGCAAAGAATACGAAATCGAACCATACCTCATTGATATCAAAGATATTTTTTCTTATCGCACTGAAAGATTTGCAAAAAATCAATAAAAATCCCATCACCCAAGGAGTTAATTATGTTGTGGATAGGCATCGCTATCGTTATAGGAACTTTTTGGCTCATTTATAAAAATTATGAAGCCCGTTTGGTTCTCTTCTTATCCGGCATTTTGATGACCGTCGTAGGAGTTTTTGTAGCAGGCTCCTCGGTCGGTTTCGGCCAAGCTATTGACGCTTTCGTAAAACAATTAACCAACCCTGGCTTAGTCCCCACTTACACGACCGTCATGGGCTTCGGGTACGTTATGAGCTACACCAAGTGCTCAGACCACTTAGTCAATGCCCTGGTACGGCCTTTAGCCAAAGTTCCCATGCTTGTAATTCCTGGAGCCGTCATCATCACGTGGTTTTTGAACATTGTTCTCCCATCTGCTGTCGGTATCGCTGCAGCTGTCGGCGTTCTTCTTATTCCTGCTTTAATTGCTCTTGGCGTTCCTCCGGTCATGGCCGGAGCTGCCGTTTTCCTCGGTACGTGGGGATCGGTTGCCAGTCCCGGCTTAATGTTTAATCCGCAGGTCGCCGACCTTGCATTCAAAGCCGGCGAAATTAGCTCCCCCGATGCAATGATCGTCATCATGTCTGAATTTTTCCCGGCTTTATGCGGTGCTGTAATTGCAGCCATTATCCTGGCCTTCCTTGCTGTTGCAATGAAAGAAGGCGTAGGAAGTCGTAAATTCTCAGAAGACATTACAAAGAAGGCTGATTGCTCTTTGGAAGTGAATTATCTCTATGCACTGATTCCTATACTCCCACTCTTCTTACTGGTTATTGCTTCTAAGCAAGTCGGCTGGCTGCCCACGAAAATTTTCACCGTACCCTGCTGCATGCTGATTGGAACGGGTGTCGGTCTTATCGTAGGAGTTGTGAACAAACTGAAAGCCGGCGATATCTCTAAAAAGTTCTGCCGCGGCTGCGGAGACGCCTTCTGTGACGTTGCTCTGCTCATCGGTGCCGCTGCGGTTTTTGCCTCCGGCATGAAATCCATCGGTCTTACAGGTGCTCTTGTTGATGCAATGAAAGGCTCTCAATCCATTGCTATGGTTTCGGCAGCTATCGGTCCGTGGCTGATGGCAATTGTATGCGGATCCGGCAATGCTGCAGCACTTGCTTTTAATGAAGTCATCACTCCCCACGCCGCTGATTTCGGCATGACAGTGGTTCAATTGGGTGCCGTTGCGCAAGTCGCTGCAGGACTCGGCAGAACGATTTCTCCTGTAGCCGGGGGCGTCATTGTTATCGCCAGTATTGCAGGCGTCAATCCGATCGACATCTGTAAGAGAACATTTATACCGGTCTGTGTAGCTCTGGTCGTGTTCACGATTGGTATGTATTTCTTCTAAAAATCTTTTCAACTGCTATGTCACAACTTCTGACAAGGTCGTCGACCTTGTCGGAAGTTGTCGTTACGGATGAAACAAATATTAAGCACCAGCCTCTCTGAGCCTTGGAGCAACTGAAGAGGCATTCAAGCTGAAAAGATGGAATGTTGCCGCTGTTTTGAAACACGGAAAGAGAAAACATGCAGGGTAAGGAATGAGTGGCCGCGGCTTTGATTTTTTGCTTGCTACGCTCCTGCATCTACTCCTGCACAAATCAGCTATTTTTAGTCACGTAGTCAGATATAAAAATAGCCTCGGAACCCGAATTAGAGGTTTTTTTGCGACTATTCGAAATATGGTTTGGTGCACGATACTAGCACCTATTTTTATTTAATAATCATTCGGTTAATCGTTACAGATCTGTAATTTATCGGTTCGTTTTTCAAAAAACGCTCCTTTTTTATCATTTTTAGGTGTTTTCCCTAATGTGTCTTTGGCCGGCGCCGGATATGAAAACGGAGGCTCGTAAGCCTCCGGTGTCGCGTTCAAAAATTAGGGCATCGTAACGAGTTAGCCCTGCGTACGGCGCTCAGTGTTTGTCGATAAACGATTGAGGCTTCAAAAACCGGACTTGAGTAACGACTAAAGAAATATTACACGATGTTTCAGAAATTGGAAATATTTTTTTGTTGCAATTATACATTCGCAAATGTATAATTACTTACATCAAATAAACAAACAAAGGAGCTTGAAAATGACGAACAAAATGACAGTTACTGAATTAAAGAATTTAATGAGTTTAGACGGCTGGACGCATGAGCAGGTCATCACGATTAACAACGAATACGACAATACAGTCGAAGGTGTCGCGGAAATTATCTCTCGTAACTCTAACGTCCCGTTTGAAATCCATTTCAACGAAGGTTTTAAGTACGACGCAGATAAAGACGAACTCACAACTCAAAAAGACGATAGTCTCTACGGTATCTGGTGGTTTACGCCTGAACTTGAAATCGTTGATAACGACGAAGAAAAGATCGATTCTTGGGATTTAGACCAGCAAGGTTTTAACTCTGAATTTTCTAAAGTCGATTATTCAAAAGTCATCGCAAACGCGAAGGAAAGCCAAGAATGAAAGAAGTAAAAAAAGCAGGTCGTCCACGCGATACAGCCGAAGGCGGAAAAAACTACACGTTTTACCTGAGCCGTGAGGTAGGCGAAAAAGTTAAAGAGTTAGGCGGGGCGCGCTGGATACGCGAACAAACGTACAAAGCGATGGAAAAAAAAGAAAACGAAGAAACTGAAAATAAATAAGTAGATAAATGGGTGGTCGCAGGGTAGCCGGTGTAGGGCGCAAATTAGCGCCCCTTTGCTTTATTTGCGACAGCATTTTCTTTCGTCAAAGTACTTTCTTTCTGCTACCTCGCCCTTCTTGCCTACGTTAAAACTTTCGATAGGACGGTGATAGCCCATTACGCGAGTCCACACTTCGCATCTAGTACGTTCGTTGTCTTTGATTCCTAAATTCTGTAAATCGTCCTTCATATTCGTACCCTGTTAAATAACAACTATTTGAATAAACACGACTTTTTAAGTGTTACGGCTGCCGCGTTAAATAAAGCGCTACTTGTCACTGTAACGCTTTTCGACAGTATTCAATAGATGATCTTGCCTCGAGAAGTAATCGTCTAGCCTCCGATTCCAATCGTAGACATTGAATTGTGTCTCTAGCGGCGCCGGTCTTAGCTCGTTTCTCAAGGCTGGAGACTCGTTCGCGCATCCGCTCAGACTCAGTACGAGCGTTAGACTCAGATACGCGTAATTCAGCCATCGCGAGCGATTGTTCTTTCTGTTTGGCTTCATAATGTTTAATCGTGTCAGTTAATTGAGAGACTTGAGACTGCGCTAACTTTAGTTGCTCAGAATCGTGACCCTGCGACAAACCAAAAAAATAAGCGCCGATAACTACGAGAGCACCGGCGCCCAACTTCAAAATAGATAATGGATTCACATTAAGGCCACCTCCGACCGGCGCCGGTTCGTAATTTTTTCGTTCGGCACACCATTGACTTTATTAAACGTTAACCAGCCCGCTTTAGCTTTTTCGAGCTCTTTATTATTTAGGTGTTGTAACGTGTGAGAACGAGCTACGGCATGCGCTCCGACATTAAACGCAAGAGAAACCAGCGCGACAAATTGTCCCTCCGTTACAGGCGTTTTAACGTGAGGCGTTAATTCCTCGACAATATTCTGAATGTCATCGCGTAAAAAACGCTCGGCGGTTTGTAGATCTATCGTCATGCCCTCATGAACGCCACGGGTATGACCGTATCCGATAGTCCAGCGATTAGCAGAACATTTGTAGGCCTTGAGTCTTAACCCCTCTTTTTCTTTAACAAACGGGACTGCTACAGCCGGATTCCATTGCGAAAACGGCAATTTTTCGTTATTCATTATTTACCTCTGTGAAATTCGTTAATTCTCTGTTTGATTGTTTCGATGTCGTTTTTCATTACTAGAATCGTTTTCAAACTTTCGGAGTTTTCAGACACTTTTTTAGTCAGAGCGTCAATCTCGATTCGTTGTTCGTCAGTCTCTCGTTCTAACTCGTTTATTCGAGCGCGCTGTGAGTCAATCGTCAAACCTAAAATTTGATAAGCAGTTAAAATTCCGGCCACGTAAAATGCCGTCATTACGATTGCCTTAATCACAGCATTGAAAAACGTTCTGAGTGAAAATTTTTCAGGTTTAGGTAACGGCGTCATTTTTGACCTCCGTTTTCGTCATCGTGTTTGTCATGAAAAATTATTTTCAAACGGCCCACGAGAATCGAGTAGAGAACGTTCATTAGGCGAGTGCCAAAATACGCCGATAAACCTGACAAAGCTGCTATCCACTCTTCTGGCATATCTGTAACACGCAAAATTAAAAATACGATTACGCCTGCTGCCGCTGACGAAATTACCTCAACTAAATAACGAGTAAAAACAAACATTTTTTCTCCTTTTACGTACGGCATCGCGGCGCCGGAGATGGAGCAAACAAGTATTAAAGCACCTGCGATACAGGTTAGTGCTGTCATAAAATCTTCAATTCGTGCGGGTTCCGGTTTCATGTCCCGCCTCCTTTATTAGTCTCTAATTACCGTGTAAATCACTTCATCAGGCCATACGACGTTATCGGGAAAACCTTCTTGAGCTGGTACATCGCGTAATGCTTGGCGATACGCTTTTACTTTTTCGAGGTCTTTAGCGCTGATCGGATAATCCGGCGCCAGCAAATAATCTGTTTTAGCGATTAAAGCGTCACGTTGTGCGCGGACTTCGGTTTCTTTCTTTTTTCGCTTTTCTTCTTCTGTCGGCTGAGGAATTTCTTCGACAGTGGTAGCAATTTTGTTACCGCTTTCGTCGTTTACAGCGACCTCTTTATACAGCTCAGGTTCAGCTGCTACTAGTTGCTGAAGAATTTGACGCATTTTGTTGTCGTGCGCTGTACGAGAAGCATGCGAAATCTGCACGCCTACCAATTCGGCTGCGCTCGACGGATACGGGATTTCATCCCATCCGCTGTTTACGTCATTTTTGTCTTTGATCTTAAAGAAAACGCCTTTTTTATTTCCCGGGTCTACTGTCGTGCAATCCTGCGGGAATAACCATTCGTCAGGATTTTGGGGGTTACGCTGAGCGATGGAGCCGTCTGCATAAAAGCCGTCGGCGTCGTACGTGAAAATCTGCTTTAAAGAAGGAGAAGTCATGTTAACCTCAAAAGAAATTAAAGAATTGCAACCAAAGAACAAGCGCTATCAAATAACGATTCAAGCTGGACTAGCGCTCAGAGTCCAGCGCTCAGGTGTTAAATCATGGATTTTGCGTGTGCCTCAAAATGGCCGTATGGTCGATATAACGTTAGGTCATTACCCTGAAATAACGCTACAGCATGCATGTGCAATCGCACGCCGGCGCCGGAGAGATTTGGAGTTAGAGCCATCCGGTTCATACACAGTTAGAGACGCGTTTCGTTTTTGGTGCTCCAAAAAGAAAGGCAGAATCATCAGCTATCGCGATGAAAAAATACGCCTAGAAAAATACGTTATTAGCAAAATCGGCAGCAGACAACTCGATTCAATCACGCCGCCTATCGTGATTAATCTCATGGAGCCTATCGATCAGGCTGGTAAGAGTTCTACAGTTAAACGCCTGCTCATGCGTACTCGCGAAATATTCGATATGGCCGTAAACGCTGGCTATCTGCATTCAAATCCGTTAGCGAAAATTACTAAAGTTTTTCCGGTTCCCGTTGTTTCGCACATGCCATCAGTGGATTGGAAAGAATTGCCTGTCGTCGTTTCTCAAGTCGAAAAACTTGCGAATGACAAATATCGTTTGCTTTTTTATTTTTCGTTAGCTACGTTATTACGCCCGGCAGAGGTTGTTTCTATTCGCTTCGAATGGATTAACAAAGAATCTATTACGATACCCGCGGAACACATGAAAATGAGACGCGTTCATCGTGTCCCGTTAACGCCGTACCTAATAAATTTAATCACAGACATTAAAAATGCTCGTTCAAATCAACGTTCGCCGTTTTTGTTTCCTGCGAAAAATAAAAACAAACCCATTAGCACTCAGGCGTTAGCAAAATGGATGCACGATCAGGACGTTTTTAGAAATCGTCTCGTCCCGCATGGCCTCCGAGCTATCGGTAGATCATGGTTCGCAGACAATAACGTACCGTTCGAGGTCGCTGAAGCATGTCTAGCTCATGTAGTTGGTTCTCAGGTTGTTAGAGCGTATCAACGAGGTGATTATTTTGCACCGCGCCAAAAAATTTTCCTCCAATGGCACGGCTACATAATGCAGTGTGCTCAATGTGCTCAGGTTTTCGTCATGAAGTCAGGCGCGACGGAGCCTGAGACCAAAAAAATCAAAAAAACTAGGTAGTGCTAGGCACAGATAAAAGTGCAAGCCCCGCTCAATTTTGACGGGGCTTTATTCAGTTTTCTGACAATTCCCGAATATTACGGGTTTCTCAAACATTGCCGGCTACTTCGATCCATTGACCGCAGCTGGTGGCGCCCTGAGCGCGAGCACTCGGTGGACATTCACAATTATGCGGGAACCGGGGACGGCGTCGGGGATTGTTAACTTTAATGCTGCGGGCTCCAATCCGATTTATGGAGCGTCGACGACAAACCAGCCGGCAGCAATCAGAGGCTACTGGTTAATACGCTTTAACTAGAGACAAAACTCTCACGGCTTCGGGCTGATTTGTGTCTGAAGCGCCGTACACAGAATTGATAGCGGTTGAATTCAATCTGTAGTCAACAAAATTCCCAGAAACCTCTCCGCTAGAGAAATTAATTTGTTGCTGATAATTGATGCTTATCCCTTCGGCCCAAACCTTAGAGCCCATCAGAAAAGTACCGGCGAGAAAGGAGATATTCGGTAAGCCCGCCTCGACGTAGCTTCCCACCTCGCTAAGTGAGGTGGTGCCTTCGATAAACCTATGATGCAGATTCGGCAGATTAAAATGTGCCTCGTCAACCGCGCCGAACTTCGTCCCTATCAGGGCGAATAACTTGTTGTACTGCGACCTAAGCACAGAGGCTCCGTTCGCTAATAACCAACCGTAAGGCACCTCGCCGCCGAGGTAAGGAATAATCGAACCAATCGGACAAGCGCCACCGCGCTGAATAAAAACTTGTAGAGCGCGCAAAAACTGACTAACTAGGACATCATCATCTGTAGCGTTTACGTCCTCATCTAACTGAGTTTTAATAAATTCGCCGACTGCGTGTGCGATATTTGCGCCGCCCACGATAGCGGCGTTAACGTCGCCTGAAATTGCAATACCTGAGACGAATCCACTGGAGCGAACCGCTTTAGTCTGCCAAGTGGCGAGCGGGGTAACGTTTGGATTGGCGCCGGCACAAAAACTGAGGATGTTATTAGTAGCCATGAGAAAAACCCATAAAAAAAGCCCCGCTGTTTAAGCGAGGCTTGTTTGAGAAAAATTTGAGATTTAATTAGCGATGATTTCCGCCCATCCACTGGTATCGAAACCCTGTAGAAGCGGCGTATTCATGTCGAAGGCGAAAAGCGGCACGTCGTCATACTGAGTAAGCATGAAAACGTTGATACGAACGCCCGCAGGTTTGAACGGTGCTATCTGCTGAAGAAAGAGAGCGCGCTGTGCGCTGGATAACGCTTTACCGACTACACCGATGGAAATCGCCATATCTTGATGGTCTTCGATGACGACGCTCAACGTGCCGTTAAAGAGTGAACGAACGCCGCTGTAAAATTTTTCCGGCGTACCATCCCACACGTTGGCGAGAATCTGTAATTTGAGCAGGAATCGATACGAGTCATCGTCTAATTTCGTCATACCGCTGGTGGCGTCATATTCGCCGCACCATACGCCGCGGTCGTATCCGGTGATTGCCGTATCGTCGAACGTAAAAAATACGCCCTCAATCGGAATAGACACGTAACGATTACGTCCTAACCACTCGCCGACGACATCTAGCTGTTTTCCTACTGCGCTGTCGAGGTCGTAATCGAACGGTATGCGCTCCATTAACGTTTGAAGCTCGAGCATGGGGCCGAGTAACGAACGGAGCGTTTCAACAAATTTCGGCTTGTCTCGATGCTCGGACGGTACGCGCTGTAGATACGTATTGAAATCAGTCATTCGTAATTACCTCAACGTCCGCCGCTTCGCAGTGTGCGACTTCGTTAAAACCTATCGCGACATTTGATGACGCATAGGCGCCTGAGTTTTTAGCTATCTGAATAGACGTGATGTCGTAAGAAATGTCGCTATCGTCGTTTTCGAGGTTTGCGGGTACGTAGAGTTTCGAGATTCGCACCGTTTGACCGAACGTCAGAGAATTGATGTAACTAACGACCTGCGACTTAATCGAGTTGTAAAGCTCAGTAGTAAAGCCTGTTAACGGCTCCAGCGTAATCTTTACTTTGATATGTACGACCGTAGGTCTAAAGAAGTTGACGGTCATCGGTACTTCTTCGCTGTCTTTAACGGTTACGCTCGTAGTACCGTATGTCCCTGTGCCTGCCGTTTTCCTTAGCTTGATAACGTCTCCGATTACCTGAGCGTCGCCACCTTCGACAACCACAGCGATAGAGTGACTAGGTATGCCGTTATTGTCCGTAGCGCTCGTATCGTTTTCGTACACGATTGCACGCGTTACGCCGTCCACATCCAGCACGCCGCCTAGAATGCCTTTAAGCACAGTTTGCGACGGTTGAGCAGTCGAATACGTTTGTCTAACACGTAACTCTGCGTCAGTTTCCGTATCACGTCCGGGCGCGGCCTCAGAATTGTTCGTTACGCTAATCCATCCCTCGGTAGGCGTAGCAATACGAGTAACAGTACCGGCGCCGGCTCGAATATCTCCTGCGTCATCACATGTCGCAGTCACTGTTATAGAACCACTTGTCGGTATTACGACCTCCGGCGGTAAATTCCATACATGAGCGTCTTTCGACGTATCGCGTACTTGTCCGTTCGTGATCGTCGTACCTGCGGCGCCGGTAATGATTACATCGACGCTTGAATGTGTAGACGCTTGACGCGCTATGCCGTTAATTTTTACCTCACGGCTTAAAGCGTCCCCGCGTGCGGTCGAAGGGGAATAGTTATTAAAAACCTCAGCACACAGTAGCGCTAAATCGTATTGAGATTGGGCAAAATGCGCGACTAATTGTCCATCCTGCGAGTCAGCGTCAAGGTTGATATCTGAGCCGTATATCGAACGCATCGCGTCTTTGTTGTACTCTAGGAAATCCTCGAAATCGGCAACAAAAAAGCCCGCGTCATCGACGTAGGCTAGTTTTTTGAGATCAGGCATTTACTTTTACCTCGCCATAAACTGTATCTAGTGTTACCTCAATTCGCAGTCGACGCGTATCAGGGTCGAACGCTGTAGAAAACTCTGTAATTCGATTGACGCCCGCGGTTTCTCTGATACGCCGATAAATCGCCTGTACAGCCTCGGTTTGCGTATGTTTTCCTAGTACCTGCTGGTAGTAAGGCGTACCGTCGTTGGTATCTAAGTACCACTCACGCAGCCACATCCTGAGTCGCGTAAGAACTGACTGAGCTACAGCCTCGGCGCTGTCTATGAAATAGTTATCGAGGCCGTTACCGAACGTCATATCGCCGTTTTCGTCTAGTTTTCGATATTTCATGTTATTTATCCGGCGCCGGGCCGTGGTTATGCGTATGAGATTGAAGCGAGACAGTGCCGGACGTAATGTCGCCAGTCGCGTGAATCGTTCCCGTGACTGAGGCGCCACTGCCGCCGCTTACGGTCAGGCCGCCTTTGCCTGTGATTAAACCTGTTACGGTGAGCGGGCCTTGTACCGTGTTATCTGGACAAACGACTTTAGATTTTTTCGCTGTTACGTTTACGTCGCCGTTAATGTTTATGTCGAGTTTTCCAGCCGTAAGACTTATATAGTCTGACCGTGAATCTGTACGTATCTCTATGGCGTTACCGGACACGTCAGAAAGTTTTCGAGGCTGAGACGAAAGACCAAATATCGCGATAGCGTCCGAAAGATCATGCGATCTTGAGTCTTTAGGCGACTGGACGCCGCCACTCTGCCACCAAAAGTCGATACAAGCGTCAGCGAATACGACTAGACATTCGTCACCCTCAGCTACAGGATACGTAATACAAAGACCTCCAGCGCGTGGAAACGCTATCGGTACTTCAGTAAGGACAGGATACTGAGTCTCTGTAACGTTTCCTTCGTAGCCTCGAAGTTTTCCCATTAGCGCAGGTCTTACGGATACGACTTGCCGCGCTAAATCGACGCTTGTCACGATAGCGGGCATAGCTACGCGAATCTGTGCTTTTAAATCCTCAGACTTTTGACGCTCAATTTCTTCAGGCGTAGCGATACGTTCTAACTGATTCATTTTTTAGTCGTTTTCTTTGTTGACGGGTCTAACGAGCACGCTTTAATTTCTGTGCTCCATTCGTTTCCGTGGGTATCGCCTGAATGTTTAAGCGAAAGGATTTTGAAATCACCCGTGAGAAACTCGGACTCAATGCGTATCGGGTCGTAGATACGAAGGAGCGCGTTAAGACAGCAATTCACGGTTACGCCGTCTTTATCCTTCTTCGGACTGCCGATCATTCCCGTATCAGGCCGCAAAATGAACGCTTTTCTATCGTCTCTAGTCGCGTTTTTCTTGCAATAGACTAAATGTCCATCCTGAACCGACCACTGCGTATCACTGTTTTTAGAAACTTCACGTGAATAATTACGAGCCGCACCGAAAAGTACGCGGCCTCTCGGATACTTAGTCTCGTTACTTACCGCTTTAAGATCGTCGTTTTTAACGCCGCGTTCTTTCATAGCGTTAAACGATTTTTTAGCGATGTCGTTATTTGAGTAACCGGCACCGACTGTTTCGTTTACGAGCGCGTATGAATAACCGGATTGACCGTCTCCGGCTTCGATACTGAGAATCGTATCCGCGCCGTTTCTAACCTGTGACGTGCTAATAATGTTTCCGTCAAAAATTACAGCGTTATGAGACTCGTAACCTGCCTGTAGAACAATGCGTTTTAAATCACCGTCCGCGATACGCGCTACTGTCGTTTTAGATAAGTTATAGATGTCGATTTTCGCTGTATTCGGGTCTTGGAGCGCTGTTTTCTCTACGTCGAACGAGACTCTAAAGCCGCTCAGGTCTAATCCGTTGCCGTCTTTATCTCCGACAAGGAGCGTAATTTTTCGCCAAAAGTTAATCACTTGTAACTACGATTAAATGAGAATCGATACCGAGGTTTGTTTCTGTAGGGTCTTCCTTTTCGTCGCCGTCCGTGACCACGATTAGGCCGAAACCTAGTTTTAAGTGCTCGTATTGCTGGAGAAGGTTTTCACCGGCAACGAGTGCGAGATTACGTATGAGCCACTCGTTCTCAGAACGTCCGATATCGAGCGTCCACGCTTGAAGCGGCTCATTCCATTTCGTCCGCAGTAGATAGTTAACGCCGTTAATTTCGACGTTAAATTCTTCTGCGAAAGAATTGAGCGGGATTTCGTATGTTTTCATTGCTAACTAAAAATATGGCTTAATCTCGATTCACTAACCGGCTTTTCTTGAAGCTGCTTAGTTCCTGTTTGAGCGGTTTTTGCAGTTACGTTCGGATTCGCCTGCTGAGACCTCGGCGGCATATTCGTAGCGAGCGGGAACGTAATCAAGATTTCCTGCATGGTCAACGTACATTTGAGAATGCGCGCTGAATGCGAATCTTGATTGGCCGCTACAGACACTAAAAGCATATTTTCGTAACGCTTAAGACCCGTGACTGCCGTAAACGGTACACCGCTATACATCAAATCAAGGAGCCTCTGATACGTTCCTTGAGGGTCTGAGCGCTCACCGAAAACGACATCCCACGTAATATTTTTAGGCTCGCGAACAATATGATCGGTGCCCTGCGTTCCGTCCTCAATCGGATATTGAGTAGCGGTTACCGCGATATTGTGCGTTTCCGTGATAGAGCAAAAATCGGAAAACGCCTCAAATCTCCTAATAGGTTTAATTTGAAGCAGTTTTCCGACTGCCGTACCAGCTAAGCCTAATACCTGTGTTTCTAAGAAAGACATTGTTAATCGCCTCCGGCGCCACCTTGTTGTAGATATGTGCGATTAGTTGAGCCTGCGATTTCTTTAGCCTCTTTTACGCTGCTGACGGTAATTGTTTGATGTACCTGAGCATTGTTGTTATATGTATTATTAGTACGCTGATTATTATTTGTCGTCGCAGTTGGTAGGCTGGACGCCGCTTTATCGCCTTCTTTTTTATTACCCCAGGAAAACAAAGACTTCACAGCTTCAATGCTTGTATCTAAAGCGTCAGAAGCGGCGGTTTTAACTTTTTCAGCAGCTTTAGTTCCGAAGTTTTTAATCGAATCTAAAAGATCGTTCCACCACTTAGTAAAAGCTTTTCCAATGTCAGTTAATGCGTTCATAGCTCCGTCACCTATGCTTTTCCATAGATCACCGAACCACGTGCTCAAACCAACAAAAGTAGAAATAATTCCGTCGTAGACGCCTTGAGCTTTTTGAGAAATAGTATCTTTTAGCTCATTCCATTTGTTGGATGCTTCTGTAATAGCGTTATTCCAGCTGTCAGATAAAAATCCTTGAATCCTTTCGCCCAATAGCGACATCTCGTTAGAAATCGTATCGGCTTTAGACTTCCACCAGTCCGCGCTAAAGAAATTACCGACGATTGTTTTTAGACCGTCAAAAATTCGGCTCATGTTGTCAAACCACACCTGAGCCGCTGACCAGTCAAAAAAAGATTTACCGCCCTCTTTCCACGTCTCGTAATCATCGATTAGCAAACCGATAGCGGTTACTAATCCCATCACTAATGTAATGATTCGTCCAATCGGAGACGCCTTAAATACAGCGTTTAATAATTTCCATGCGACAGTTACAGCGCCGATGTAAACAGGCCATTTACCTAGAATCTTAAAAAGTTTTCCGATTCCGGTTATAAATCCTGTAACGAGGTCGGCGCCGATTGATACGGCGGCGGCGATAGGATCAACGTAGCTTTTAATTAGTCCGGCGTTTTCATCAATCAGCTTAGAAACGCGTTCTATCGCTGTCGTGATAGACGGTAGGACACGTAAAACAAACGCGGTAATGATGTCGTCAAAACCGCGTTCCGTGACTTTAATAGCGTCGTTGTATTTAGCGCCTAACTCTGCCGCTTCGTCTACATTTATTCCGAGAGCCTCGGTACGTTTGTTGTATTGATCGATAATCTCAGTCGTATCAGACGTGAGCATACCGATCATCGTCCGATCGAGTCCGAGGCGCTGAATATAAGCGGATTGCTCAGCCTTACTCAGGTCTTGAATCTTGACTTTGATTTCGTCTAAAACTTGAGTCGTTGTTTTGACGTTACCTTGCGCATCTTTCGCAGATAAGCCGAGTTTTTCAAAGACTTGAGCGCCCCGTCCGATACCTTGAGCCGCTTCGCCTATCGTTCGAGATAGGTTTTCAAACGAGGCTGTAGCTGTATTTGCGTCTGAGCCTGTAAGTTCGGCTACATATCCGAGCCGATCGAGTTCTTTGACGGTAGCGTTACCAACACGAGAGACGACATCGCCGAGATCGTTAAATTTGTCGGCTGTACGCTGAAGAGCTACGGCCACGGAACCGGCGGCAATAGCGGCGCCGGCCCATTTAGCTAAGCTAACGATTTTGTCAGAAAACGAGCCTACTGCTTTTTCTGCGACAGATAATGACGCAAAATCGACTAATGCGCCTACTCGCAAATTTACATCGTTTTTAGTTTCGGCCATTTTTACGCTCGTAATACTGATAGACGCGTTTCTCGTTTTCGTCGTTCGCGTCGATAGCGTCATTTAGAAGAACTAAATCGCCTAAAGACACGGACGAATCGAAAAGAGACTCAAAAGACAAAAAGCCCCGAAGAACGGGGCGCATAAGAAAAGACTCAGGAATATCTAGGAGGCGTACGGAGTCACGCCATTCGGGCGGCGTTAGCTCAACTTGTTTTCGTTGAGCCAGTCTGTAAAAAAATCTTCGAAGTTGTATTTAAGCGCTTCGTACGTGATTTTGTACAACGATTTAATGTTGTTCAGCTCTTCACACGTAATTTCCCCTTTAGTAGAGCAATACTCAACTTCCATTCCTACGGCAACGACTTTGACGGACGGCATTAGATGTTTGAATATCAATTCATCGCGTTTATTAGCCGGCATGAATTTATTTACAGCCTCAGCGATAGCAGAAGCAATGGCGATTTGATTTTGCGGATTTCTAACGATTACGTTTACTAGCTCTCCCGCCTGAGTCGTAATCGGGAAAAAATATTGATTAACGATGTCATGCTGCTGTTTGGCAGAAAGTCGATACAAGCGGACAGTAACGCCGTTAACAGTAATGTCCTTAGATTTAGTCATTTAATTAGGCTCCGATAGAAGTGATTTGTCCGCAATTGAGCGTTACGACGATTGAATCGCCCTTGGATTTTTTGACGTTGTGGCCGGTAATTGACTGGATAGCGACTTGAGAGCCGGTGTACGTAAATTTCATGTCACGATCAATAACCGTTACAGTGTCCGAACCGGTAGAACCAGTGCCGCGTTGAGTAGCGTGCAAAGTTATAAAAAACGGAACACACGGAGAAGAAGGCAAATATTCAAGAACGATCGTACCTGCGCTCGTTTCGAATTCACTCCAAATGCTTGAGCCGTCGATAGCTTTATTACGTTCGCCGAAATCCTCGTCTAGGTTGATCGTAATGCCGTTATCGGTGAGACCCTGCTTCAAATCGAACGAGACGCCACCAAAGACAGCGTATGCGGCGCTTGCGCGAGCGATGCTATATGTCGGTTTATTCATTTTGAAAATCCATAAAAAAGCCCTGCGTTCGTTGCAGAGCTTGTTTAGAAAATGACTTGATTAGCGATTGATGTTGACTATGATCGGCACGCTGTGAATAGCGCCAGCGAGTTTGATACCGGCCTGAATAACCGGAGACTTGCGGGCCTCGCGTTCGTTCTGCAACTGATCGTTAACAGACGGTGCGTACAGGTAATAACCCTTTTCGAGATAAGCGCCGGATTCAAGGTCGCCGAACGGGTCACTATTCCACACGCCCGGCGCCACAAATCCGTTAATAACGGCCTGATCGATAGCGTTAGCAACAGCAGCCATAAGTCGTGCCACTCCGTCATCAGTCTGCGGAATTTTCGTTTTGGACTGATAGAGAACGTTGTAAACAGTAGTCTGAATTAAATCCTGCAACCAGTCAGAGCCATGACGTTCATCCGCCCACATACCGGACGACATGACACCCTCTTCGATAATGTAGGTGTCATTCGAGAAAATCGCATATTTATTAACGTTACGTGCCGAGAGATTCGTATCCTGAGACTGAGTTAAATTAGTCGGCTGGAGGCTAGGAGCTTGCTTGAATTTCAGCGTGATCGTTGTCATCGAACCGCTGAAATTAACGCTAAACATACGACCTAACGCCGACGCAACGAGATATTTATTCAGTCTGTAGGCTGAATCGTTAGCGTCGTATTCAGAGGCGAATACGATAGTGCGCGTAAATTGGCCACGCTTGAGTTTAGACGGCAGGTCTGTAGATTCGTCAGTATAGACAGAATTAGCACACGTCAAATCTGTGAGCGTAATACCGTAAATGTGCGAGTCCGCGGACGATTCAACGATCTGAGCGATTTTAAGAATTTCATCGTCTGAGACTGTAGCGCTGGTAGCGGTAATAAATCCGTAGAAATTTCTTCCGTAATCTGCAAATAACTTGCTAACGCGTGTACTGATAGCGGTATCGGTTGTAGAGTCCCACGGCTCGGCGATAATCAAAGTCTGCGGTTTCGGAGACTGAGAAAAATACGCCATCGCTGCTAGCGTTTCCGGCGCGTCATCGCCGAAATCCGTAGCTACATCGTCGGAACTTGTATACGTGCGATAGCCCTCTCCAGCAGTGATAACGTTTTTGGTATCTCCGAGAATACAGAGAATGCCGAATCCGCGAGTTTGCGCGGCTTTCGGACTAAACACCATATCGACATTAACGATATTGTTTAAAGAAAGTGCCATTTTAAAAATCCTCGTTAGGAGTTTTGAATACTGGTAGGAGCTGAAACTATTGATTTAATTGACCAGCGTCGGACGTATGAATAATCGAGCGTTAGGTCGACGGTACTCATGGGCGTTCTAGCGTGGCCCTCGGCTAATCGGTCAATCTCAATAATCTGAGCCTCGTTAATGCTGAGGCCGAATTTTTGTAGCGCGTCAACGTTCTGAGATAAGTAAATCAGGTCGTGTAGTAAAAACGCCTTCTCTCGACTGTTTTCACCGATGAGCTTTACTCGGCAGTGCGCCGTACCTTCGTAAGCTTGATCTAAATGATCGTCGGTTTCCTCAACGTCGTAAGGCGTGCCGATGAACTCAATTTGATAGAACTCGAAAAATACGTTTAAAACGTTCGTACTAATCGCTGTTTCAAATTCTCGAAACATAGGCTTGACGTGGATCGGAAAACATCCGAGCGCGTTAGCTAACCACGTCTGAAATTTGTCGTCGAATTCCTTTGAATAAACGTATGTAGCAGTGCTTGCGAGCACGCCTGCCTGCGTAGAGTCTACGTAACTCATACTTGTTTGCTCCTAGCTAATGTGGCTTGGTAATACGCGCCGTTCGGGTTGTAATCTGCGATAGACATAACGTCGTACAGCACACCGTTAAATTCGATTTGATCGTTAATAAAGTCGTCGTCTGCGAGCGATACGCGCTCAACGCCGTAGTACGAAAGACCACACGTAACAGGCGAACCGTCGGCGTATACGATATTTACGAGCTGGGCGTCATTGAGCGGCTGTAGAACCGCCTGTATCGGTTTACGGATTTTCGTAATTTCGTCGCGTCCGTTTCCGAGCGGTTTAGCCTGCTGACGAATGAGTACGCATGAGACCGTGAAATCAGGGTCTCTAACGATTTCTGAGACATCAATCATTTTTTATCTACGACGTATTGAATAGCGTTGAGTAACGCACCTGTACGAATAAGAGCTTTAGTACCTTTAAAGCCTTGTCGCTGACGTGCTTTTATCGTTGCCGGCGCCAACGGTACGAAGTTTCGTTGATCGACGATATTTTGTTTGGCCGTATCGCGAACGAGCATACCGACGACGTTCAGCGCTTTGTTTACGGCGCCGGTCTTGCCGCTCAAGCCTTCGTCTACTAACGCCTGCTCAAGGATTTCGTGTATTCGTTTTTCGTTCGCTAATAATGCTGGTTTTAAATACGGCCTAGGCGGTATCGTATGCGTTCCGTACGTTTGCCACGTTGCGATTTTGAGGTTAGTTACAGGCGTATCCTTGCGCTTCAAACTCTTCGCCTCGATATAGCCAATAGAAACGCCTTGTTTATTAAAACGCTCGAAACGTTTCTTTAAGTGAAAGATGTCTGACTTGAGCGCGTCCGCTCCTTCTACTTTCATCGTTAAGGCCATGATGCGCGTCCCGTGACTGCGAACGGCATACGCCGATAGCGTTTTAAAAGGTCAAAAAACTGTTTCCCGTAAGGCGTGCTATTCCAATAACCCGCGTCAGCGAACGACGTGGACGCAGTATCGTAAGAAACAGAAACGGAACCGACCGTTTTAGAAGCGACGGCGCCATGAGCGCCACCGCTTACTGTGCCGCCTGAAACTACGTCACCGGCGCCGGTACGTTGACCGTTATCAAGACTAGCTAGGTAATGCGCGGTAAAAAGAGCTTTCCCAAATTCCGTAGATTTACCGAAGCGATTCTCGCTAATTTGGTTATCCGCTTCGTCTAAATAAAACTCTACGCGAGCCTGCGGAAACTCTGAAAACTCAGGAAAAATCTTTAAAAAATCGTCGTATGTCATTTTGTTTTTACGTAATTACGCCCGCTGGCGTAAACCAGCAGGCATAAAAAAACCTCGCGAGGTGCGAGGCTTAGATACCGTCGAAGTACATCACGGTCTCAGGGCGTCTGAACTGAACTTCAGCCAAGCGCCACAAATAGGCGGCGCAGTAGTCGAGACCCTTGTCGTAAGTCTTTTCACGCCATACCGGGCGAATATGGTAACGAACGTAGTTTTTATCCTTCGTATAAAGAACCATACGGTCTTTAGAAGAGGTTCCGAGAGAAGCCAATTCCTTGACCTGATTAACAGTCATAGAACCTGCAACCTTACGTCCGAGAGATTCCTTCTCGATGTAATCGATCATAGAGAAGTGACGGTCGTCAGGAGCCTTCATGCTAAAGAGCTTGACGTACTGAGCAGGCGTAAGAAGCATTGTATTCGGCATGATGACGCCATTAGTAGCCTGATATGCCTGATTGAAGTAGTCATCAATAGCCTTCGCCATACTGTCCCATGTCGGAGATGTTTCTGCGAGAGCGCCTGTAGTCGTTCCCTTCTTGATAGAAGCGTTATTCAAGAAGCCCTTGAAACCTAAGCCGCTATCGCCAAGATAACCGACCTGATGTGCTTCTTGCAGGAATTTATCGTTAACGAGTTCAACCTGCTCTGCGTTAACGTTGATATCCTCAGCTTTCTGAGCGGCCTCAAGCTCCATAGAGGTTACGGAGATTTCGCGACCAGCGGTATAAACGGCTACGGCCGTAGCGTTCAATTCGTAATCAACGCCGCGCAAGTCGTTAGCACCCTTTCCAAGCCAAGACATTCCTTTTGCGTCTTTAGTGCCCTGACCGATACCCTTGATGTTTCTCAGAGCGACGACGTTAGAGACTTTATCGAGGTCTTCGACGATAGGAATGTCGCGAGTGAAATAGTAGTTCGTAAGCGGTCGGATGATTTCCGGCTCAAGCTGTGCAAGGCGAGAATTCCACAGCGCTTTTACTTGATCTGCTGAAATTGCCATTTTATTTGTCCATAAAAAAAGCCCCGTTCGAGTAAACGAACGAGGCTTAGTTAGTTAAGAAAAATGATGTTTGATTAAGAACCTGTAGTTTTAACAGGAATCACGACTTGCTGAGTTACCTGAATTTCAGCGCATCCGTCAGCAATTCCGTTGGCGGCGAAAACTGCGCGAATGGGCACCTTCGTGTTATCAGTCGTAAAAACTTGATTTGTCGCGTCGTAATAGACGGCCTGATTTCGTTTAGGCGTAATGGACGCGGCAGCAGGCACCTGAATGTAACCAGTGCTAAGTACGCCGATTTCCTGCGGAAACACCTGTAACGTCCAACCGTCATGAAAACGCACGACAACGCCGATCATGGCGTCGAGGCCGTCGGTGGATTCGAGCAATTTAGCGTTGCCATCCGAATCCTGTTTGACAGGTAAGCCGGCGCCGATAGCGGCGGTTGCCGTAATGGACTTAATGTCCGCGCCACCGCGAGTTACGAAACCCGCGATCATGTTTTGTTCAATGTATCCAGTTTGCATTTTTTATCTCCGATAAGTTATTTCGCTTTATTCCAAAGTTCCGCACTTTGCTCGACAAAAGACTTCGCCTTCTTCGGCGCTTCATCGTGTTTAACTGTTGCGAGCGTCGCCTGAGTCATAGAACGCTTGAAATTTGCGCAGGCGCGTAAAACCATCGCATGATCACATTTAGACAAGTCGCCGAAAGAGTCGACGAATGACTTACCCTGCTGTGATTTAGCAAATTCGAGAATTGCGGCATACGGCAAATTCGGCGTAGTAGGCGCTAAAGAAGGAGCGATATCTGCGGCGTCGCGAATCATCGCGGCGTCTAACTTGGTTTCGGGCTTAGCGTCTTTCTTCGCTTCTTCTTTCTTGCATTCATCAGCTTTTTCGTCGGCTTTCTTGTCTGCTTTAGCGTCGGTCAACGCTTGAAGAATTGCGGCGCCTAAAACCGCAGGATCGATACCTGCGAGCGGATTAGCGGCTGGCGGCACATCGTCATCGGCTTTCTTTTCTTCGGTAGCTGGCGCCGAAGTTTCTGCGGCTTTGTTTTCCGGTGCGGGTGCCTGAGTCTGAGCTTCGTTTGTCTCAGGCTGTTTAGCTTCGTCAGCGTTAGTAGCCGGCGCCGGAGACTGAGCTTGCGTAGATTTTTCGATAGCGGCGACTCGTTCGGTCAACGCCTGAAGCTGTTGAAGAATCTGAGCGCTAACGTCAGGTGCTTCATCTTTTTTATTAAAAAAGGCCATTTTTTTATCCTTTGATTTAGTGATTGCAGAATCCTTTAAAGAACACGTTCCGCCACCGCGTCCGAGCGGGACGAGGGCAACGTGATTACCTATGAAATTTGTTTCGACGCCGATACCGCCGCCTTGATCGATCACGTTTGAATCGAAACCGCACGAAAGCTCTGTAGCTTTACCGTTCACGACTTCTTCAATCGCTTTCGGGTCGAAAATGATGATGTCAGCGACTAGACAGCCCGCTGTAGATTCAGTTCCTTGCCTTACGTGCGATACGGTGCCTACAGCGAATTGTTTCCAGTTTTCGCCGTTGACGTTAGGCACGTCCGGATGTCCTAGCGTTACCGGTTTTCCCTCAAATGAATTGATCGTATCGTCGGAGAATAAAACGTCACTAGGACGTATTAAAAACACTTTCCCGTCAGCGTTAGGCTTTACCTGATCTAATTCGTCAGGTAAATATTCTCGTGTGCAAATCGAGGCAATAACGGCATTACGACAAATTAAAAAACCCTCTTTTGTGAGAGCTTTATTCGGTGAAATTGGATAGCTCAAGTCATACATTTAGACTCCTAAGCGTTATTAGGCAGGAGGGGTACAGCAAAACATCTACAGTTGTAAGTACCCCCGGGGTTATAGTATTTACCGGGTTCAACTTCAGGCGGATTAGAAAACGAGCAAACTTTACCGTCCATCGCTTGATGCGAGGCGCGTACGGATTCATCTTCGACGGTGTGCCATACGTATTGGTCAATTCCGACGGACTGCGCCTGAGCCTGTACGAGCGTTGACTGCGTACGCGCTACTTCGGTGCGTGCGATACGCCTAGCAGCGTACTCAGGATATCCGGGGGTCATGCCTTGGATTTTCGCGACTAGCGTTTCGTGACGTGCTCCAGTCTCGAGCGCTATCTGAGCGCTGAGCTTCTGAGCTTCGAGCGCCGCGTTGTTCGGTAACGTTTTAATTACGTTTACCTTTTCCTGTACGAGCTTATTGACTAACGCGATCATTTGCGGCGACTGCGTATCGATACGTAGACCCGCCGCCTTTTTGAAATCACGCGCAAGAAGTACAGCGTTATTACCGATGATCTTTGACCAAAGCGATGCAGTAGGCGCCGGTAACGCATTCGCGTAATTATCGAGCTGCGCTTGCAGTATCCCAAAGTCTTTAATCGTCCCGTCCGGATTCAGGTTCATGTTAATAATCGCCTGAATGTTACGAGCGACTTGACGGTAATAACGCCACACGCGAGCGCGGTACGTTTTTTCGTGATTAAACGTTGCCATTTAATTTAAATTAAACGCTCCGAAATTCGGCGTTTCGTTAGGGTCAATGGCCTTACCGATGTTAGGCAGGCCAGCTTCAACGTACTGCCCTGTTTCGTTAGGTATCGGAGGCGGCTCTACCTCGTTAAGTGCGTCAATATCTTGCGGCGTAACCGTCGAGAAAATACCCGTTTTTTCGCTTAACGCGGCAATTTCTTCGAGCGCTCGTTTGTCAGAAATAAGCCCTGCTGCTTGCACGCTGAGAATCGTATTAACAGCGTTCTGAGCGTTAACGATACGTTCGCTCGTTGTTTCCTGTTTAAGCGGTACGAAGTCGAAGTCGATCTCTGAAACTTCACGGCCTGAGCTGGTGAGGATTAACGACGCGATACGGCTAATCGGTTCGCGTAACTTATCCTCTTGCAAGCGTGAGACGGTATCGTAGTAATTCGCTAGATCAGCGTCTCCGGTCGAAAATCCAGCGGGCGACATACCGAACAGCTTGACTAACGGTATTTCCGCGGCGCCGGCGATTTGTTCTGAGAACGTGATCAGCACGTCACGAATACCGCCGAACGAGTAACTCTGAGACTGAAACGTATCCTTGTTATCAGAAACAGTTAACGACGAGTTATTTTGAACGTCGTTAATCATTTTTACAGCGCGGCCCATGAAGGAAGCGCGTTCGTCGTCCTGCAAGCCCTGCCAAAAATTCTCGATACCTAAATAACGTATGTAGCAGCGCTTGAGCAATTCGAGACAGCTATCTAACGAAGCCCCGTATGCACTGACGGCTGAGTTAGCTACGTCATAAACGGACTCACCCCAGCCTTGATTTACGTTGAGCTTACGATGCGTTGAACGTATTCCGTCAAAACGGATAACGCGGCTTGCGTCAGCGTCGAACGTCGATAACGTACCGTAAGCAGGCTGAATACTGTATTTGACAGGTAATCCAGCCTCGGCGCCATAATTTTTTACGGTCGTGCTCGGCGTGATTTCCGTTTTATCGAATACGCGGAAACCTAGAAGCGTCCCGTTAGGATTTAAAACGCTTTCCGGCGCCCCGTCACCCATGTCGATCATTACGAGAGAGCCGCCGTACACTCGCGCATACGTAATCGCGTCAGTCAATAGCCGCCATACGTTTAAGCGACGGAACTCTTTCTCTAGGAACGCAGACGTATCAGCGTCGAGGCGCCAGTTGACGCCCTTCGATGTCATATCGCTGGCGATTGACTCAGCCATACGCCGCGCTACCCAGTTCGACGAAAATAGACGACCTTTAAATTCGTCCGGTAACGAAAAACTTATTTCGTTTGCGACGTTCGTAATCAGCTCACCTGTGCATACTGAGCTTACGTAAGCGGTCGCGCTATCGTGTTTCGTAACCAAGCGTCCAGAGCCTTTTACTTGAATATTTTTTGCCATGAGAAACTAGTGCTATTCAGTTTTCCGACGACGCCGTAACGCAGAGCGTCCGGCACGTGTGAAAATTCGTGATCCGGTTTATCCGTCGGATTTCCTGACGAATCAGTCGCCCACGTGTAATTAGTGATTTCGTTATAGAAATTCGGTACGTCCGGCGCCACGATAATTTGATACTGCTGTATGAGCTGGATACCGTAACGCACGCTATCCGCGCCTTTCGGGGCGGCTACAGCGTTAACGCCTAGACCACGTAATTCCTCAATGGATTTAGGCTCGGCGGCGTCGCATTGAACTTCCTCTCGTTTAAGTCCTTCAGCTTTAATCTTTTCGGCGATTTCAGCGTTAGTAAGGCCACGAGTAAGAAAGCAGTGAGTAATGTAGATTTTCTTTTCACTTTGATTAACGAAACCTCCGACAAAAGCGGTAGGGTCTGTAAAACCGAAGTCGAGGCCGTAAAACGGTTTACATTCGTCGTCTTTGTTTAGTGCGTCGAAGTCAAACTCTAATTCGATGACGTTTTCGTAAATCGTGCCTGTAGATAAACCCCATTCGCCTAAGCCTTCGACCTTGTAACGTCGAGGCTGATCGAGCTTCATACGCTCGAATATCGCGATGTCGGCAGGGTCGAGCCATTCGTTACATAAGTAAGTCGTCGTTAGCGCTAACGTGTCCTCGTTCGGATTGTCGAAGAAACGTTTTTTGCCCCACCATCTTTCAGACCACGGGTTTAACGTAAGAATGAATTGTTTCCAGAGTCCATCCGGTAATTGACCGCGAATTGATAAGTCGAGTTTGTTGAACTCGTTTTCGTCCTCAATCTGATACGCTTCGTCAATCCATACCCAGCAGAGTACGCCAGTCGGTACAGAAATAGACGTGATTTTCTGCGCGTCATCGAAGCCGCGAAAAAGAATCTTTTGTCCGGTCAGCTTATGCGTAATCTCGAGCGGCGATACTTTGTAATCCCAATACTGCTCGACGCCTAGGCGATGTATCGCCCACACTAAATCCGAATAACACGAATTTCTAAGCGTGCGCTCGTAACGTCGAATTACAAGCGCGTTCGCTTCTTTGTACGCCATTAAGTTGACGATTAGCTTTAACGCCGAAGTCTTTGACTTCTTCGAGCCACGCCCGCCCTTACAGACTACGTAACGCTTTTTGCTATTCCAAAATGACGCGTAACCTCGACCGACGATTTCGCTCAGCTTTAATTTTCTTTGCTTCATTCATCGTTTAGTCTTTTAAATCATTTTGAATTACGAGCACCGGCGCCACGTTCAAATCTTTTCCGTCTTTGCCGGTAATTTCTTTACGCTCTACGTCACGCCAGCCGCAACGGGCTTTTAGATAGAAAATAATCGCCGTCGGATTGCCTTCTTTGATAAGTTGCATGAGCTTACCGCCGACAAAAGCATTAGCTTTGGCTTTACCTCTTTTTATAGCCTGATCAAATTGTTCAGAATCTTTTTTACGTCGTCTTAACGTTGGATAGCTAATGCCTAACGCTAACGCAATTTCTTCTTCGTTATCACATACCTGCGCAAATTCCTCGACTTTCTTTAAGTCGACTTCAATTTTTGTTCTTGGCATAATTCATCGAACTCCTTGCCGTCTTGATAACGCACGGCTTTTTGTCCTGTATGGTTTTGCCAGCGAGTGACGATTACATCTGCATATTTCGGGTCTTTTTCTATAACTCGCGCCTTACGTCCTTTGTTTTCGCAAGCGATTACGGTAGTCCCTGAACCTCCGAATGCGTCCATAACTAAATCACCTTTTTTAGAGCTGTTAAGAATTGCCTCTTCTACAAGCTCAACTGGCTTCATAGTTGGATGTAACTTGCTAGAGCGTGGTTTATCGAAATACCACAGTGAAGTCTTAAACTTACCACCGCCGTAATATGTATGTTTCTTATTCCATCCGTAAAGAATCGGTTCATGTTGGTAATCGTAATCAAGACGATTCATCGAAAAAACCGCTTGATTTTTTACCCAGATTAACTCATGCTTTACTTGCCACCCCCCGTTCATCATCATCATCATCATCATGTGAGTACCTCCTTGAGGCATAGTCACATAACATGAGCAACAATCTTTAGAGAACTTTTTGAGGTTTGTAAACGCTGGAAGCCACAACTTCTCGCCGCATTCTTCGTCGCTTTTAAACGTATCACCGATTAAATTATCAGTAATCGATTGAGTATGGCAAACATTATTTATCGCCTTATATTTATCGCCTATAGCGACGTTATACGGGGGATCGGTAAAAACTAAATCTGCGCGTTCGTCCTGCATCAGTAAGGCGAAATCGTCTTCTCGTGTCGAATCTCCGCATAGAAGTTTATGCTCACCCAAAATCCAAATATCGCCTTCTTGCGAAATTGGTTCTAATTTCGGATCAGATAATTCGTCTTCTTCTTTATTTTGATCTTCGTCGTTAGAAATAATTAACTTAGACAATTCTTCATCGGAAAAACCTACAGTTTCGAGGTTAACGCCTTGAAGTTTTAAGTCGTCTAGTTCGATCTTGAGTAATTCTTCGTCCCAACCTGAATTTAAAGCGATTTTGTTATCAGCGAGGATGTACGCTTTCTTTTGAGCTTCAGTAAGACCTGCTAATTCGATAGTCGGTACTGTTTCTAAACCGAGCTTCTTAGCGGCTAACAGTCTTCCGTGCCCAGCGATAACGCCGTTTTCACCGTCCGTAAGAATCGGATTGTTAAAGCCGAACTCTTTAATCGAGCTGGCTATTTGCGTAACTTGATCGTCGGAATGAGTACGAGCGTTATTAACGTACGGGATTAAATCCTCTACACGTTTATACGTAACTGTTAGCTGTCTTTGTTTCATGCGCTAAAAAAAGAAATCCATCGGAGTGAGCGTATTTCCGGAGAAATCTAGGCTTGCTGGATGTTGTATTTGTTGGTGTACCCGGCAAGACTCGAACTTACAACTTAACGATTATGAGTCGTCTACTCTTTCCTATTGAGTTACAGGTACTACGTTATTTGGCTCGGTGAACAATGCCCGCCGAGAGGCTGAAAAGGTGCCGCGTTACATATACAAGGTAATGCGGCTTTCGTTTACGGTTTACTTGACTTAGGAGGCTTGCAACCAAAAGGCTCTATGACAGTGTTTGTATATTGATTACCGTGAAACTGAGATTTTGCGTTTCTAGATCTTCATTATTTTAAAAATCCTCAATAAAACATAAGGTTAATGTTGAAATTGAGGATTTTTGTGGTAGACTAGATCATTGTATATGGAGATCTATCAATGGCAAATCCGAAGCTTCCTCCGATTCTGATCAATAAGGCAGGTTCCGTTTATTACGTTTACATCTATAAAAACGTTTGGGATAGAGAACTCAAGCGAAGCAAAAGAGGTGAATCCAAA